>Ga0180431_10000049_pt1 | contig 149784 bp, 127 predicted proteins | sample SS_ome_11_FD_132459 | JGI IMG/M metagenome (GOLD analysis project Ga0180431, IMG submission 132459) | Hypersaline lake sediment archaeal communities from the Salton Sea, California, USA - SS_1_MS_1 metaG | ecosystem: Environmental > Aquatic > Non-marine Saline and Alkaline > Hypersaline >...
AGGGGGTATCATCGGCGACCTCGGCTGCAAATAGTGGTGTATTTGAGGCTATGTTCGCCATGTGCCCCCTTGTATCTTGCCAAGGATCGAGAAAATCTGCATAACTACAGTGGAAGCCCGACCCACGGGATTGTTTTTATGATACTCAAGCCACGGGATTGCTTTGTCATACCTGAGCGAAGGGATTGCTTTGTCACGTCCGAGGCAGGGAATGGGTACTGGTGTGTTGGCGAAATCTGCATAAACACAATGGAAGGCCGAACTGGGCGTTTTGTGAACTGCTTGGACTGGGTTCGGTGCGGGGCGATAGCTCCGACGCGCCTGGATTGATTGGACTAAGAGAGAAATGCTCATGCCGCTAGCTATCGAGATTTGCGCGCATCCGTGGGCCTATGCGGCCCAGCAGCCGGGCTACGACATCCGCCCGGTGCTGGAAGACATTTTTGCGGACCTCAAGGCGGGAGGTTTCGAGGGCGTCGAACTCATGCACACAGCTCTGCAGAGCGAGCAGGATTTGCAGAGGGCGGCGGAGCTGGCGGCCAGCTATGAGCTGCCGGTCATCGGTGCCTCCTTCGGTGGCGCGATGTGGGACCGCCAGGCGCATGACCAGCTAGCCGAACATGCCGGGTTCCTGCTGCCGGCGCTGGAGCGTCTCGGCGGGCATCTGCTGGGCGTATCCACCGGTAAGAGCCCCGATGGCAAAAAGACCGCCCAACAACTGGAGGCTCAAGCCGAGCTTCTCACCCATCTACTTGAGCTGGGAGCCGACTACGGTGTGACGATCAACCTGCACAACCACACCTACGAGGTGGAGGACGGCCAATACGAGCTCACGGAGAACATCAAGCGCCTGCCGGGGATCAAACTGGGGCCGGACCTCAACTGGCTGCGACGCGCCGGTGTCGAACCGCTGGATTTCCTACGCCGCCACGCCGAGCGCCTAGTCTATCTGCACCTGCGCGACCAGCAGGGCGAGCGCTGGGTGGAGGCCCTCGGCGACGGGGATGAGGACTACGTGGCGCTGGGCCGGGTGCTGAAAGAAATCGGCTTCACCGGCCAGGTGGGGATCGAGTTGGCCCACGAGGCTGACACCGTTTTCACCCGCTCGATGGGCGAGAACTTCAGGCTGAGTTGCCAGCGCCTGCGCGCCGCCTTCGCCCAAGTCTGAGTAGCCAAGGAGATGACAAGATGAAAAACGGTACCGTACAGATCGCCATGCTGGGCTCGGGCTTTGTCGCCGACTTTTACATGCAAGGCCTGGACAATGTCAATCATCAGCAGGTGGTGGTCAACTACTCGCGCACGGCGGCGCGCGCCGAGGAATTAGGCGACAGATGGGGCATAGCGGAGCAGTCCACGGAACTGCAGGCAGTGATTGACCGCGATGACATTGACCTGTACCTGATCGCGCTGCCGAACTTCCTGCATGAGGAAGTCGCGATAAGACTGGCCGAGGCGGGCCGGGCGATGGTCTGCACCAAGCCGCTGGCGCGCACGGCAGCGGAAGCCAAGCGGATGTTGGAGGCGGTCGAGCAGGCCGGAGTGTTCAATGGCTATGCAGAGACTGAAGTGTTCTCGCCGGCCGTAGTCAAGGCTCGCGAGCAGATCGAGGCCGGCGCCATCGGTGAGGTGCTGTGGGTGCGCTCACGCGAGGCCCACGGCGGTCCCCACGCCGACCACTTCTGGGACCCGGAGCTGACCGGCGGCGGGGCGCTCAATGATATGGGCTGCCACTGCATCGAGGCGGCGCGGTACTTCTTCGGCAAGGAAAACCGGGTCAAGCGAGTGATGGCCTGGGGCGCGACACTCAGCCATGCTGATCGCACCTCCGCCGAGGACAACGCCCTGATGATCATGGAGTTTGAGAATGGCTGCGTGGCTCATGCCGAGCTATCCTGGTCGGCGCGCGGCGGCCTGGACTTGCGCAATGAGGTGCACGGGTCCGAGGGCTGCATCTTCACCGATGTGACCCGCTCCACACCGATTACCACCTTCTCCTTGCATGGCACCGGCTATCTGGTCGAGAAGGCCGAGGTGGACACCGGCTGGACCGTGCCGCTGCCCGAGGAGGCCTTCGTCTATGGCTACCAGGCGGAGATGAAGCAGTTCGTGGAGTGCATTCGCAGCGAGCAGGCCGCGCGCGAGGATTTCCACGACGGCTGGGTGGTGAATCTGCTGTTGGACGCCGCCTATGAGTCCATGCGCGAGGGTGTCTGGGTGACGGTGGACTACTAGCAGCGGCCAGGCCTTGGCGTACCGGTGCCTGCCACCCGTATAGCGCCGTCGCCTTCCCGGGCAAAACAATTTTCGGCCAGGCCTCTAGCAGGTGATTCGCAGCGGAGGAGCCAGGCAGGGCGTACCAGAGGACGGTATCGGTGAAGTCCCAACCCCGTGAACAGCCGGCAGCAGGTCATGGCCCAGGCCGACTCGTTATCGGCAGCCTGCACATCAATCCGCCGCTGGTGCTGGCGCCAATGGCAGGCCATACCAACCTGCCGTTCCGTCTGCTGTGCCGGCGGGGCGGTGCCGGTTTGGTGGTCAGCGAGATGATTTCGGCCAAAGGTTTGCAGTACGGCAGCCGGAAGACGCAACTGCTGACCAGGACCTGCCCGCAGGAGCGGCCCGTGGCGCTGCAACTGTTTGGCGATACTCCTGAGGTGTTGTATAATGGTGTCGGCAAGCTGGAGGCGGCGGGCGCCGACATTATTGACCTGAATATGGGCTGCTGTGTGCCCAAGGTGCGTTCGGCCGGCGCCGGCATCGAGCTGATGGCCGACCCCGAACGCGGCATCGCCTGTGCCGCCGCAATGGTTGAAGCCGCGTCAGTACCTGTGACAGTTAAGCTGCGCACCGGCCTGACCAGCGGCGATATGCGATACCTTGATATGGGCGTCAAGCTGGCCGAAGTCGGTGTCAGCGCTCTAGCTCTGCACGCCCGCAGCGCCGAGCAAAAAATGGGTGAAAAGGCTGACTGGTCACACCTAGCCAGGCTGGTCGAAGCCGTGAATATCCCGGTAATCGGCAATGGTGATGCCGTGACCGGGGCTGATGCCGTGGCTATGATTGGTCAGACCGGTTGTGCCGGTGTGATGTATGGCCGGGCGGCGTTGGGCAGACCGTGGCTGTTCGGCCAGGCGGCGGCGGCTCTGGAAAACCGGCCCGTGCCGGCTGATCCGGACGCGGCGGGTATCATGGCCATAGCGTTGTGCCACGCCCAGATGCTGGCACTGCACTATGGCGAGCGAGTGGCGATGCACCAAATGCGCGGGGGGATGGCGCACTATACCAGGGGTCTGCCCTACGCGCTACACCTACGCCGGCAGATGCACAGCATCCGCTCGCTGCAGGAGTTCAAGCGGCTTATCTGTGAGTATGTGAGAGCATTGTAGGCTGCTCATGGCGGAGATAGTCCGTATCGTCAGTATCAGTCTGGGGCCTTCGTCGCGAGACAAGAGCGCGGAGCTTGAGTTACTCGGCAAACGCTTCCTGCTCGAACGTCTGGGGACAGATGGCCACATGGGCCGCTTCGCCCGCTTCCTGCAGCAATACGACGGGATCGCCGACGTATTGTGCATCGGTGGCATCAACCTGGGCGTGCACTGGGCCGACCGGTACTATCCATTTACTCAAGTGCGGCGGATCCTGGCGGACGTGAAGCAGACGCCGGTGGTTGACGGGGCCGGGCTGAAGGCGACGCTGGAACCGCGAACCGTGGAGATCCTGCAGGAGCGCGGCATCATGGACCTTGCGCACAGCCGCGCCCTGGTGATGAGCTCCTTCGACCGCTACTGGTTGGCCGAGGCGATTGCTCAACGCTGTGGTGAGGCGATCTACGGGGATTTGATGTTCAGCCTGGGTATCTCGCTGCCGGTGCGATCACTAGAGGCAATGACCACCTGGGCGCGGCTGGTGTTGCCGGTAATCACCAGGCTACCGCATAGCTGGGCCTTCGCGACCGGTGTCCACAGCGACCGGATTGTGCCCGGGTTTGAGAATTACTATGCTTGGGCCGATTTGATCGCCGGCGATTTTGCCTCGATCCGGCACTATATACCCGACCAGCTCCCCGGCAAGGTAATCCTAACCAACACCATTACCCCCGACGATGTGGCTCTGCTCCAGAGCCGCCGGGTCAAGTACCTGGTCACCACCAGCCCGCAGCTCGAGGGCCGCGCCTTTGCTACCAATGTAATGGAAGGAGTGTTCGTGTCACTGCTGGGCCGGCCACCGGAGCAGTTGCAGGCTGAGGACTATCTGCGGCTGGCCGAGGAGATCAACTGGCAGCCAGTCATCAGAGAGATCTCGGCCACCTAGCCCGACACATACAGCGCCTTGACGAAATTCGGCTTTGTGCTTCACGCACTCGACACCAGTGACATCGCCCGCAAATATGCGCTAGCCAAGTACCTGCCCGACTGGATCGTGGAGCCGGTGTTGCGGTATGTGCCGGCGCGGATGGTCAGTAAGATAACCGGCATCAGATCAGCGACCGGGGCCGAGACCAGCGGATGGTTCGTGGGCTGTACCCTGACCTCCCGGCAGTTGCTCAACGATCCGCCGCAACGCTCAACGGCCAAGATTGTCGAGTCATGCAAGCTGGCCGCCGAGCTGGGCGCTGACATCGTGGGACTAGGCGCGTTGACGGCTGTGGTAGGTGATAAGGGCATCACCATCGCCGAGCAGATTGATATCGGTGTGACCACCGGTAACAGCTACACTGTGGCAACCGCGATTGAGGGGCTGGAGCAAGCGGCGCAGATGCTCGGCTATGATCCGGGGCGCTCCACGGTGGCGATTCTGGGGGCCACCGGCTCGATCGGCAGCGTCTGTGCCAAGCTGCTGGCCGATCAGGTGGAACGCCTGATTCTGGTCGGGCGTCGCCAAGCTGCGCTCGATGAGCTGGCCGGTGAGATCGTCGGCCCGGCGGTCGTGGAGACTACCACCGAGATCTCGCAGGCACTCGCCAAAGCGCCCTTGGTTGTGGCGGTGACTTCGTCGGTGGAGGCGGTGGTGGAGCCGCATGATCTGCTGCCCGGGGCGATTGTGTGTGATGTCGCCCGGCCGCGCGATGTCTCGAAGGCAGTGGCAGAACAGCGGGCCGACGTACTCGTAATCGAGGGCGGAGTCGTCGCCGTACCCGGTGAGGTGAACTTCAACTTCGATTTCGGCTTCCCGCCGAGGATGGCATACGCCTGCATGGCCGAAACGATGATCCTGGCTCTAGAGGGGCGGGGCGAGGACTACTCCCTGGGCGGCGATCTGGAGATTGACCGAGTCAGAGAGATTCACCAGCTCGGCCGCAAGCACGGCTTTGAGCTAGCCGGCTTCAGGTCCTTTGAGCGCACCGTGGAGCAGGACACGATAGACCGGGTGCGCGAACTGGCCGGCGAAGCGATTGAGGCATACCAGCAAGGTGACTGACGCGGTAATCGCCCACAGGCTGGAAAGCCTGGGCCACGCGAATGTATTTGGCAAGTTTGGGCCGTGTAAGCTGTTGTTGTGGTGTTCGCAAGCACTATGGCGGGCTCGGTGGGGAATGTAGATGCCTTCTGACGAGGATCAGGTACGTCAGCGCAAGCAGAAGCTGCAGGAGTTGAAACAGCAGGGCCAAGACCCGTTCACGGTTCACCGCTGCGACCGCAGCCACAGCTCGGCGCAGGTAGTAGCGGCGATTGAGGCGGCGGAAGCAGCCGCCGGCGATGCGGATATGGACTGGGAGGCCGCGGGCTTCGAGGCTACCGTCGCCGGTCGCCTGATGGCCGTGCGCGACCAGGGCAAGTCAATCTGGGCCGACCTGCACGATGCTGCCGGCAAGATCCAACTGTGGCTGACGGAGAATGACCTGGCGGCAGAAGCTCTAGAGGAGTTCCGGGCCCTCGATATCGGCGACATAATCGGGGTGAGAGGCCACGGCTTCCGCACGCGCCGGGGTGAGCCGACAGTACGGGCCGCGGAGTTTCAACTGCTGGCCAAGGCGCTGCGGCCGCTGCCGGAGAAGTTCCACGGCCTCCAGGATGTGGAGATACGCTACCGGCGCAGGTATCTCGACCTGCTGGTGAACCCGCAGGCACAGGAGGTCTTCGCCAAGCGCACCAGGGCGCTGAGGGCGATCCGCGAGTTCTTTGATGAGCGCGGCTTCCAGGAGGTCTCGACGCCGGTGATGCAGCCGCTTTACGGCGGCGCCAACGCTCGCCCCTTCATCACCCACCACAACACCCTGGATATGGACCTGTATCTGCGCATCGCTCCCGAGCTTTACCTCAAGCGGCTGGTCGTCGGCGGCATGGAGCGGGTCTATGAAATCGGCCGCGTCTTCCGCAACGAGGGCATTGACGCGCTCCACAACCCTGAATTCACCATCCTCGAAGCCTACCAGGCTTATGCGGACTATGAGGACATGATGCAACTGTTCGAGGAGCTGTTGCGACACACCGCTTTGGCTGTGAATGATTCTTTGCGGTTCACCTACCGCGATCATGAGATAGACCTGGAGCCGGCCTGGGAACGCAAGCCGCTTTTGGAGGCCATCGAGCAGGCCTGCGGAGTGGACTTCTCACAGCTCAGCAGCGATGAGGAGGCACGTGAGGCCTGCAGCGGACTGGAGCTGGGCGAGCTGGCGCAGGATACCTGGGCGGCGCTGCTGGACAAGTGCTTCGACCGCTATGTAGCACCCAGCCTGATCCAGCCCACCTTTGTGGTCGGCTACCCTGTGGAGATCTCGCCGCTGGCCAAGCGACTGCCCGACCGGCCGGATTTGGTCGCCCGCTTTGAGCCCTTCGTCGGCGGCGAGGAGCTCGGGAACGCCTTCAGCGAGCTGAATGATCCCGTTGACCAGCGCCAGCGCTTTGAGGCGCAGGCAAAAGCCGGCCGGGAAGGGGATGCCGAGGCCCATCCGTTGGACGAGGACTATCTTATGGCGATGGAATACGGGCTGCCCCCGACCGGCGGCATGGGGATGGGCGTTGACCGGGCGATCATGCTGCTGACCGGTTGCGCCAACCTGCGGGAGGTAATCCTGTTCCCGCAGTTGCGCCCCGAGGAGAGCTAGAGCATGAGCCTGGTTCAGGACATCGCGCAGTCAATGCGACCACAGCAGTGGACCAAGAACCTGCTGCTATTCGCCGCCATCCTGTTCGCGGGTAAGGCCAACGACCAGGAGGCGGTAGGCGAGGTTCTGGTCGGCTTTGCGGCCTTCTGCCTGCTTTCCGGCGCAACTTACCTGCTCAACGATTCGCTCGACGCCGCCCAGGACCGCCAGCACCCGGAGAAGCGCCATCGCCCGATTGCCGCCGGCCGCATCCCGGTCTATGAGGGCATCCTGCTGGCCGTGCTCTTCGGTCTGCTAGGGATCGTGATGTCTTACTTCATCGCCTGGGGTTTCTTCGTCATCGCGGTGCTATATCTGGTCCTGACCACCGCCTATTCGCTATGGCTCAAGCACATCGTCATCCTGGACGTGCTGGCAGTGTCGCTGGGATACGTGCTACGAGCGGTGGCAGGCGCAGCCGCAATCAGTGTCGAGATCTCGCCCTGGCTGATCATCTGCACGCTGCTGCTGACGCTGTTCATAGCCTTGGCCAAGCGCCGAGGTGAGCTGGTACAGCTCGAAGCAGAGGCCATCAATCACCGCAAAATCCTGGAGCACTACAGCCCGCAGTTGCTCGACCAGATGATAGCCGTGGTGACGGCCTCCACGGTGGTGGCCTACTGCCTGTACACGGTGGATGACCGTACTCTGCAAGTGGTCGGCACGCATAACCTCGTCTATACGGTGCCGCTGGTGATATATGGGATATTCCGCTATCTGTATCTGATGCACGAGAAGAAGCTGGGCGACCACCCCGATCAGCTTCTGCTTACAGACGGCCCGCTGCTGGTGACGGTGGCGCTCTACGCCGCTACAGTGGCCGTCATGCTCTATTTCATCCCCTGAATTGGTCCCCAACGCTTGCCGCTCAAGGCTTCAACCACCGGGCATTAGGCCCCTTGCGGTTGACAAAGACTATTGCCTGGGCATCGCGATAGACGGCCGCCCAGTTGCCTTTGCCCTGCACCACCGTCGCCAGCGGCACATCCGGCTCGACAATGCCCCATTGCACGTCGTAGCTCTCAGCCACCCGCTCCCAGCCTGTCCTAGTCTCGCGGATAGTCAACCAGTCTTTGAATACCTCTTTCCCGTACATATCCACACGCCCGTCAATGAAGACCCGGTGACGCGGGTAAAGCCGGTGGATCAGATAGCCGCCCCAGTGGTAGGTGTTATACATATTGCCTCGCAGATCATGCGTCTCTAGCCACTCCACTGCGACGACGGGAAAGAGATTCTCGTTGAGCGCGCGCTTGGCCAGCACCGGCCTCGAGATGGAAATCACGCCGACTAAAGCGATGACCACCGCAGCAAGCGGCAGGATGCGGTGCGGGGTTGCCCCGGTGTCGAAGCGGTAGCCCAGCAGCGCCGGCGAGAGTTGGCCCAGCCATTCGCTCAGCAGCGGGAGCGCCACCCAGGCCACCATGATGGCGGCAGGCATGGCGGCGCGGCCCCACCGCAGCCCCATCATCACCATCAGCCCCGCCACCAGCAGCTCGAACAACGATACGCGCCTGACTCTGAGCAGTACCACCAGCGCACCGCCGATCAGCACCAACGCCGTCGCTGTCATGTCGAAAGAGGCGAGGGTCGGAGCCTGCCATTCCTGCACCACTCGTGTCGCCCAGGCGTGAGCGCCCCCGGGGAGGTAGTCGAGCGAATAGAGCAGCAACTTCAGCCGCACCGGATTGATGATACACGCCGCAAGGCAAGCCAGCAGCAGCGCTCCACCCTCCAGCAAGCCCGCTGCAGAGAACCTCAGCCCCTCAGCCAGTCTAGGCCGGGAACCCAGCGCCCGGTCCACCATCCAGAAGCCCACAATCGCCAGGCCCAGAGTGAAGCTGGCATGGAGATTGGCCCATAGCACGAACAACAGCGGCACCAGCCACCTCAGCCAGGGCCGGCGGGCACTGCTTTCCAGGAGGCTGAGGAGGGCCAGCAACAAAAGCGGTATCATCAAGTGCGGGCGGCAGGTGAGGTTGGGCATGCTCACCGCCGCTACCAATACCAGGCCCACTACCGTGAGCAGATAGGACGATTTCCGGTAGATCAGCAGCGCCGCCAGCAGGCCCAAAGCCAGCGCGGCCAGGATCATGCGCAGCCCGACCAGAGCGCGCTCCTGACCGATGGTGTAAACGACCGCCTGGCCGACCTCGAAGAGCCACTGCTGAGGAGGTCGGAAATGGCCGGAAGCGGTGTGGGAATACTCGTCGTAGAGGGCTATTTGGCCGGTGCGGAGGATGTCCCGGCCAAGCTGCAGATGCCACCAGACATCATAGGACCGGACTCGGCCGGAGCCGATCATCCCGCCCAGCAGCAGGCCCAAGAGACATACCAAGATCAGAAACCAGCGGTGATATGGCCAGCGCATTGCTGTGATGCACGACCTCCCCGGAAGTGGGATTTGCCGGACGGTGGGCTAGAGCGAGCGGACAAGCTCGATACCCTTGTTGATCAGCACCGCCACCGACTCGGGCTGGTAGCCTAACGGTCTCGGCTCCGGCGTCGTCGAATAGAGGAAGGCTGTCTCGACCTCGTAGCCGCCTTCGGAATGGGCGCCCAAGGAGGCTATATAGGAGCGCAAGAGGTTGGAGTAGCCCAGCGTCCAGAGCTTGAGGTCGGGCAGCTTGGCTTTGAGCTCCAGGCCGATCTCACAGCTTACCTCGCCGCCGATGGCGAGGAGGTACAGCTCCCCGATCTTCAGCACCTGGACTTCCACCGGCAGTGTGTCGGCCAGGCCGCCCTGTTCGGCGATGCTCCGGCGAGCCGCCTCGGCATAGGCCTGCTGCCATTGGTTGCCTGCCTCCAGCTCGGCAAGCTGCTGCTCGGTGGGGGTGCCCCGGGTGGGTAGGTCGGCGATCCCGCTGGTGCCGGCCAGTTGGTCGCCCAGCTCTTCCGGATCCCCGCACAGGGCAGCGGCGACGGCGCGGCCCAGCTCGTGGCCGATTTCATGGACGGTCTCCACCGTCGCCCCGCCGAAGGTCTGCTTGACGGGGTCAACCGCGCGCGGCTTGACATCGCCCCCGCAGCCCTGTAAGAAGATCGGCAGACACCCGGGGATCGCCTCACGCAGAAGGTCCCGGGCCGGGCCCGGGTAGTCGGTGCCGATAAGCTGTCCGCCCATCGTGGTCGGATGACACGCGTAGGAGAACAGTACCGCGCGGACCTCGCCCTGGGGCGTGAGCACCCGCAGCACCGGCACGTCCGGGTCAATCGGCTTGTCGGGAGCAGGTAACATGCCGGCATAACTCCCGTCGGGGTTGGCGCGTCGGCGGTTGAGGCCCAGGGTACAGGAGCCGACGGTGTAGTCGAGCTTGCTGTCCTGCAAGTCGGCCACAGCTTCCTGCAGCAGCGCACGCAGCTTGTCTTGCAGCTCCGTCAGCCATTCATCATCGAACTTGCGGATCGAGCCTCGAGCCACGCGACATGCCGGCGCGCAGTGGGTGTGGCTGCAATTGACCAGCATTCGCTGTGGGGCGATGCCCAACTCAGCGGCGGCCTGGCGGAACGGGTCCAACAGGAACTCATCAACACCGACGAGGTCCAGAGCCATGATCCCGGCCCGCACGTTGCCGTCGTCAAAGACCACGATCGAGGCTTCGAGGTCGTTATAGGCTCCCTCCGATGGTTCGGTGCGGGCTGCGAATCCGGTCATCCAGATCGGGCCGTCGGGCGTAATCGTGGCATTGGCGATGCCGACTTTCATCATTGCTATTCCTCTCCGAGATTGCACTATTGTGCGACTTATGGCCGTGGGCACTTGATGCTACTTCCCCGGACGCAGGAGTAGGCCCTCCTCAGCGCGAATAATTCAAGAGACTATGGGTGATGCAGGTGGCTGACCGAGGCTATTACTGCGGCGGAGCGGGGTGTGGTGGGATACTGTTGGCGTCGGCGCTGTGTGTGGTGGTGGCCGGCGGCTTGGCCTACCGCTACGGGCCGCACTGGCTCTATCTGGTGTTGCGGCCGCGGGCACCGGGGGTGATCATTCACCACAGCGCCACCGCTGCGAGAGCCGGGGGCCGCCAGGTCAATGCCGCCGTGATAGATGAGGCCCATAGCCGACGCGGCTGGGAGATTCGCGACAGCCATAACACCTATCACATCGGCTACCATTTCGTGATTCTGCCTGATGGCACGATCGAGCGCGGGCGGCCGGAATGGATGCCCGGGGCCCACGCCAGAGGTAATAACCAATATCTCGGTGTCTGCTTGGTCGGCAATTTCTCGTCCGTAGCCAATCCTAGTGGTGCCCAGCAGCCGGCTCGCCCTACCACCGCCCAATTGACGGCGCTCAATACAGTGCTCAAACAGCTCATGGACAGGCATAGCTTTTCGCCTGCGGATGTCCACGCTCACAGCGAATTTGGGGCGACGGAGTGCCCCGGCGACCGCTTTGATATTGAGCAAGTCAGAAGGCGGCTGACGGGAAGCAGCGGCTAGGGACACAACGAGTTCGGGCCGAGCCACGCGTTTTGTGAATTATGCGGGCCGGCGAAAAAATATCTTCGGCTTGGAGGAGTATCGGCGGAGATAGCGAATAAATCTTGTTGGTAAGTAATGTTGGTGCGTGATGACCGCTTCGCAGGAGGCCCGGGAGGGATTATATGGAAACGCGTGTGAGCCCGGCTGTTGTCGTGGTAGTGTTGGTACTTGTCGCGGCGATACTGCTGGCCCTCTACTACGGGGTAGTCGCAAAAGCCCCGGGGACCCCATCAGAAGAAGGGGTTGGCGGAGTGCCAATGCCACCGCCGGAGTTGCCTCCCGACCTAGAGGCTGAGCCGCCCCCAGCCGAAGCAACCACTGCCGAGGAGCAAGCCCCTACGGAAGCGGCGGAGACAGCAGAGGAGGCGACCGCCGAGGAGCAGCCAGCAGCAACTAGCGAGGCGCCGGCTGGTGAGGCCCCTGAAGCCACCGAAGCCGGGGCAGCTTCCCCGACCGGTGAGGACTAGAGCAAGCCGCCCCCCGCAATTGTTGGCCGGCAAGTTTATCACGAAAGCAAGCGACCGCCATAGAGATGGCGGTCGGTACCATGTCCTGTTCGGATTCTCAGTACACCGATTAGAGGCTAGTCGGCGGTTGTGGGCTGAGTGGCGATGTCTGTCGTGGGCTGGTCCGCCTCGGGCCGAAGCCTCATCGCCAAGCTCCAATCCACCTGCACATTCAGCGGGAAGCCTCCCATATCCACCTGGGCCTTGAAGCGTGCCTTGCCGGCGGCCGCCGTGACTACCCCGCTCTGCATATCGAAGGTCTGGGCCAGATCAGTCACGGTCAGTTCGCCATTTTTGATCGGCACCGGGCCGCCGTAGCCGAGCGGATTGGGGGCCTTGAAGCTGGGTACGAACATGGAAAGCTGAGACAGTAGCGAGGCCTCCCGCTCCTCCTTGACCCCAACTAGCTGGGTAGTAACATTGAGGGCGAGCGGGTCCGTATCCGGGGCCAACTGCAGCACCGGGCTAACCTCCCACTGCTCCCCGATGGCGACGGGGTGCTCCGGGAACCGCACCAGGTGACACAACACCGCCAGTAGCTGACTGGGGATGCCGGCCTGGTCGAGCTTGGTCAGGTCAGCAGTCTTAAGCTGCTCGATATCGGCCTCGACCTCCCCCAGGGGCGAGACCTGCAGAACCATGCAAGCCTCCTTGCTACCGTCCATCATTTGACCGTTGAAGGCCTGTTGGATGTCACTAAGCGCAAGCGTCATTGTGAATCTTTGGGTCGCGGCATCCAGCGCCGTGACCGTGCACTGCAGATTGCTTTTCATCCAGCCCGCGATGCCCAGCGGGTTGTTCTCCATGGAGACCTTGTCAACGTCGGCGTTGAGTTGCTGCTGCACGACCAGCTCTGCTTGAGGGTTGTAGCACAAGGCGTACTGCTTGGGTGCGGTCTCCTGGGCAAACGCCGCTCCTGCCACCCATGAGACAATCAAGACACTGACAAGCCATGCGTGTTTCATTTCTGGCCTCCGAAGTTGCGGCAGGACGCCGCCTGCTTGTGTGCCGATAGCGGTACGTATATAATACAGTAACGCCTGGAGAGTGCGAAGGTTCAATCCGATCCTTGCCAGGCTGGGTGCGTTGGTGTCCCGCCTCGATAGCGCGGTCCTATTATAGAATGTAGTAGATAATAAAAGCAAGAGGCTGAGGAGAATGAAAGCAGCAGTGGTGGTAGCCGAGGCCGTGCCGGAGAACTGGGACCCGCTGCTCAAGATGCTGGAGGCGGCATCTGAAGAGCATGTGGTGCTGGCCCCGGCCGAGGTCGCAATTCCGCCCGGTTCACCGCGTCACAACCTCGAGGCCGGCGACCAACTCAGCGCGCTCAAGCAAGCCCTGGTCTGGGCTCACGGTGAACCGGTCCTGCTGATTGCCGCCGACCTGCCGACGCCTTCGGCCGAATTGGCTCGCTACCTGGAGTATGTCAGAGCCGGCTACGACGCGGTCGTACCGATGCTGGACCAGCAAACCTGCCAGCCGCTGTTTGCCATCTACACCGCGGCCTGCCTCAGTCCTATCAACTCAGCCCTGCTCAGCGGGAAGTTCGCCATCAGCGAGGTCCTGGACGAGCTTGCCGTCAGGTATGTGGACGCCCGCGAGGTCGCCAAGTTCGGCGAGGCGGTCGTGATGCTGTCGCGTAACGGCTGACGCAAGGGAGCTTTGCGAGCCTGGATTGCAGGTCTTGGTTGCTGAAGTTGCGCGGTTAGGCAATTCGCGAGCCAGCGCCTGCTGCGGAGGCGTTTACTATTCCTTGAATTGGGAAACCAGCGCTTCGATGCTGGACTTGGCATCGCCGAACAACATGCGGGTGTTTTCCCTATAAAACAAGGGATTGTCGATCCCGGCAAAGCCAGAGGCCATTGAGCGCTTCAGGACAATGACGCTATTAGCCCGGTCCGCGTTGATGATCGGCATGCCGTAGATAGGACAGTTTTCCTGTTCGCGGGCGGCTGGGTTGACGACATCGTTGGCGCCGATGACGATGGCAACATCTATGTTGTCAATCTGTCGGTTGACTTCGTCCATCTCGACGAGTTGTTCATACGGAACGTTGGCCTCGGCAAGCAACACGTTCATGTGGCCGGGCATGCGGCCAGCCACGGGGTGGATGCCGAAGCTGACTTGGGTGCCATTGTCTTCAAGCAGTTGGGCTAGCTGGCGCACAGCGTGCTGCGCTTGTGCTACAGCCATCCCGTAACCGGGCACGATGATAACGGAGCTAGCCGCCTCCAGTATGTAATAGGCGGATTCGGGGTCTATCGGCTTGACATCGCCCGCGACGGCTGCGGACGTGCCTGCAGTGCCTCCCAAGCCGCCAAGCAACACGTTCTTCAGCGATCGGTTCATCGCCTTACACATTATGCTGGTGAGAATCAGGCCACTAGCACCGACCAGTGAGCCTGCCACGATAAGTACCGTGTTGTCAATGACAAACCCGGCAGCACATGCAGCGAGACCCGAGCAGCTATTCAGCAGCGCGATAACCACCGGCATATCGGCCCCGCCAATCGGCAACGCCACAGCTATGCCAAAGACCAGGGATAGGCCAACCAGCACCAGGAACACGATATACATGCTCGTCGGGCTCATCACGAACATTACCCCACAAACGATAGCCCCGAGGATTATCAGGACATCAAGCAACTGCTGTCCAAAGAAGGCCAGGGGCTTACCCGCCAGCTTTCCAGCTAGCTTGCCGTACGCGATTAGGCTCCCGCTGAAGGTTACCCCCCCGATGAATATAGCGAAGACAATCGCAACTACGGCAACTGGTCCAGGCACTTCATGGAGCCACAGCCACCTGCCCTTTTCGTACTCACTCCATGCGACCAGAAGGCTGGCAGCACCACCGAAGCCATTAAACAGCGCTACCATTTCAGGCATCGAGGTCATCGCGACCCTGAGCGCCGCAATTGCACCAATGACAGCGCCGACCACTAGACCGATAATGATGTAGGTATAATCCATCCCCTGGCTGAGCAGTGTCACCACCACGGCCAGAAGCATTGCTGAACCTGAAATCATGTTGCCGGCCCGCGCGGTCCGTTGACGGTTGAGCATCTTCAGCCCGACAATAAACAGAACGGCGGCAACGATGTACGCCAAATTCACAACCGTTTCGGTAGTCATGACTGAGTACTGTCTTTCCTCGTGCTGAACATCCTGAGCATGCGGTCGGTAACCAGATAGCCGCCAACCACATTGATGGTGGCGAAGGCCATGGCGGCAATGCCAAGTACTACACGTATGGTCTCATCATCGGTTGTACCGGCAGCCACCAATGCACCGACAATCGTGATGCCCGAGATCGCGTTGGAGCCAGACATCAGGGGGGTGTGGAGCTGTGAAGGCACCTTCGAGATCAACTCAAAGCCCAGAAGGATTGCCAGCACAAAGGTAAAAAACAGCAACATCCCAACAGACATTGTGCTACACCTCTTTAGTTGTTGGCGTTGCGGAGATCCCGCAGCATCGGGTTGACAATCTCTCCGCCGTGGGTGATAACGCAGCCCTGGATGATTTCATCGTCAAAGTCGAGGCTGAAGCTCTCGGCTTCTTCACTATAAAACTCCTCGACTAGCGCGGTCATATTGGCTGAATACATCTGGGAGGCGTGAACAGCTAGACGGCCCGGGAGGTTGGCTAGCCCGATGATTCTCACACCGTTGAGCTCCACTTCCCTGTCCAACTCGGAGCCCTCAACATTGCCCCCGGACTCTACGGCCAGGTCAACCACGATGCTGCCTGGTGCCATCGGCTCCAACATCTGACGGGTAATGATGCGCGGAGCCGGCCGCCCGAAGAGCTGGGCGGTAGTGATGACCACATCGGAGTGAGCGCAGACCTTAGCCATAGCCTCCTGCTGCATCTGCTGCTGCTCGCGCGTCAGCTCTTTGGCATAGCCCCCTGCGGTCTGGCCCGTGTCGCCTAAGTCAACCTGCACGAACTTTGCGCCGAGTGATTCAACCTGCTCGGCTACAACCGGCCGCGTATCGAAAGCCTCGACCCGAGCCCCCAAACGCTTGGCGGTGGCAATCGCCTGTAGCCCAGCCACGCCGGCCCCAATTACGAATACCCGCGCCGGTGCAATCGTACCAGCCGGTGTCATCATCATCGGGAAGATCTTGTCCAGACGCTCGGCAGCCAGGATCACAGCCACATATCCCGCCAGCGATGCCTGGGAGCTCAGTGCATCCATCTTCTGGGCGCGGGTGATCCGTGGAAGCATCTCCATGCTAATAGCCGTGATGTTGCACCTGGCTAGCTCGTCAACCAGCTCGGCCTGGTTAAAGGGGTCCAAGAAACTGACATGAATGCAGCCCGCTCTCAACTGCCCGACTTCGCTCAAAGGCGGCTTACGCACTCGCAAGACCACATCAGTTTCAGAAAGCAACTTGGTCCGCTCCGTACTGACTCGCGCGCCTGCTTCCTGATAGGCTCGGTCGGGATGGCGGGAGGGCTCTCCCATGCCGCTTTCTACGGTGATAGCTACTCCCTTGCCAACAAGCTTAGCGATATCAGCGGGCACCATCGGCACCCGCCTTTCACTAGCCTCAGTCTCCCTCGGTACAAAAACTTCCATGCGACATCACAAGCCTCTCTGTAACTCCAATGAACCAGCAGGTCTGCAGTAAGACTAACTAGGGCACTATTGGATTACCCAAGTAATCCGCCAGTGCCCCTTGAATTGCCCACATTATACACATCGCCCAAATGATTTTTCAAGTACTCGCGCTGCTTTCTTGGGGGGTACCGCGCCAGGATTTCGCCGGGCGGGGACAATCACCTGCTAGGCATCCCAGGCAGTGCGGAGGCAGCCGCTGCTCAGCTAGAGCTCGCGGTGTCTGATGATCTTCGGGGTCACGACCAAGACGGGGTGAGAGGTCATGCGGCGGTAGTGGCGGCTGAACAGCCCGCCGAACTTCTGGCTAATCTGGTCAGTGTTGCGCACCAGACCACCGATGACCATGCTCTCGCCATCGGCGACGGTCACGGTTGTGGTGACGGTCTGATGACGGGTAATTGGGATCGGTGAAGAGAACGGGATCGCTACCTCACCCACCCACTCGGCAAGCTGTGGCTCAAGCCGCATCGTCACCGTGTCGTCGGCATTGATACGCGGCAGTACCCACAACTCCGTGCCGATGAAGATTTCGTTGAGCTCCTGGCTGGTCGCCACGCGGTTGCCAAAGGCATCATACTCGGTGACCGTGGTGAAAAAGGGCATGGTCTCGCCGAAGACCACAACCGCCGGGGTGTTGTTGAAGGTGGTGACATTAGCGCCCTGGACGTGCCGGCCCCGCGAGCTGGTGTTGATCGCGCTCAGAGCCACCGAGACATTCTCATAAGCAAGCCGCACCTGCACTCCGCCGGCCGCCTGATCGCCGCCGCCGGAAGCCTGCAGATCGCCCCGGCTCCAGAACCAGGTCAGGCCCCAGCCCTCAACCTCCTCTGTGGGCAAGTCCACCGACCGCACGTCAACGTTGACCATGTCCGCCGGCCGGTCGAGCAGGGAGATGAGCTCCTCAAGCTGCTCAATCGCCCGGCGCGTGCCCTTGACGATCATGGCGTTCTGGCTGGCGATGACCAGAGGCCGCCCATAGATACCATCAGGCAGCATCCGGCTCATCCCGCCACTCTTAGACGGATAGCTCGCCGCGTTGGTCGCCTGCACCCATCTGCCCTCATTGCCCGGCATCCCCTCGGCGGCGTCATAGACCAGGTCAGTGGCGAATCCCTGGAAGAAGTCGGCTGCGGAGGCTGCCTGCTGCGGTCCCCACAACATCGTCACCAACTGCCCCGCATCCATGAAGCGAGGCACGATTCGCTTGACGGTAAAGCTCTCGGCGGCTGAGGGCAGCAGGCCGGCCAGCAGCAGTCCGGCAGCAACGACAGCGCTCAATGTGCTCAGACGCGACATGGGCGGATCTTGCATCGTTCTCATCGCTTTGCCCTGTTTCCTTAGACACCTATTCCGTGCTTCGAGTTCGCTCCCCTGCCGTGGCGAAGGAGCACGGCGACGTGTTGGGGAATATGTATTGGGGAAACATCCGTCGGAGTGATTGAAGGAGACTGCTCATGGCCCCGCGCATCGGCTTTATCATCATCGGACACCCGGATTACCAGAACGACATCGGGGAGCACTTCGCGCAGCAGGCAGTGGCGGCGCTGCAGGCACGGGGCATCGAGGTCGTCGCTGACCCGGTCTCCCATACCGGCGCGGTCGAGGCCGGCCAGGCCGCCCGCCAGCTCATCAAGCAGGACCTCGACGGCATCATCGCCTTTCTGGGCACCTGGATCGAGTGCTCCACGGCCCTGGCAGCCATCCGCGAGTTCGAGCACCTGCCCTTCGCCATCTGGGGATTCAATATGTTCGAGTGGGAGGGCAAGCGCAACTCCACCGGCTCGTTCGTCGCCGTATGTGTGCTCAAGGGCGCGCTCGACCGCATGGAGTATCGGCAAAAGAACCTGATCGGGCTGCCCGAGGAGACAGCCACGATTGACAGCGCGGTCGCCTTCTGCCAGGCCGCCCATGCCGCCCAGAGCCTCAAGCGCACGCGACTGGGCCTGGTCGGCTATGCGGCGATGGCGATGTATCCGGGCACCTTCGACCACGTGCTGTTGCGCAAGCATATCGGCCCCGAAGTCGTGCACTTCGACAGCTACACCGTGATCGAGCGCGCCAAGCAGATCAGCGAGGCTGAGACCGATGAGGCCGTCGCCGAAATCGCCGCAGCCGCCGAGGTGCAGGCGACCGATGAGCGGCTGCGCAAGGCCGTCAATATCGGCCTGGCGCTGATGCAGCTTTGCGAGGAGAATGATCTCAATGCGCTCAATGTAAAATGCCAGTACGAGCTTTCGCAGCAGTACGGCATGACCGCCTGCCTGCCGATCTCGATGACCGCCGACGCCGGCATTGTCTCGGCGTGCGAGGGCGATGTGATCATCACCACGACGATGGCGATACTGCACTTCCTATCCGACCAGGTCATCTACTACGGCGACATTCTCGACCTGCAGGGGGACCAGATGCTGCTTTCTTCGTGCGGCTTTGCCCCCTTGAGCCTGGCCAACGAAGCCGATGACATCATCATTCAGGAGTTCGGCCACAAGGGCTTCGATGGCCTGATCTGCTCGTTTACGCTCAAGCGCGGGCCGGTCACCTTCGCGCGGCTGGTCGAGGGCAGCCACGGCGACTACCGGCTCAACTACGGCACCGGCACCGGTGTGGATACCGCGCTGCGGCAGGGGCGCTTCCCGGGTCTGGAGGTCAAGCTCGACGGCTCGCCGCGCAAGCTGCTCGAGACGATGGCGTCCCAGCACTTCGCGATCTGCTATGGTGATGTGACCGAGAGCCTGGAGGACCTCTGCCGCTGGCTGGACATCGAAGCGGTAAGGATCTAGCCTCCTACCCTTTCATTCGCGTGGGCCAGGCTTTCCAGCCTGGCGCAAGGTTAGCCACAAAGGCGTCGGGCTAGAGACATTTCTTAAGTTGCGAGGAAGCAGTTGCCGTTTGCGGACCGAGGCAACGGCGGCAGGCTGAAGCCTGCCCCACCACGGCAAGAATGGGAAGCCCAAGCTACGCGACAACCAAGCGAGGGGCAGGCAATCCGTGGGCTCGGGCCATGGCCCCCTGCGCATCCTTCCTGGCTAGCTGAGAAATGTCTAAAGCCCGACCGGCAATTGATAGTCTGGGCCAAGGGTTTCCTGAATAAGGCGACGCAGGAGAGATACTGATGCCGCTTTTCGGAGAGCTTACCAGTCCTGAGATCGGGGAATTGGTTGAGAGCAATGCCCTGGTGCTGCTGCCGGTCGGGCAGACCGAGGAGCATGGCAACCACCTGCCGGTCAACGCCGACACGGTAATCGCTGCCAGCATCACGCGCGCGGCCGCTGAGCAACTCGCAGACGAACTAGCGGTGGTGGTGATGGACCCGGTCTGGGCCGGCTATTCGGGGGCCGAGCTGGCTAAATGGCCCGGCACTATCCGCGTTCGCACCCGTGTGGTGGCCGACTACCTGTTCGACATCATCCACAGCCTCACCGCGATGGGCTTCCGCAAGATCGCCACGGTCAACGGTCACGGCCATCATCCGGCGATCCTGGAAATGGTCGCTCGCGAGATCGCCGATGCCACCGGTGTGTATATCGCCTGTATCGAGGCGGCGAAGATGGCAGCGCCGGCGGTGGTTGAGGGCCGCAAGTCGCAGCCGGGCGGCTGCATCCACGGCGGGGAGTTCGAGACCTCGCTGATGCTGTATCTGGGCGCGCGGGTGCAAATGGACCAGGCTCACAGTGAGGATGTCTTCACCTACCATTCGGCCAGCTTCCCCGGTGACGGTTTTGCCGGCTTTAAAGCGGCTTTCTGGTCAACCTGGGGCATTCAGCGCAGCCAGACCGGCATCTACGGCGACCCGACCGTGGCCAGCGCCGAGTTCGGCGAGAAGGTCTTTGAGATCGCTGTCGCCAACCTGTGCGATTTCCTGAGGGAGTTCTACGGCACCGAGGCAGCGTCCTGGGATGCTTAGGATGGAAGGCGGAAAATGTCACCGAAGGCGATAGCGGCGCTAGACCTGGGCACCACCTCCTGCCGGGCCGAGGTGTTCTCGCTGGAGGGCGAGTCGCTGGGCCGCCACGCTGTCGAATATCATATCACCAGCCCTGAGCCGGGTGCCGCCGAACAGGAAGCCCTGGGCTGGTGGTCGGCAGTCTGCGAGTGTATGCGCCAGGCTGTCAGGCAGGCGGAGGTCGCGGGCGAGGACGTTGTCGCCGTCGGCTTCAGCACCCAAGGACACTCGTGGGTGCCCACTGATGCCGATTTCCGTCCCCTGCGCGCCGCCTTCACCTGGCTCGACCGCCGGTCAGCGCCCTATGCGCAAAAGCTGCTGGACGAAATGGGGGCGGAGTACTGGGGCAAGCTGGCCGGCAAGACGCCCGGCCCCTGGCACATGCTGCCACAGATCCTGTGGCTCCGTGACCATCAGCCCCACCATCTGAAGGCCGCTCGCTATCTGCTTTTCGCCCAGGACTTCCTGATCGCCCGTCTCACCGGCAAGCCGGTTACTGATGCCACCACCGCGGCGGCGGCGCTGTTTTTCGACATAACCCACAGCCGCTGGGAGAGCAAGCTACTGGAGCACTATGGGCTGGACCCGCAGCGTCTGCCGCAAGTGGCTGCGGCGGGGACCGTCGTCGGGCATTTGACCAAGGAAGCGGCCGCGCAGATCGGCCTGAGCACCGAGACCGTCGCCGTCACCGGAGCCCAGGACCAGAAATGTGCGGCGCTGGGTGCCGGGCTGGGTCCCGGCATCGCCACCGCCTCGCTGGGTACCGCTACTGCCATTTCGGCACTGCGGGAGCGGCCCAAGTTCGACCCGGCTATCCCGATCCCGTGTTTCCCCTATGTGGAAAAAGGCGCATGGGTCCTGGAGGCGGCGCTGACCACCACCGGCGGAGCGGTCAATTGGCTACGCGATGCCCTCAGACCGATTAGGCAGAACCTGTCATATACCGACCTGATGCGGCTTGCCGGTCAGGCACCCACCGGCAGCAACGGCCTGGTCTTTTTCCCTTACCCGGCCGGCGCCGGCATCCCCCACATGCGCTTTGACGCAGCGGCGGCCTTCGCCGGCATCAGCCTGGCGGCGACAGTTTCCGACTTCGCCCGGGCGGTGCTGGAGGGCTGCGCCTATGAGATAGCCACCGCCGTGGAAGCGATGCAGCAAGCCGGCTGCCAGATAGAGCAGCTATATCTGTTCGGCGGCGGCGTTCGTAGCGAGCTCTGGACCCAGATCATCGCCGCCGTGGTGGGCCTGCCGGTGTACGCCTGCCAGGAGGCGGAGACGGCCACTCGCGGCGCGGCGATGCTGGCGGCCAGAGGCGCAATCGAACGGGAGCCGGCAGCAGCCCTACAGGAGGCCCTGCGCTCGCCAGTTACAGCGGCTAACATAAGTGGAAAATTGCGCAGGCGATATCAGACGCTGTTTCAGAGGTATACCCGCGCCCGGGAACGATACTGGCGTTTCCAGGAGGCCCTCACGCAGGAGGAAGAGCAATGAAAGTCTATATCCTCACCGATCTCGAAGGCCCTGCCATGATCAGCACCTTCGCCCAGACCCGCGATGTCGCCCCCGAGGAGAAGAGGCATTGGGAGTACTTCCTCACCGGCGAGGTCAATGCGTGCATTGACGGCATACTCGACTTCGACCCCGCTGCCGAGGTGATCGTCTGGGACGGCCACGGCAGCGGCGGGATTGACCATCGGCGCTTCCACAAGCAGGGCAAGCTGATCGCCCGCGGGCCGATCAAGGCCCCTTACTATCTGGACGAGAGCTTCGACGCCCTGATGTTCGTGGGCCAGCACGCCAAGATGGGTGAGCGCGGCGTGCTATGTCACACCTACTCTTCCAAGAGCATCGAGTACTACAAGATCAACGGCATCGAGATGGGGGAGTTTGGCTGCCGGGCGCTGATGGCCGGGACGATGGACGTGCCGACGACGCTGGTCACCGGCGATGACGTGACTTTTGAGGAAGCCCGGGAGCTGGTGCCGAAGATCGCGGGCGCGGTGGTGAAGGTGGCGCTGGCGCGGGAGCTTGCCATCCACCGGTCTCACGAGGCCGCCTGTGATCTGATCCGCGAGCAGGCCCGCGTGGCCTGTGAGCGCATCGAGGAGATCGAGCCGTACTTCTTCCCCGGGCCCTATACTCAGGAGATTCGCGTCCTGGAGGGGGTCAGCATCCAGGGCTACCTGGACGCCGGAGCCGAGTTCGTGGACAACCGCACCGTGCGCCTGCACAGCGAGAATATCTGCGACCTGCGTATATAGAGCGAAAAGTTTCGGGCTGGAAGCTGAGAATGCTAGTGCATTCTCAGCTGAGCGTGCTGAAGAGACACCACGCTCCCGCCTTCGCTAGAGCTACGGCGGACAGGCAGGCCGAGCCACGCGGCTTGTGAACTACTGGGGTTAGAGACACTCCTGGGGAATACAAAGGCGCCCGGCTGATGCCGGGCGCCGATCTATGTGTAAGCCTTGGCTTGCCCTATCGGACAACGGCATCCACCGGGCAGGCCTTGGCACCGCGTGCTATCGCTTCCGGTGGTGCTGCAGGCTTGATTTGGGCCTTGCCGGTTTGCTCATTGATCTCGAAAGCTTCCGGGGCGACCCGCACGCACTTGCTACAGCCGATGCACTTGCTGGCATCCACATAAGGCTTGGCGGCGGCAGGGCACTGGTCCGTGCCGGCGTATGGGCAGCTCGTACAATCCCCGCCGGCATTGGCGGTTGCCACTTCAACCGCAACCTCGGTGTTCTGTACGGGAGAGATCGCATTTCCATTGAGCGCGGCGTAGGCCGCGGCTGCCACTACGACAGCCAGGACGGCTATCAGTAACGTTCTCGTGGTTGTGTTAAGCTTGGTCATCGTTGGTCCTTCCTCTCTTCCTTCATGTGACCATAGTAAAGACGGGTCAGAACGGCTCCGCATTCCCGGTATCGCCTCGGCGGCCACAGTATAGACGCAGAAACGTAAAACATCATTCGAAATTGCTTCCTCTCATGCTGGCAGGTGTGCTCCTGAAGGCGGAGAAAGGCTAGCTGCGAGCATTCCAGCGCTATTGCCCCATGCCTGGGTATACGCATGGTCCCGACTGGAGGATCTTGAGTTGGGCGCAAAGGAAGCTGATTATGAAAGACAGAATCAAGCTCTATCAAGCGACCGGCCTCAAGGCCGTGGAGTACCAGTTGAGCCATCAGCAGCCGGACGGCGGTTATATCTGGGACGGCTACGCTGATGACGCCTACCACAAGCAGGCCTACTCGTGGAGCGTCGCCGGCCATTTCGATGCAGCCCATCGGCTGTTGAATTGGGTGCGGGACAATACGCTGCTGCCGGACGGTGAGCTCAAGGCGTACAACGGGGACATCTACAAATACTCGTGGTTCTTTCAGGGCGCGCACCGTTTGGGTCGGTTCGATCTGTCGTATCCGGTCATGAACTTATTGCTGTCGTGTCAGGCCCCCTGCGGCGGCTTTCCGTGCCGTCCCGAGGCTCCCTACCTGCAGTCGCTGGCAACCTGCTGGAGCGGCGTGTCGGCCATCTACTGCGGACGCCTGGATGTTGCCCAGAGGGCCGCGGAGTGGGCCATCAGCATGCTCAACCAGCAGCCTGACGACACTAAGTTCTACTTCCGCACCACTCGCTACGGCAGGCTTGCCACACCCGACCTCGTCCCGGAGGCGGAGGCACTCCACATTGATACCACCAAGCCGAAGCAGTGGTATTGGGAAGTCGGCCTGCCGCTGCAACTCATGTGCCGGCTGTACCTGGCAACGGGAATGAAGAAGTATCTGAACTTCGCCTGGCGCTTTTTCGAGTTCAAAGAGCGCTGCTATGAGGACGCCTTCAGCTTCGTCGGCAGCGGCAAGAGCAGCCTAGGGGCGGGCCTGCTGTACCTCATCACCGGCGAGGAACGCGCCCGGGAAGCGGCTTGCAGCTTCTGCGACTTCTTGGTCGAGACCCAGTACCCGGAGGGCGGCTGGCGCGATGAGGACGAGCCCGACATCCCGCTTATCTACATAGACCATGCCGCCGAGTTCAACGTCTGGCTCCAGGAGGTCTCCTCCTGCCTGGCAAGCCGGGCGTGAGAGAAGTCATCCAGCAACGGCTCTGTGGGGGAACCACTTTTTGGAAAAAGTGTTTCCCCCACACCCCTTCCGCAAAAACGTTTGTAGATAACACGGCCAACAGAATACACAAGGTGCCGGGAAAACGAAAAGAGGGATCAACCATGGCGGATAGACTGCAATTCGGCCTGATCGGTTGCGGGTCGCAGGGGCGCTTTCTGTCCGAAGGGCTGAAGATGACCGACAAAGCGGACCTGGTCGCTTGTGCTGATCCGAACTCTGAGGCTGCGCAGACGGCGATAGCCCAGTGCGGCTATCAACAGGCCTACGACAGCGCCGAGGCGATGCTGGCCCAAGCGGAACTCGACGCTGTCATTGTTGCCACCATCCACGACCAGTTGCAGCCGATGGCACTCGCCGCCCTTAAAGCCGGCAAGCACACTTTCGTCGAGAAGCCGATGGCGCTCAACGCCGCCGACGGCCAGGCGCTGGTGAAGGCGGCAAAGCAGGCCGGCGTCAAACTGATGGTCGGCTATACGCTGCGCTTCATGCCGGAACGAATCTTGATGAAGCGGCTGCTCGACGAGGGGGCGATAGGCGAGATCGCGCACGCCAGCACCGGCCAGTGCATCGGATTCAGTGCCGACCACTGGCTCAACGATCCCAAGCACGGCGGCGGGCCGCTCTATTACATCGGCTCTCACGCCATTGACAATGCGCTGTGGATGATCGGCCGGCAGCCGACGCGGGTGTTTGCCGATGTCCATCGCCCTGACGACACCCGCGCTGAGGCCAGCGCCGATGCGTTCATCAGCTTCGAGGGCGGCCTGTCGCTGTATGCCTGCACCTCATATCGCAGCGGCTGCTCCTACGGCTGGCTGGACATCATGGGCACCGAGGGGCGGATGCGCTCCGAGTGGCAAAGCCGTCGGCTCTATATCCAGAGCCAGAGAATCGAGGCGTATAAGCAGCCTACCGAGCTGGAGGTGCCGCTCCAGCCGTACATACCCGCAATGCCGGGGGGAGTTAGCGCCAGCGTGGTGGGCTTCAGGTATCTGCCGATGTGGACCGCCGAGATGCACGAATTCGCCGATGCCATTAACGAGGGCCGTGACCCCTCCGTCACCGGCGAGGACGGGGTGGCTTTCCTGCGGGTGGCTGACGCAATCTTTGAGTCGGGCCGCACCGGCCAGCCCGTAACAATTTAGCCCAGATTATTCGTGAAGACCATCGCACAGGATGCGAAACTACCTGCAAAGGGCATTGTTCAACCGCCTACAGGAGGCAAGACAATATGAGCCATACCACACAGGACCTATCCACGCACGACGCCGGCTCGTGGCACAAGCTCACGCATCATACAGCTCCCACCCGGTGGTGCGACGGTTTGCCTCTGGGTAACGGCAGCCTCGGGGTGATGGTCTGGGGCGATGGCGAGCCCCTCGCCTTCACCCTCGATCACGCCGACCTCTGGGATTTGCGCAATAACACCGAGAGCGCCGACCATCCCGAATACAACTACGCCGGCCTGCGCCGGGCCATCGCCGAGGGCCGCTTCAAGGAACTTGAGGAGGCGGTGGCGGTAACCGACTACCCCGGCGGCCCGCACGCACCGACCAAGGTGTACATCGGCCGCGCCGAGCTCGACCTCGGCCGCGCCCGGGAATACCTCTGCTGCCTCGATCTCGATACTGCCACTGTGTCCGGCGCGATTGATACCGGGGAGGCCGAGCATTCCATCGAGGCTTTCGTCCATCACAGCCGCGAGGTCTTCTGCCTCCGCATTGGGAACGCACCAGCGGAGGCGCGCCTGAGGCTGCTGCCGATGGTCGAGACCTGCGAGGAGTTGCGCCAACTCGGGCATCCGGCTCCCGAGGTGAGCGATGCCGGCGACCTGCGGGTGCTGACCCAGCGGATCCCCGCAGGGCCGTGCTATGCGGTGGTGTGGAACCCCGCCGGTCCGGAGTTTTTCATGGCTGTTGCCGTGGCTGATACTGCGGAGGCCGCCGAAAGCCAGGCGCGCACCGTGTGGTCACAGGCGGCTGAGACAGGCTTCGACGCCCTGCTTGAGGAGCACTTAGCCTCCTGGCGCGATTTCTGGTCGGTTTCCGCCGTTCATCTGCCGGAACAGCGCTTCGAGTTTTTGTGGTACTATGGCCTGTATCTGCTAGCCTCCTGTTCGCGGCGAGGGCATCTGCCGCCCGGGCTCCAGGGAGTATGGGCGGTGGATGGCATCGTCCCGCCCTGGCATGGCGACTATCACAACGATATGAACGTCCAGGAGACGTTCTGGCCTGCCGGCGCCACCGGCCACCTTGACCTGCTCGATACCTGGTGCGATTTCATGCTCGATTGTGTGCCCGCCGCTCGCGAGTTCACCCGCGAATTCTTCGGCACCGCGGGCACCTTCTGGCCCTGTGCCAACTTCCCCGGCTATCATACCAATGTCTCGCTGCACTGGGGCGCGGTCAAGTTCGGCTGGAGCCACACCGGATGGCTGGCCTGGCTGGTCTGGCTGCGTTGGCGCTATAGCATGGACATCGGCTGGCTGCGCGCGACCGGCTATCCGCTGATGGCTGACCTGTGGAGGTTTTACGCGGAGAATCTGGAGCCGGGCGATGACGGCTATCTGCACATTCCGCTCTCCAACAGTCCCGAGTACCGAAGCGACGCGACAGAGGCCTGGTGCACCGATCCCAACGTTGACATCGCCCTGATCCGCCGCAGTTGTGACTGGCTGATCGCGATGGAACAGGCTCTGGGTCTGGAGGAGCTGACGCCTGAGGCCAGGCGCATCCACGATGAGCTGGTGCCTTATCACCTCACCGAGGACCAGGTCCTGTGCCTGTGGGCGGACCATCCGCTCGATGAATCCCACCGCCATCCCAGTCATCTGATGGCGATTCATCCGGCGATGGACCTGACCATCGAGGGCGATGGCCGGCAGCGGCAGATAATCGAGGCCAGTGTGAGGCAGTTCTGCGAGTTGGGGCAATACCGCTGGGCCGGCCACACCTACGCGCAGCTCATCAGCTTTGCGGCGGTAGTGGGCCGCGCCGGCTGGGCCTACGACAGCTTGCTGCAGTACGCCGAGCACTGGATTCGCCGCAATGGGCTGTACTTCAACCGCGACTTCAAGCGCACCGGCGCGACCGGCTTCGTCGTCGGGGCCGACGAGTATGCCCCCTTCACTATGGAGTCGAGCTGCGGTGTGACCCAGGGTATGTGCGACATGCTGGTGCAAGGCTGGGGCGATGTAGTGCGCGTATTCCCGGCGGTGCCGGAGCGCTGGCGTGATCTGGCCTTCCGCGGTCTGGTCACTGAAGGGGCGTTCAGGGTGTCGGCCATCCGCCGCGACGGTCTAACGGTCTGGGTCGAAATCACCGCCGGCGTGGACCGGCAACTCCGCCTCAAGGACCCGTTTGAGGGAGCTGCCGTCACCATCAGCGGCTGCGCGACCCGCCGGGAGGGGGATATGATTGTCGCCGATCTGGAGGCGGGCCAGGTTCTGACTTTGCAGCGCGAGGGCTCAGCCATCAGCCTTGAGGAGGCGGCTGACCTGGTCCATCGCAGCGAGACTTCACTGTTGGGCCTGCGCCGTTGACACGCCTTCATTTTCCCTCGCGTAGGTCGGCCTGGGCGTGGCGTCGCTCGCCACGCCCAGGCGAGAACGCGAGAGGTACCCGGCGTGCGCTTTCGGTCTCCGCTGTTGCCGTAGCCGTGGGAGGGGCCGTGTCGAGTGGCGCACAGTAGTTTTGTGCGCCAGGAGGCCGGCCCACGCACAACGCTATCAATCCGAGGTCTCCACACGCAGACGGCCAACGACAACGGCTGGGCCAGCCTTGTCGGCTTTGAACGACAAAGCCGACTGCGACAGGCCCCTCCATTACGACTAACAACCCCACACCATCGGCCCACAATTTCAGTTGCCCAAATATTTGCATGACTGCAGTTCCAGACCGACGGCGTTGTGTTTGACAGGCCTGCCGAATGCAGTTAGAATAGCGCGAATGCCTACCAGCCGGCCGCAGACAATCGTGGCAACGCAGCCCACCCACTTGACCAGCGTCACCGGCCTGATTACAGACATCAAGAAATTCGCGATCCACGACGGCCCCGGCATCAGGACGACGGTCTTTCTCAAGGGCTGTCCGATGCGGTGCCGGTGGTGTCATAATCCGGAAACCCAGAGCGACGAGCCGGTTGTGGGCTATCTGCAGGCCAACTGCATCGGCTGCGGGAAGTGTATCGAGACTTGTCCGCAAGCCGCACTGTCGGCGGGCGCAGACGGCGTGATTAGAGACCGCGGCCTTTGCACCAATTGCGGTGCGTGCGTGGCAGTGTGCCCGGCTGAGGCGATGGTCATGTACGGCCGGCAGGTGACGGTGGCCGAGGTGCTGGGCGAGGTGGAGAAGGACCGTCCCTTCTACGACAATTCCGGCGGCGGGATGACGCTTTCGGGCGGCGAGCCGCTGTATCAGCCGGAGTTCGCCGTCGCCCTGCTCAAGGCGGCCAAGCAGGCGGGCCTGCATACCTGTGTGGATACTTGCGGGGATGTGCCATGGTCGGCGTTGGCGGCGACTTTGCCCTATACCGACCTGTTGCTCTACGACATCAAGTCAACCGATGACGAACTTCACCAGCAATATACCGGCTGCTCCAACGCACTGATAATAGAGAATCTCGAATTGCTGGTGGCAGAGCACGTTGAGGTGCTGGTGCGGATTCCGGTGGTGCCGGGCTTCAACGCGACGGTGGCGGACATGGCTGGCATCGCGGACCTGTTGAGCAGCTTGTCGCGGGCTCCGGACGTGGAACTGCTGGCGTACCACGAGCTCGGTGAAGCGAAGTTTGAGCGGTTGGATATGAGGTATGAGCTGCCGGGCCTCAAGCCACCCAGCAGGCAACTGATGGCGGAGCTGGCTCAGACTGTGCAAGACCGCGGAGTCAACTGCAGAGTCGGGAACTGACAGACAGACTGCATACGCCGGATTGCGCGGTGGCCGTCATCAATGGCGGGCACCGCTATCTGTGGGTAGATGCCGACCTTGGAACCTAATGGGGCTGACTGATGCCTAAACGCGCCGACATAGACAGTGTTCTGCTGATCGGTTCAGGCCCGATCATCATCGGGCAGGCCTGTGAGTTCGACTATTCCGGCACCCAGGCTTGCAAGGCGCTGCGGGAGGAAGGCTACGAGGTCATCCTGGTCAACTCCAACCCCGCCACGATCATGACCGACCCGGAGATGGCCGACCGCACCTACATCGAGCCGCTGACCGTCGCGAGTGTGACCGAGATTCTGGCCAATGAGAAGCCGGACGTACTGCTGCCGACGCTGGGCGGCCAGACCGCGCTCAACCTGGCCCTGCAACTGGCGGAGACCGGGGCCCTGGCCCGCTATAATGTGGAGTTAATCGGCGCCTCGCGCAAAGCCATCAAGAAGGCCGAGGACCGCGAGCTTTTCAAAGACGCGATGGTTGCCGCCGGCCTCGAGGTCCCGCAGAGCGGCTTCGCCTCCAATCTGCGTGACGCCAGGCAGATAGCCGAGCAGATCGGCTTTCCTCTCATCATCCGCCCCTCCGGCACTCTCGGTGGCAGTGGTGGCGGGATTGCCGACAACATGGAGCAACTGGAGCACGCCTGCGCCAGAGGCATTGACGCCAGCCCGATGAATGAGGTGCTTGTCGAGGAATCGGTCATCGGCTGGAAAGAATACGAACTCGAGGTCATGCGCGACCGCAGAGATAATGTGGTTATCGTCTGCTCGATCGAGAACTTCGACCCGATGGGCATCCACACCGGCGACTCGATCACCGTGGCGCCGGCCCAGACCTTAACCGACCGCGAGTACCAGATCATGCGCGACCAGGCGATCCGGATCATGCGCGAGATCGGCGTTGACACTGGCGGCTCCAATATCCAGTTCGCCATCAACCCGCGAGATGGTCGCATGGTAGTAATCGAGATGAATCCGCGCGTGAGTCGCTCGTCGGCTTTGGCCTCGAAGGCGACCGGCTTCCCCATCGCCAAGATCGCGGCCAAGCTCGCCGTCGGTTACACCCTGGACGAGATCTCCAACGACATCACCCGCGAAACGCCGGCCTGCTTCGAGCCGACGATAGACTACGTCGTGACCAAGATCCCGCGCTGGGCTTTCGAGAAGTTCCCGGCCGCCGACCCGACCCTGATGACCCAGATGAAATCGGTGGGCGAGGCGATGGCAATCGGCCGGACCTTCAAAGAGTCGCTGCAGAAGGGGATTCGCAGTCTCGAAATCAGCCGCTTCGGGTTGGGAGCCGATGGCAAGGGCGCTCACTACGACGAGATGCCCGCCGAGGAACTCAAGCGCGAGCTGCTCTTGCCTCATCCCGACCGCCTCTTCCAACTCCGCAGCGCCATCCGCGCCGGCATCACCGTTGAGGAGCTTTATGACATAACCAGTATTGATCCCTGGTTCCTGCGCAACATGCGCCAGATAGTGGAGATGCAGGACGAGATCGCGAAGTATCGCGACGCCGCCTTGGCCGATACCCTTGATGCCGCGGCTACCGCGGCCCACTCACCGCTTCCCACCGACATGCTGCGCGAGGCCAAGCGGGCCGGCTTTTCCGACCAGCAGATCGCGGTACTCACCCAGACCGAACCCGAGCATGTGCGCAAGGTCCGTAAGCAGCTAGGCATTGAGCCGGTGGTCAAGCTGGTGGACACCTGTGCCGCCGAGTTCGAGGCCTACACGCCCTACTATTACCTGACCTACGAGCGGGAGGACGAGCACCGCGCCTCGGAGGCCAAGAAAGTTGTGATCCTGGGTGCCGGGCCTAATCGCATCGGCCAGGGTATCGAGTTCGATTATTGCTGCGTGCATGCCGCCTTCGCGCTCAGTGAAGACGGCTATGAGACGATCATGGTCAACTCCAATCCCGAGACCGTCTCCACCGACTACGACACCTCGGACAAGCTGTACTTCGAGCCGCTCACGCTTGAGGACGTACTCAATATCTGCGACAAGGAAAACCCCTATGGGGTGATGATGCAGTTCGGCGGCCAGACTCCGCTCAACCTGGCCCGGGAGCTAGCCGAGCACGGCGTCCCGATACTCGGCACCAGCTCTGACAGCATTGACCGGGCCGAGGATCGCGAGCGCTTCAAGCAACTGCTGGAGAAGCTCGGCTGCCGCCAGCCCGACAACGACACAGCCACTACCGTGGAGGGCGCGATCACAGCCGCCAATGCCATCGGCTATCCGGTAGTGGTACGGCCTTCATACGTGCTAGGCGGCCGGGCCATGCAGATCGTCTATAGCGACGAAATGCTGGCCGAGTACATGGCGTGGGCCCTGGAGGCCTCGCCCGAGCATGCCGTGCTGATTGACAAGTTCCTCGAAGACGCCATCGAGATAGATGTGGATGCCGTCGCCGATGGGCAGCGCTGCGTCATCGGCGGTATCATGGAGCATATCGAGGAGGCCGGCGTCCATTCCGGCGATTCGGCCTGCGTGCTGCCGGCCTTCTCGCTGGCAGAGACGGAGGCCCAGGAGATTCGCGAGCAGACCGAAGCCATCGCCCTGGAGCTGCAGGTCGTGGGCCTGCTAAACATCCAATACGCCATCCGCAACGAGCAGCTCTATGTGCTGGAGGTCAATCCCCGCGCCTCCCGCACTGTCCCGTATGTGTCCAAGGCGATCGGGGTGCCGCTGGCCAAGATCGCGGCCCGCGTCATGGTCGGCAAGAGCCTGGAGGAGCTGGGCTTCACCCAGGAGATTAGGCCGCCTCACATGGCGGTCAAGTGCCCGGTCTTTCCCTTCAGCAAATTCGCCGGTGTGGACACGCTGCTGGGGCCGGAGATGAAATCCACCGGCGAGGTCATGGGCATAGACGAACACTTCGGCGCCGCCTTCGCCAAGGCCTATATCGCCGCCGGTCACGATCTGCCCGACCGTGGCACCATCTTCATCTCGGTACGCAACCGCGATAAGCGCGATGCAATTTTCTTGGCCAAGCGGCTGTCGGAGTTGGGCTTCGACATCGTCGCCACCCGGGGCACGGCCCACGTACTCAGTCGCTCCGGCGTCAAGGCGGAGGAGATCTCCCGCCTGTCCGACCCCAGTGGCGGCCGCAACGCCATTGACCTGATCCGCGACGGCCGCATTGACCTGATTATCAATACTCCCACCACCGGCCAGGAGCCGCGCGAGGACCAGCTTGCCATCCGCCGCGAAGCCGTGCTCTACAAGGTCCCGTGCATCACCACAATGGCGGGTGCGATGGTGGCTGCCCTGGGCCTCGAAGCCCTGCGCGACGGCCACATTGAGCCCAAGCCGCTACAGGAATACCACCGGGCGATGGCGGGCGGGCCAAGCCCCTGAGCACCCGTACCTCCGGGGGGAAGCCATATGCTCGCCGATTCCAAATCGCCAACTCGATCAGCTTGCGGTTTCCTGAGGGGAGTGAGCATTATCATGTTGCTCGTGCCAATCCTGCTTGTGGCTACGCTTTCATCTACACCTGAGCCCTGGACCAAGCCAGTGTGGGCGATCCACCGTGGCGGCGAAGAGGGCGTGCCGGAAAATACGATGGTCGCGATCAAGGACTCCGTGGAACTGGGGGCCGAGTATATCGAGGTTGACCTACATGCCACCGCCGACGGCCGCATCGTGCTGCTGCATGATGAGACCCTCGACCGCACTACCAGCGGCACCGGCAAGCTGTCTGAGCATACCTGGGAGCAGGTCAAGGACCTCGACGCCGGCTCGTGGAAGGACCCGAAGCTGAGCCACGCCCGCATCCCCTTGCTGGCGGAGGTGCTGGCGTACTGCAAAGAGCACGGGGTAAAGATCCTGCTCGACATCAAGGACCCCAACGCCGCCGGAGCCAACCTCTACGAGCTGCTCGAAGCCCATGAGATGGTCCAGGACGCCCGGGTGTATATGCGCGCCGGCGCTGCCCAACCTGCGGTCAAGGCGGCCTTGGACCCGCGCCTGGTGCAGTTCCCCGGTAGCCTGGTGCAGCCCAGGGGCAAGGACACTCCCGCTCAGAAGATGCAGCAGGCGCTGGATAACGAGAAATCCATGGGCGCGCTGCTGCGTTCGTACCGGCCCGTGCTGGAGTTCTACGGCACCCGGTGAAATTGGGGACAGTCACCTATTTCCGCCAGTTCACCCCATACAGCAATGGGAGTGGAGACTCCGGAGATCATAGGAAATAGGTGACTGTCCCCAATTTAGCGCTTGAGGTATTTGTCGAAGAAGGGGAAGGCCTTGACACCGGTGAAGGCGTGGCCGCCGACGAAGATCTCCTGCTGTAACGCCCCCTCCACACCCTGATCTCGGTAGATCCCCTTGAGCGACCGATAGGCTTTGCGGAAGCTTTTCACCGGCGCCACGTCATCCTGGTCGGCCGTAGTGACCAGCAGCGGTCGCGGGCAGATCAGCGCGCACACATCATCCTGCTCGAAATAGCGCAACAGCCCGGGCACATAATTGCAGTTGCAGTGCGTCACATCCATTATCTGCTCGGACCAATAGGAGAAGTAGCCCTGGATGCACGCCACCTCGATGCGCGGATCAACGGCGCTGAGCAGCTCGGTGGTGTGGCCGCCGCCCGACAGGCCGATACAGCCCAGCGGCACGCTCTTTTCGCCCGGCCGCCGCTTGATCCAGCCAATCAGGTGCATGGCATCCTGCACCCGCAGGCCGATATCGGTGGTGCCGAGTAGAATCGCCCGCGAGTTGATGTCCACGCAAGAGGCGCCGACGCCGGTCTCCACCGGATCGCCCTGGTCATTGCGCTGGTTGAAGCCCCGCTGGCACGGCGCATAGACCAGATAGCCGCGGCGGGCGAACTGTGCGCCATAGGTGTAGTTGTGCTGCTCGATGCTCTCCTGCTCGCCGGGACGGCCCTCATAGACCCCGGCCACCGGGTCGGCCCCGAAGGGCCCATGACCGTGTAGAGCCAGGAGCACGCAGTCCGGTTGCTCCATCTCCTCAGGCACCAGCCGGTAGAACAGGATGTGGTCGCCGAAGGGGGACTCCATGGCCCATTTCTCGCGCCTGAAGCCCTGGTCCTGCTCTTCGCCCAGCAGCCAGCTTCTCGGCCGCTTGACCCGCACCGGCAAGAACCCCAGCAGGTCCCTCAGCTTGCGGCGCGCCTTGGTCTGCCAGCCTTTGAAGTTGCGCTTGCCGCCGGCTTCGTCATAGCCCATGAGCCTGGGCATGTCCTCATTTAGCCCGTTAAGCAGAGCTACGGTGCTTCGCAGCTTGAGTTTGGGGTGCCGCATCATTGAGCCCTCCAGAATCGTCTGAAGGCGTTAGTCGTGATGGAGGGGCCTGTCGCAGAAAGGTTCGCGAGGCGAAGCTTTCAAGGCTGGCCCCGGTGCTGTTGTTGGCTGCTTGGGTCTAGAGACCTCACCAGGATAGCGTTTTGCGCGGGCCGGCCTCACTTCGTTCGACGCGGCCCCTGCGACGGCAACGTCATCAAAGGCCGCGGCCTCATCGAGACCGCGGCGGGCGCCCTGGTAGGGCTGCTGTGGCTGCGGGCCTAGTCCTTGGTTGGCTTGGCTGAGGGCGCTGCTTCGGCCTTGGCTAGTGTCGGTGCGACGCTGACCGAGGCCACCTGGCCCAGCGGACTGCCTTGCTCATTTTTCAACTCAGCAACCAGGCTGGCGGCCTTGTCTTCCAGCGGCAAGGCCTTGTCGAGCTCCAGCATTTCGCTCACGGAGGCCTTGAGCTTCAGCGTCTCCCCGAGTGGCTTGCCATTTTTGTCCTTCAGGTAGATGTCCAGTTCGCCGGGTGCAAACAATCCCAACTTGCCGGTGATCTTGAACTCATCGGCGGTCTTGGCGACCTTCAGCCGCTCATTGATGGCGGCCACCTCGCTGACCTGACGCACCGGCCCGGCCACCCGCGTGGCGTACCACTGCACCTGGCTCTGGGCGGTGCCGCCGGGAGCTATTCTCTCCAGCGGGCTGAGTATCCCCAACTCCATGTACGAATACTCCGAGTTGGTCCGTACAGTGATCGTCGAGTTCTCCTCCGGATAGTCCTGAAGCCGGCGCTGAGTGAAGCGCTGCACGAAGGCGTAGTTGTTGATGCTGTCCAGGTATGCCGCCCAGCCGCCCATCGAGTCGGCGCCGATGCGACCGGCCTGGCCTCGGCAGCTTACCTCCAGCAGCGAGTTGTCCTCAATCGGAGTGAACTGGCTGATGCCGCCCTCATTCAGATAGACAAAGCGGCGCTTGTGCTTGCTCTCCGGGTTAAGCGGGAAATAAACCTTCGCCTCAGGAGAGAACTTGGCGTCTTTGGCAAGCGACCCCAGTAGCTGGGAGGTGTGCTGGATGCTCCATTCCACCTCGCGGTCGCTGACATTCTCAAACTTCTCGGTAATCACCACATTGGTGGTTCCTGTGTACATCACGATATTGCGGGTGATCTGCAGGCCGGTGACTTGCTTGTCGGCCGGGCTTTTAAGCTCGACCTCCACCTTGCGGCCGCGGCCGGTGAGGATCTGGGAGGTCCACCTGCCGCTGTCGAGTGAGCTGCCTTCGGGGTCGGGCGGGCCCTGCCATTTGCCGAGTGGGGCCGGCCATGCCTTATAGCCGCCGAAGTCGCGATAGGTGCGATTCTCGGTATCGGCGGCCTCGTACTGCTTGCCCAACTGATTGGGATTCACCCACAGCAGCGGGCGGTCGCCGAGCTTGTACTCGATGATCCGTCCGCCGATCTGCGGCACCGCCACCAGCGTCACGAGTCCGTTGCTCATGCGGATGGCCTTCCAGCCGTGGTAGTTGAACTCCTCGGCGATGGCTTTCGCCGCCGGCTCGGTTATGCCGGTTTCACCGGAGAGGCCCGGCACCTTCCGGGGCGGCTGGGCCTGCTCCACTCCCCCGCCGCAGCCGGCCAGCATCACTAGCAACAAGAGACCTGCAAGCATGTTCACATATCTGTTCATCGCCAACTCCCCTTGTCACAGCACGTCTATTTCCACAGCAATCCCGCGCCTGGGGCCATCTCGATCTCCAGCGGCGTGTGTGCCGTCACGTCCCCATCCACCAGCGCCGGCGCAGGACGCTCAGTCGTGATTCTCACATGGCGGGCCGGCAACATCTGCACCTTGGGGTGGCCTTGGTGCCGTCCGCGCAGTACCAGCCGCAGACTCCGCAACACCTCCAGCCGTCCCATCCGCTGTACCAGAATTACGTCCAGCAGCCCATCATCATAGGCCGCTTGGGGTGCGATCCTGAAGCCCGCGCCGTAGGCGTTGCCGTTGGCCACGGCGATCAGCAGCCATTCGTCCTCAAAGCTGTGTCCGTCAATTTCGACGCTTGCCGTCAGCCAACTGTTCCCGGCCACTTCGGCAAGCACGGCGGGCATATAGGCCATCAGCCCGCGGGAAATGCGCCTGCGGCGGTTGATGCGCGCGGCCACCGCCGCATCAAAGCCCACACCGACGGTATTGATGAAATGCCGCGGCGGAATGCTCAGGCGGCCCAGGTCAACTGCGACGCTCCGGCCGTTGAGTATCTGTTTCGCCGCCACCGCAGCCTCTTCCTTTATGCCGACAAAGCGGGCGAAGTCATTGCCGGTCCCGCACGGCACCAGCCCACACGGCACACCGCTGCCCAACAGCCCGTTAAGCAGCTCCGAAAGCGTCCCATCTCCGCCTACGCCGACGACCAGATCATAGCCGGCCGCGGCAGCTTCCTCGGCTAGGTCTGCGGCGTGGCCCGGGCCGGTAGTCGGCTGCAAATCCACCTGCCAGCCGCCTTCCTGTAGCAGCCGTGCCGCTGTTTCGGCGGTACCGAGGCCGGTACGCCGCCCGGCCTGGGGGTTGGCGATCAAAGCGACCTTCACACCGACTATTATACACTGTGGGGGTTATGCTCGCTACAGCGCCTCGATGTATGCCAGCTCCTCGACCAGCGCCGTTTCGCCGTGGTAATGCTCCAGGAGCAGCGGAATGCCCAGGTTCTTCACTTTGCGGTGTACCTCTAGGGGGATAGTGCCCTTGCCGACGTTAAGGTGCTTATCCAGGCGGCCCTCCGGCTCGAACAGCTCATGGCCGTTCCAGTGCACGTGGCCGATGGCCTCGGGACGCTGCAGATAACTCAGCACCACCCCGGGGCGCTGGGCGTGGTCTTCGAAGGTGTGGGCATAGGTGCAGGCATGGGCGGTGTCGAGGCACAGCTTGAGGTTGTCGTGGGCCGCATCGTCGTAGGCCTGCAGCCAGTGCTCGGCCGTGGAGCCGAAATAGCGCATGTCCGGAGTGAGGATGCCGTCTTCCCAGGAAAGCTCGCCGGCCGCATTCATCCAGTAGGCGTTGTTGTTCTCCAAGGTCAGCAGCAGGCGGTGCTCGGCGGCAAAATCCGCCAGCTCACGCAGAGCCGAGATGAATAGCTCGTAGTCGCCGAGGCGGCCGCCCGGCTGTTCGTGTATGACCCAGCGATATGGCGCGCCGTGGATGACCACCAGGCGGGCGTTGGGGAAGTTCTGACCGGCAAAGGCGATCCGCCCCTTGATCATCTCCAGGCACAGGCGGCGGAAGTCGGGGTCAACTGCGGCATAATTGAGCCGCCCGACGCCCGGTTCGCTCCACGGCATGTGCACACTATAGGCTAAATCAGCGGCCTCGGCCAGCGCTACCTCCTCGAAGCCTCTGACCACCTCAATGCCCATATTGTATTTGACCACGATATCGCGCGTTATACCGCTTTTAGGGCTGTAGCCGATCTTAAGCTCTGGCAACATTGGCTAGATGCACTCCCTCGGAGGTGATTGGCAGACACGACGAACGCGCTGGGCCCCAACGACCTCGGGCTGGAAGCTGAGAATTGACCCACGCCTCCGGCGTGGGTACCCCCATTCTCACCTGACCTGCGCCAAGCGCAGGTCAGGCCGAGCCAGGGGTCGGTGAATAATGCAGGCTGGGGGCTTACCTCAGTCCCAGTCTAAATCCGCCAGGACCGACCGCATATACTCGCAATCAACCTTAGCGAAGTGGTTGCGGTCTCCGCGCCGGGGCGCTTCCAGGCCCAGAGGGCCGTCATAGCCCTGTCGCTTGAGTATCTCGGCGAACTTGTAATTGTCGATCACACCGTCGGAGATATGGCAGCAGATCCAGCCGCCCCCGGGCACGATATAGACATTCTTGAGATGGGTGTAGTAGATCTTGCCTGCCAGAATCTCCAGAGCTTCCTCCAGCGTCTCGCCGGTCGGGTGCAAGACGATATTGCCCATATCAAGATTCGCCCCGACCGCCGGTGAGTCGATCATATCGAGCAGCTTCTTAGTCGGCGCAGCGGTGTCGGTGAGGGCAACCATATGGGTCTCGAAGGCCAGTCTCGCCCCACCTGCTTCAGCGATGGCCCCGAGCTGCTGATAGGCCTCGGTGGCCCATTTCCAGTGCTCCTCGGTGGCAGCGCCGGAGCCGCACTTGTCATATTCGTAGCCGGTGAAGTCCTCGGGCCGAATCCCGCCGCACATCGCGTTGTATGTCGTCACACCCATGTCAATTCCGCGCTTGAGCACATCGCTCCAGTGCGCCACCTCGGCCTTACGAGCCTCAGCATCATCGGTCATGTAGTTCCCATGCAAGGCCAGCACCACCTCAAGGCCGGTGCGTCGCTTCTCGCTTTCGACCAGATTGAGGTAGTCGTCGAGGCTCATGGCTTCGTCACGCGGGCGCCCGCGCATCTCCACTCCGTCATAGCCGTGCTCGACGGCCTTGTCGAAGGTGGTTTCGACCGGATAGCCGCCCTCGAAATAGTTGCAGTGCATGATCAGATTAGGCACTGTCTCTCAGCTCCATTCTCACGTCTGAATTATCTGCTTTGCAGCAGGTGCGCACCTAGCTTGGACTATTCACCAACAAGCCCGCGGATTCGCCGGAAACGGGCGGCAGTGGTCTCTGGAGCTGCATAGAGCGTTTCTGCCCAGCATCGCGCAGATGACACACTGTTATTCCGCGTAGGCCAGGCTTTCTAGCCTGGCGGCAAGCTCAACCGCAAACCTGTCGGGCTAGAAAGCCCGACCTACGGCAGAGGCGTAGTTGCCCACGCGCTGATGAATGATCCGGGCTAGTATAGCTTACTGCCAGTTCGTCGGCAAACAGTGTCAGCCCCTCAGCGGGGACCTGCCTCAGACATTCTGCACCAGTGGGCGGTAGCTCCAGGACTGCAGCTTGCAGAGCATGGCGATGCGGCTGTCGTCGTAGAAGGGCGGGGCATTGGTCGAGCCGGCATTGGCGTTCTGGAAGATGGGATACTGGGCACACGCGGGCAGGCCGCCGGTGGGCTGGACGGTGACTTGCTCGGGCAGCTCAGCCTGCGCAAAGGCCTGAGCCAGAGCCATCAGGACCTCGCCCGGGCCGGCGTCAAGATTATGGGCGCGAATGGCATGGGGCGTGCGGTTGTGGGCCATGATGTAGGCGTACACGGAGCGGGCGGCGATCAGGTAATCGGCCCGCCGGTAGGTCACCGGCTCAGTCAACTCCGGCACCGCCTCCACCGGCCCTAGCGTGCGGCGGATCTGCAGCTTCTCCGGCAGCTTGTTGTAGCGCATGATGTGCTCACCCAATGTCGCCAGTAGAAACAGCGCATCCGCCGTTGACACGGTCGTATCGCCGACTTTAAGCGCATCGAAGTTGCGGGTCAGCTCGCGGGCCATCTGCTGCACCTGAGCGAGGGTGAGCCACTGGCCGGGCGGCTCTGCGTGCCGCGCATAATAGTCTGCCAGCTTCATAACCTCGATGTCATTGCGGCCGGCCAGCCATTCAGCAGCGCGGCGCGTCCACGCGAAATGGGCCTCGGAGTCGGCGGCGCTGCGCATAGCGCTCTTCCGCCACTGCCGGTCATGCGGGTAGTAGCCGACCGGCCCGTGCTCTTCCCGGATGCGGAAGGGCAGCGAGAACTCGTACCAGCCCCACCATTCGGAAACCACCCAGCAGGTCGGGTGCCCCACGACATTGACATGGTCCTTGCCCTGCTCCAGTTGGCGGTCGAAGGCTTCCTGGAACTGGCGCAACTGCTGGTCGGGATCCACGGCGGGCTTTTGCTGCTCCGGGTGCAGGGGATCGTATTCGTTGCTCCAGTCGCCCTGGGGGCTGACGTTGCGCTTGGCCCTGCCGACGAAGAGGGTGTCCATCACCCAGGCATTGTGCGGCATGTCATCGCCGAAGCCGCCGTTGTTGACCCGCACTCCGCCTAGGCGCACCGCATACTGGGTGACCGGGCTGTGATTGGACTGGTGCTGCACATAGGCGGTGGGGAACTGGCCCGTCACCTCGGCCACTTCATTCAGCCCGGGGACCTCGATGCTGAGGGCCTTCGCCAGAGCCGTGTCCCAGTCAGGGCCGGCACCATAGACCAGCGCCGGCTCCGGGTAATCGAACCAGTAGTTGCCGTGATAGCAGATGTCGTGACCGGCCAGAGCGGCGGCGACATCATGGCGCGCATTCAGCCGCATAAACCGCGCCTTCTGTCCGGCGAAGAAGAGGTTCAGCGGAACCCCGACCTCACTGTGGATCTGACACAGCCGCAGCAGCGCATCGTCGGATTCGGGATTGTTCGCATCCTCGACATCCAGCCCGAGGAAAACCGGCGTCTTCGCCATCTTATTCACCTTCATATCTGGAGGATTCTATTCATACGTCCCATACTGCTTGCAGCACCGCCAATAGGTTTCCAGGTTCTCCCTGGGCGTTCCTTCGCGGAAGCTGTCGGAGGAGCCGATGATGAAGCCGCCGCCGGGCTTGGCAATTTCCATCGCCTCGGCTATCGTCTTCTCTACCAGCTCGGGCGTGCCGTGCTTGATCACATACAGCAGGTCCACATAGCCCTTGATGGTGGTTCCGTCGCCGATCTTTGCCTTGGCCTCGCGCAGGTCGAAATCCCCTACCGGCGGCGGCGTGCAGGTCTCGAGCACGTCTATGCCGGTAGCGGCGATCATCTCCATGCTGCCGGCAAGGTTGCCGTCATCATAGAAATCGTAGGGAGCCCCGTAGGAGTGGGTCAGCTCGACATGCTGCCTGATCTGGGGCACAAAGACCTCCCGGTACATCTCCGGCGACCAGCCCGAGGACAGCGAGTTGTAGTACCAGCTTCCGAATATCGCCTCTACCCCGCCTTCGAGGGCGACCTTGATGCGCTGCAGCGACCGGTCGTGGAAGATGCCCAGCAGGCTGTCGAAGAACTCCCGGTCGTCGTAGTAGTCCATCATCAGGTCCTGCATGTCGCGAGCCTGGCCGGCATTGTGGTCCAGGGAGCTGCGGATGCAGACCATGACGATGCCCCGCTCGCCGATGGTCGCCTTGGTCTGGTGATAGTAATCGAAGTTGGTACTGATCTCCGGCAGCAGGTAAGCCAGTCTTTCCAGGTCGCCTGGATTCTTGACCAGGTACTCGGTCTTTATCGGGTTGGGCGAGACACCGTACTCGCGGCCGGCTGGCGGGATCTTGGTGCGGTCGGAGAGGTCCCCCGCCGGAGTGTGAAAGGTCCTCTCCACGACCTCATAGTCGCCTTCCTGGTAGCGCTGCTGTTCAACCTCGACCTCGGGAAGCACGTATTCGTCCGGGTAGCCGGTCATGTAGTCGTACGTGCCGTCGCCGATGATGTGCATGTAGTCGAGGTCAGGCAGAATCTCAAACTCTTTCTCCAGGGGCACCGAACCATACTCCGAGAGCAGCCATGCGTAGTATCTGGGCGATATCGGCACACGGTCCGGCTCCTGATGCGCCATGGCGGTGAACAGCCGCTGCCGTCCTGTCATCTCAGCTTTGGGCATTGCTTTCACCTTTCTGGAGTAAATTGGGGACAGTCACCTATTTCTTCGCGTTTCCGCAGTCTCCGCTCTTATGCCTGTAGCAGCCAGATTGACCGAAATAGGTGACTGTCCCCAATTTATCGGTCAAGGGTCTCCAGACCCTTCAGGGTCAGGGCCTCGTCCAGGACCTCGCCCAGGCCGCTCGCCGACCGTACCCATGCGGCATCCCCACCGGTGAGCACGGTCTGGGCCTCGGGCAGCTCTGCGGCGAAGCTCTCACACAGCTCGCGGGTGGTGGCGATCAGGCCGGTATAGAGGCCGAGGGAGATACATGCGGCGGTCGAGCGGCCCGGGCCGGTCAGATCAGCCGGCGGTCCCAGTCCCTCCAGCGCCGGCGCCAGATGCGGCGTCTGCGCCATCAGGCCGGCCTTCATCGTCGGCAATCCCGGCGCGATCGCCCCTCCTACCAGCACCCCGTCGCCATCCACCAGGTCAACGGTGATGCAACTGCCCAGGTCGGCAATAATGGCGGGACATTCGTAGTGGGCACGCACCGCCGCCGCATTGACTAGTCGGTCCGGCCCGAGCTGGTCGCGATTGTGATAGAGTGTCGGCACACCGGCCAGCATCTCAGGCGTCACTTCGGGCAGGACGATGCCGAGGCGCGCTCTCAATCCCTGCAAGAACTGGCCGGTCAGGCGCGGGCTGGAGCTGCACAGCAGGCCCCCGCCGTAGCTATCCAGGCTCTCGCCGATTTCCTCCAGCATGCACTTCAGCGAGGCCGCACACCGCTCGCTGAGGGCCTCGGCGCTGGGGATGCGACTGCAGGCCGGCCATTGGCCGTCACGGAAAATCCCCCAGTGCAGGGTCATATTGCCCAGGTCGGCGTAGAGACGGAAGCTCATTGCAGTCCCACCAATTCCTGCTCCCAGTCGCCATTAGGTTGCCGCCGCAGAATCGCGGCCTGGCGCGCATGGGATCCGCAGCGGCTCACGGCAGTATCGCCCACCTGCATAAGCGAGCCTGCTCTCACATGCCAGTGTGCCGCCAGCGCCAGGTCCAGGCCCGGCAGCTTTGCCACAAGCTCGGTCTGCTGCTGCAGGCTGGTTCCCCAGTGCAGCAGGCCGATGATGAGGTCACTGTTTGGGCGCAGAGCGGCAATCGCCTGTTGGCCTGCAGTCTCGGCGTCCAGGAATTGGGCGTCGGAGGTGCGCTGAGCGAGGCTGCCGCTGGGTGCCATATTCGGACTCAGGCCGAATACGCCTACGTTACATTCGCCGTGGCGCAGCGTAATATGGGGCTTCAGGATTCCGGGGTCTGCTCCAGCGCCGGCGAGGTTGGCGCACAGCACCGGGAACTGCAGTCCGGCCAGCTTGGCCGCGGTGGTTGCGCGCCGCCACCCGTATTCGCGATTACCCAGCGCCATCGCGTCATAGCCGGCTGCGTTCATCGCCGTGATCGCTTGCGGCTTGCGCGGCAGCGGCAGATAGTTGGGCAGGTCCAGGGCGTCGCCGCAGTCGAAAAGCAGCGCCTTTTCGCGGCGCTTGAGTTCCGCCAGCCGGCCGGCGATCTCCAGCGTCAGCCGACCGTGCATGTCGGCGGTTTGTATCACCGTAATCGGCGTCATAGCAACCCGCGCGCCGCCTTCAGATGACCCGGAACTTCAGCAAGTCCTGAATATCAACAACTCCCACCGACTTCCCCGCCGCGTCCGCTACCGGCAGGTTGTCCACCTCTTTGACCTCCATGATATGCAGCGCCTCGCTGGCCAGAGTATCCGGCGCAACCGTAATCGGCGCCTCGGTCATGACCTCGGCTACCGGCAGGTCCATCACCTCATCACGATTCGGTTGAGTGTGCATCAGCCGGCGCAGGTCTCCGTCGGTGAAGATGCCCAGCAGCCGGCCGTCGTCATCAACCACGCTCACCACTCCCCGTACCGCGGCCTGGGTCATGGTCAGCAGGCATTGCAGCACAGTGGCCTCGGGGCTTACGGTGGGATTATCGTCGCCGCTGTGCATCACCTCGGAGACGCGACCGAGCAGCCGTCGGCCCAGCGTCCCGCCCGGATGGGCGGCGGCGAATTGCTCGGCGGAGAAGCCGCGCGCGTACATCACCGCCATCGCCATGGCGTCGCCCAGAGCCATCATGGTGGTTGTCGAGGCGGTAGGTGCCAGCCCCAGCGGACAGGCCTCACGCTCGACCGCCGAATCAATGACCGCATCGGCGTCCGAGGCCAAAGTCGAGTTCTCCGCACCGCAGATGGCGATGACCCGCACACCACGCCGCTTCAGCGCCGGCAGGATTTCCGACAGCTCGTCCGTCTCGCCGCTGTTGGAGAGCATGATGACGACATCCTCGTCAACCACCATGCCCAGGTCGCCGTGAATCGCCTCTGCGGGGTGCATGAAAAAGGCCGGGGTGCCGGTGCTGGCGAGGGTGCCTGCCAGCTTGCGGCCCACGGCTCCGGACTTGCCGATCCCGCACAGCACCGCGCGCCCTTTCATATCCAGCAGCATCTGGCAGGCCCGCAGGAACTCGTCACCCAGCCGCTGCGCCGCCTGCTCGATGGCGCGATGCTCGATGCCCAAGGTCTTCTTTGCTTGGCCAAGAATAGCTTCTCGCTCCATCTCGTGTCAGTCAGTCTCCTGTTCTGCGCTAGCCTGGACGGCCTCGCGGATGTCGAGAAGCTGTTTCAGCAGGCCGGCTACGCTGTCCAGAGGCAGCATATTGGGGCCGTCGCAGGGCGCGGCGTCGGGGTCGGGATGCGCCTCGATGAACAGCGCGTCTATGCCCACGGCTACGGCCGCGCGTGCCAGCACCGGTGCCAGGGCCCGCTGTCCACCCGAGACGCCGCCGGCTCCGCTGGGCAGTTGGACGCTATGGGTGGCGTCGAAAACCACCGGATAGCCGAACTGCCGCATCGTCACCAAGCCGCGCATATCAACCACCAAATTATGATAGCCGAAGCTGGTACCGCGCTCGGTCACGCACACGGACTGATTGCCCGTGGAGGTGACCTTGGCGATGGCGTGGGCCATATCCTCCGGGGCCATGAACTGGCCTTTCTTGATATTGACCGGCACTCCAGCCTCACCGGCGGCTATCAGCAGGTCCGTTTGCCGGCAGAGGAACGCCGGGATTTGCAGCATATCAAGCACCTCGGACGCGGGTGAGACCTGGACGACCTCATGAACGTCGGAGACCACCGCTACCTTTGCCCGCCGGGCTGCTTTGGCCACGATTGTCAGGCCCATGCGCCAGCCCGGCCCCCGTTCCGAATCGATTGAGGTGCGGTTGGCCTTATCACACGAGGCCTTAAAGATAAACGGTAGGTCCAGCTCGGCGGCGATGTCGCGAAGCCGCGCGGCTATTTCATAGGTCGTTTCCTCGTCCTCGACTAGGCAGGGACCGGCGATCAAAGCCAGCCGCTCGCCACCTATGGTACAATCACCAACCGTGACTTGCTGCACACTAGCACTCATTAGCGACCTCCCCTTCCATTATCTTGCGCACCAACTCCAGGTCTTCCAGCGTGTCCACCCCGATGGGTGAGTAATCCACCTGCACCACGCGGATCGGGCAGCCGTGCTCCAAGGCCCGTAACTGCTCGAGGCCTTCGGTCTGCTCCAATTGCGTCGGGGGTAGGCTCGCGAGCCACAGCAGCGTCTCCTTTCTGTAGGCATAGATGCCACAGTGCTTTAGAGGCCACAGGCCGCAGGGATGTTGCCGTGGCGCCTCGGCCGGCGGCTCCTGCCCGTCAACGCGGAAGTAGGGAATCGGCGCCCGTGAGAAATATAGCGCGAAGCCGGCCCGGTCAACCACTACCTTCACCGCCGCCGGGTTCAGGTGTTCCTGCTGCTCGGTAATGCGGGTGGCGATGGTGCTCATGCGCAGGTCGGGCGCCTCGGAAAACGGCTGCACCACCGCTTGAATGGCTTGCGGGTTCATCAGCGGCTCATCGCCCTGGATATTAACTATCAACTGGTAATCGCTGTTGCCGGCCACCTCGGCGATGCGGTCGGTGCCGGAGGCATGGTCGGGCCGCGTCATCGCCACCGTACCGCCGAAGCCTTCTACGGCCGCGGCGACCCGCTGGTCATCAGCCGCCACGATGACGGCCTCAAAGCATCCCGCCTCGGTCGCCCGTTCATAGACGTGTTGCACCATCGGCTTGCCGGCAATATCGGCCAGGACCTTGCCGTCAAGTCGTGTCGAGCCATAGCGCGCCGGTATCACCGCTGCTACTCGCATCAGCGATCATTCCCCGTCATCTACGCCGCGTGGCTTTGGGCCGCGTGGCTCGGGCTTCCCGCCCGAGGCGTCGTCAAGGCCCCGTATCCGTCTGATTAGCTCCGAAGTCGAGTGCCCCTCGGACAGCTCGACCGTGACCACCCGTCCGCCCCACTGCCGCACGGGCACGGTTTCCGGCATCCGTTTCGGGTCATAGTCCCGGCCCTTGACGTGCACGTCGGGGCGCAGCAGTGCCACCAGCTCATTGGGGTTCAGCCGGTCGAATATCGTCACATAGTCAACTGCCTCCAGAGCCGCAACCAGCGCCGCTCTTTCAGCTTCCGGCACAATCGGCCGGCTGGGGCCTTTGAGCTGCCGGACGGAGTTGTCGGAGTTGATCCCCACGACCAGCACCTCGCCGTGCTTGGCTGCCTCTTCCAGGTAGCGCACGTGGCCGAGGTGCAGCAGGTCGAAACAGCCGTTGGTGGTCACTATGCTATGACCTTCGCGGCGCAGGCCGGCGACGATGGCTCCCAACTGCTCCAGTGGCACTACCTTCTCCTCGCTCATGGCCCTGCCCTGTTGCGCCGAGCGGAATCAGCCTAAAGCTACTGCACATCTGTGTCGCCAGCAAACCTGTTTCCGACTGCCCGGAACAGCGCAAACACGGGGATACTCCACACCGCCGTACTCAGCGCTGTCAGGATCATCAGGCGCAACCACGTCAACGGCTCCGCCGGCGGAGTCAGTATCAGGTTGATCAGCCAGGCCGCAAGGCTGCCGACGAATGAGGCCACAACTGCCACCGTGATGCGACTAGAAAACAAGCCGCCGCGGAGCAGGCCGGCCAGCAACCCGATGCCCATCAGAGTGATGAACTCCCCGCCCATCGGCAGTGAGCCGATGCTGGCGCCTAGGTATGCGCCGCAGAAACCGGCCACGACGCCGGCCATCGGCCCGCGCATCAGCCCGATGCTGAGTACCGCCACAAGCGTCAGCTCGGGACGGGCCGCCCTAATATACAGCCACGGCGGCCACGCATATTCCGTCGCGACACTGACCAGCAACAGCAATCCGCTGATAGCGTAGAACAAGACAGCCTCGCTCCCAACCGGTTGTGCCGGCTATTTCGCGCGGCGCACCACCAGCACGTAGGTGATATTGGTAAGATCGGCGGCAGGTTTGATAATGGCCCGCAAAGCCCGGCTGCTTGCCGGCGCGGTCTGAACGCGGATGACGGTGCCGATGCGCACATTAGCCGGATAGATTCCGCTGAGACCGGCGGTGAGAATCACATCCCCCACCCGCAGGTCGGCTTCCCCCCGAACCTTCTCCATCTGCAACAGGGGCTCACTGGCATCGGTGGGCCTCGCGGCGTAGATCATCCCCTGCTCGCGTGACCTCTGCGCCATGCCGGCCACCGCATGATCGGAATGGGTCAGCAGCATGACCTCGCCCACCGCTTTCTGCGCCGCCACTACCCGGCCCACCAGGCCTTTCTGGGTCATCACCATATTGCCGACTTCCAGCTCCCGTCCGTCGAGTGACTCGATGCTCACCTTCGGCCCACCGGGCGTGCTGGAGCGACTGATCACCCTGGCCGGAACGCCCTTGACCTCGCCCGCAATGGCGAAGCCGAGCTTCTCGCGCAAGTCCTTGTTTTCCAGGAAGTACTCGTGCAGTTGCAGCTTCTCGGCTGCCAGCCGGTCTATCTGCTCTTTGAGCTTGCGGTTTTCTTCGGCCAGCGAGCGCGCACGGATTAGCGATACCAACACGTCACGGCCCCAGCCCAGCACGCCCGTTACTCCGGACTGTAGCGGCCACATGACGTACTTGGCGGCCCGCTCGGGCGCGCTTTGCTGCCCGCTGTGGTGCGCGCGATGTTGCCAGTAAGTCAGCACAATCGCCAGCGCGCACAACACCGCAAGCCACTTGACTCTGAGTTGGGGAGACTGGGGTTTGGTCAACATCTTTTACACGCTTGTCGTCCGCAGGGCGTGAAGTTGTTCGAGATAATGCGCGGTGCCCAGGACAACGCAGGTTAGCGGGTCATCAGCGATATAGACGGGTATGTCGGTCTCCGCGCTGATTAACTGGTCGAGGCCCTGCAGCAGCGCCCCGCCGCCGGCTAGCACAATGCCCCGGTTCATCACATCTGCAGCCAGCTCCGGGGCGGTCGCGTCCAGCGTCGCCTTGACCAGGTCCACGATGGCCGAAATCGGCTCCGATATCGCCTCGCGGATCTCGCCCGAGTGGATGGTGATACTCTTTGGTAGGCCGGAGACCAGGTCCTTACCCCGCACCAGCATGGTCTCCTCCTCGGTCCTGGGGAAGGCTGAGCCCAGGCGCATCTTGATCTGCTCGGAGGTGGTCTCACCGATGAAGAGGTTGAACTCGCGGCGGATGTAGTTGCTGATGGCCTCGTCAATTTCCTCGCCGGCCGTGCGCATTGAGCGCTGGGTACAGATGCCGCCCAGCGATATGACCGCGGCCTCGGTGGTCCCGCCGCCGATGTCAACGACCATATTGCCGACCGGCTCGGCCACCGGCATGCCGGCGCCGATAGCCGCCGCCATCGGCTCATCAATGATCTCGGTCTCCCATGCGCCCGCCTGCCGGCCCGCATCCACAACCGCCCGCCGCTCCACTTCCGTGATGCCGGCCGGTACGCCGATGACGATATGGGGATGGGCCAGCCAGCGGCCTGAATGGGCCTTCCTGATGAAGTAGCGCAGCATCGCCTCGGTGACCTCGAAGTCAGCAATCACTCCATCGCGCAGCGGCCGGATCGCCGAGATTCGCGCCGGCGTGCGCCCGACCATCCGCTTCGCTTCTTCACCGACGGCGCATACCGAGTGCTGTTCGTGGTCGATCGCAACCACCGAGGGCTCGCGCAGCAAGATCCCCTGGCCCTTGACGTGCACCAGCGTGTTGGCGGTGCCCAGGTCAATGCCCATGTCGCACGAGAAGCGCGACAGCCAGTGTCTCACCGACCTGATTGCTCCCTCGTACAGGTGCACTACTAAACCATCGCCTGAGTAATCGTCCACCTCGGCCTGTTACACCTCACAAATGCCTTCAGTCTTGTGTGCTCGCCGCCGGCTCCCAGCCCAGCTTCGCCAGCATTGACCGCAACTTCTCAATCGGCAAACCGACCACGTTGAGAAAAGAGCCCTCGACCTGCTCAATCAGCTCCCGTCCCCGGCCCTGGACTGCATAGGCTCCCGCCTTGTCCATCGGCTCGCCGCTGCTGATATAGTCCGCGATCTCTTGCTCGGTAAGCTCTCTGAACACTACCTGGGACGTCTCGGAATCTTCGGCCACCACCACCGCGCCGTCGCCATTGTCATAGGCGACCGCCAGCGCGCTGCTGACCCGGTGCGCCCGGCCACTCAAGGCGCGCAGCATCCGCGCCGCATCGGTCGCGTCCCGGGGCTTGCCCAGGGTCTTCTCTCCCACTGCTACCACGGTATCAGCGCCGACTACCAGCCGGCCGGGGTTGCGCCGCGCCACATCCAGGGCCTTGAGCCGTGCCGCTTTCCGCGCCAGGCCTACCTCAGCGGCCGCCTCGTCCCGCGCGTCTGTATCCTCACAATCCTCCCCACTGGCTTCCGCCGTCAACTCAGCCTCCGCTTGACTGACACGGATGATGAACTCCATTCCGGCTTCCCGCAGGATCCGGTGCCGCCGGGGCGAGGCGGAGGCAAGTATCAGGGGGCTTTGCAGCGCCTTCTGCCAATCCCTGCGCCCGCCGGTGGCTGCATCTGAGCATGCCATTGCCGCTGACCCCATTCATTCCCCGACCTAGCTCGCCCTAGTCTTGGCGGAGCGAGAGAACTTGTCCCGGATCGCCTCATCGGCAATCCCCGCTACAACTGCCCACTGCGCAGCACACTGATTAGCAGCCACAGGCCCAGCACGGCCCCAGCGATTAGATAGACGGTCGTAAGGATATCGGCGACCGAGTTGCCGTCCGTGCCAACGATCGCCAGCACTGCAGATGACAGGATGATTGCTGATACCAGAATACTGGCGGAAAGCCGGTTGACGATGGTGTCCAGCTTCCGCAGTGTCACATCCATCTCGTCGATTCCGACCCGCAGCCCCAAGTGTCCCGACTGCGCCCGGTTGAGTAGATGGCTCATCTGGCGCGGCAACAGGCGCAGATAGCGGCCCAGATCACGCACCGCGCGGAATAACTCCGTCGCCAGGTTCGCGGGCATCATCTCCTGGCTCAGTGCAGCCTTCAGCGCATCTTGGGCAATCGGGCGGTAGTCGAACTCGGGGTCCATCTGGATGCAGACCCCTTCACTGACCACCATCGCCTTGACCAGCGAGGGGAAACTCGGCGGCAGCCTGATATCATAGTTGAGGACGAGCCGCAGCATCTCCTCCATCACCTGACCGATGCCGACCTGGGAGGTCCGCTGCACCTGGCCGTAGCGACTCATCAGCCTGTCAATATCGCTTTCCAGACGGAGCGGGTCAACGCTCTGGCCCACTACCCCCAGGTCCATCAGCAGGTCGGCCACTTCCTGCGCGTCGCTGAGCAACCAGGCCCAGATCAGGCGGATCGCGGAGCGCTTGACCTTCTCGCCCAGCGTGGTGACATACCCGCTGTCAAGCAGCGCCACCTTCCCCTCCGGAGTCAACAGAATATTGCCCGCGTGCGGATCGGCGTGGAAATAGCCGTCAACAAGCACCTGGTGGGCTATCATCTTCGCAACATTCTCGGCGGCTTCTTTGGGGTCGAGGGAGTATCTGGCAAACCCCTCCTCATCGCCCGGTTTGACCCCTTCTATCCACTCCACCGTCAGCACCCGCCGGCTGCTCAGTTCGGCGTGAACCTGCGGGATCTTCACGTAGGGCAGGGCGGCCATATTATCCCGCAGACGCTCGGTATTCTCGGCCTCGACGGTGAAATCCAGCTCATTCAAAAGCGCGTCGCGGAACTCGTCGACTTGCCGCGAGGCTTGCTTGCTGCGCAGCCAGGCATTGTGCCTCTCGGCCAGATCAACAGCAGCGGCCAGGATCTGCAGGTCGGTGCGGCAGGTCGCCTCCGCATCAGGACGCTGCACCTTAACCGCCACCCACTGTCCATCGTGCAGCCGCGCCTTGTGTACCTGCGCCAGCGAGGCCGAAGCGATCGGCTCCTCGATGAACTCGGCAAATAGTTCAGACGGCTCGGCCTCGAGCTCGCGCTTGATCACCTCATTTGCCTGCTCCAGCGGGAACGGCGGGACATCGTCCTGCAGGTGCCGCAACTCCTGGATATAGTCGTGGGGCAGCATATCACTGCGGGTGCTGAGCATCTGCCCGAGTTTGACGGCCGTCGGTCCCAGCTCCTCGAGAGCCAGTCGCAGTTTTAGTGGTGTATCCAGCTTGGCCTTCTCCGGGTCCGCCGGGCCCTTGATGCCACCGGGCACCAGCCGCTCCAGGCCTTGAATCACCGAGGCGAAGCCGAAGCGCGCCAGCACGCTGGTGATGTGGCCCATTCGCCTCGGCCAGTTCTCGGCCCGGCGCGTCCAGCCCGCCGTCTCGTCCTCGCGCTCACTGGACGATGTTGAGTTCGGCTCCACAGTTGGAGCACCTGCCCTCCGCAATCGCTGCCGGATCCGCTGTCAACCCGCCGCGTCTCACTGCCACCGCCCCGCACTTGGGGCACCTGGTATCAGCAGTCCCATCTATCTGCATATTGCCCACATACACGAAATGCAGCTTCAGCTTAGCTATCTCAAACGCCCGCTTTAGCGTTGCCGGCGGCGTCGCTGGGGCGTCGAACTTGTATGCCGGATGGTAAGCCGAAAAGTGCACCGGTAGGTCCGCCGACAGCCCGGCGGCCCAGTCAACCAGCGCCTGGATCTGCTCGTCCGAGTCGTTTTCCCCGGGAATTAGCAGATTGGTGATCTCGATGTGGCAGTCGGAGATGGCCCGCTCGACGGTGGCCCGGGCCGGCATCGCTCGCCCGCCGCACAGACGCTTGTAGAAATCGTCCTCCATGGACTTGATGTCCACATTCATCGCGTCAATGTGCGGTAGAAGCTCCTCCAGCGGCTCCGCCTCGATGATGCCGTTGGTCACCAGCACGTTCACCATATCGGCTTCGGCAACCAGCCGTGCGCAATCAATGACATACTCGAAAGACACCATCGGCTCGTTGTAAGTATATGCTACCCCGATGTTACCTTGGCGGCGACGTTCCGTAGCCACTCTGACGAGGTCCTGCGGGCTCATGTATTGGCTAGGTGGTCGGCCCTGTGATATCTGCCAGTTCTGGCAGAACTTGCAGCTCAGATTGCAGCCGAAGCTGCCGACCGAGATGATGCTGGCACCCGGGTGGAAATGATAGAGCGGCTTCTTCTCAATCGGGTCCAGAGCCAGCGAGGTCACTTGGCCGTAGTTTAGCGAGTAGAGCGTGCCGGCCTGGTTCTCGCGCACCCCACAGCGGCCGGTATTGCCCGGCTTGATCCGACAGTGCCAGGGGCACAGCCGACACTCTACGGCCTGCTCGTCCAGCTTCTGCCAGTAGCGCGCCTCGTGAAGCTGTTGATCGCCCATACGACAGCTCTCCGCTTCCTATTCGTCGAATGGCGGCTCGTTTGCCACCTCGGCGATTAGCTCGTCAACGGCGGCGATCTGCTCCTCCGTGCCGGTGACTGCGATGCGCACCGAGCCTTCTGCGCCACAGACGCCACCGGCGCCGATCTGATACGAATCCCATATTCCCGTCAGGATGTGCAGGGCCTCCAACTCGGTGACGATGTCGCCCTCCATGATCCACAGACCGGGCACTTGGGGCCGGAACACCTCCGGCATGCCGGCCAGGACGCGGGCGGTCTCGCGCAAGGGCTCGGCGACCTGCTTTTCGAGGCCGACGGGGATAATTGCGTGTAGTCCGCGGCCATGTACCGGCCCGACCAGGCCGCCCCAGGTGCCGCCTTTGCGGTCTCCGACCAGCAGCCCGGCGCACTTGTTGGGGTAGTCCAGGGCATTAGCGCCCTTAATCACCACATCTCCCGGTTTCATATCAGGGGCGGCCTCTTTGACTCCCAGCCCCGCAACTATCTCACCCTTACTGAACACTATCTCGTCCATGCGCCCGGCGAACACTTCGCCGCCTCGGTCGAAGCCGGGCGGCACGGTATTGCCCAGGCAGTAGGCGCCCTTATCTATGGGGTGTCCCAGCAGCTGCTCCAGCACGTAGGCGTTGGTCGTGCCTTTGCCTACGGCGACCATGCCCTGCTCCATGGCCGCTTTCACGCAGTCCATACCGGCAACAGCCTTGCCGATCAGGCGCTTGCCGGCCGCAACGGTAAGCACATAGGAAGTCCCTCGCTCTTCTGCCATAGCTATTCACTCCTTGGGCTGGTCTCAGGGCCTGTGATGAGCGGGCAGGTTCAGGAAGTATAGCAACAACAGCGGCCAATTAGCAAGCTGATGAAGGTCTCGGGGGCGTATGGAGTTTATGGATATGTCTAGTTTGGACTGACCCCGGTGGTTCCTAGCTCTGCAAACCATCGCGTAGCTTGGGCTTCCAGCCCGAGGCGCAGCTTCGCCCTGACCTTGACGCTATAGGCCTGCTCCGCTATACTATATGTCCATCCAGCTCAGCTAGCGTCGGGGCGTGGCGCAGTTTGGCTAGCGCGTCGGCTTTGGGAGCCGAAGGTCGCCGGTTCAAGTCCGGCCGCCCCGACCAGCAGGCGGCCGCCGACGGGCCGGCGGTTGGCCGTAAGTTGGTGCTTCCGATATAGCTGAGGGGCTGGGTTGCGGGTGTAGCTCAGTTGGTAGAGCGTCAGCCTTCCAAGCTGAATGTCGCGAGTTCGAATCTCGTCGCCCGCTCCAAGACTGTATTTGAGCGCCCGTAGCTCAGGGGACAGAGCAGCGGCCTTCTAAGCCGCGGGTCGCCCGTTCGAATCGGGCCGGGCGTGCCACAGCATATGGTGGGCGTAGCTCAAGGGTAGAGCACTTGACTGTGGCTCAAGTGGCTGGGGGTTCGAGTCCCCTCGCCCACCCCAGATTCTACCGCCGCATCCAGGCAAGCTGGCAGCTTGCAGCAGGTGGCTATGCGCCTGTAGCTCAGTGGATAAGAGCAACGGACTTCGGATCCGTGGGTCGGGGGTTCGAATCCTCCCAGGCGCGCCATCAACAACCAATGTCAACTGACGATCGCGTGGGCCGGTAGCTTAGCTGGCAGAGCAGGGGACTCTTAATCCCAAGGTCGAAGGTTCGAATCCTTCTCGGCCCACCACCAGAGAAGTGGGCGCTGGTATCGAGGCGCTGCGCTAGCTTGGCCCTGGCGCAGCTCTTGGTCATGTGGCAGAGATGGTGGGCGCGTGATGGAATTGGCATACATGCATGATTTAGGATCATGTGGGGCAACCCATGCGAGTTCGAGTCTCGCCGCGCCCACCAAGCTCGAGCCGGTCACGCCCAACCAGCACTAGTTCTGCGGCGGACCGTCTCACATCGGTAGTGCCCACAAAACGCCCCCCAACGGTAGCCGCAGATACCCGCTGCCGTCTGCCAATCCGGGCGGCGCCAGTGTCTTGAGGCGGAACTGGGACGCGCCATTCAGTGGCGATGACAGGAGCGATTCACTTGCAGGTCCATAAGACACAACTTCCCGGCAGTCGTGTCGAACTGAAGTTGCAGGCTTCGGCGGAAGATGTGGATACAGCATACGGCCAGGTTTTTCAGGAATTGTCGGATCAGGGAGGCATACCCGGCTTCCGTCCCGGCAAGGCGCCGCCGGTGATAATCCGCCGCCGCTATGAGGAGGACATGCTCCGCGAGCTGGCATGGGTGCGCCTGATTGAAGAGCACTATCCAACCATCGTCGAGGATGAGGCCTTGGAGCCGCTCGGCGACCCCAGCTTCCCCGACCTCGAGGATGTGGGTCTCGCCGAGAATAAGCCCGTCGAGTTCAGCGTCACCCTGACGGTGCGCCCGCGGCCCACAATCCAGCAGTACAAGGGCCTGCATATCTTCAAGCCGGCGGTGGAAGTGACCGAAAAGGATATAGAGGCGGCCCTGGAAGGGCTCCGCGAGGCCGAGGCCGAGGCGGTCGAGACTGACCGCGAGCAGGTCGCTGCAGGTGACCTGGTCACTGCCACCTTGACGGCAACGGCCGAGGGTGCCGAGGAGCCGCTGAATCAGGGCGAGCAGGAGTTCGTGGTCGGCAGCGGCCGTTATACACCGCCGATAGACCAGGAGATGATTGACAAGCGCGTCGGCGATACCGTCAGCGTGGAATACCAGTATCCCGAGGACCATGAGGACGCGCAACTGGCCGGCAAGCAGACGACGCTCTCAGCGACGATAGACCAGATCATGGAGCGGAAGCTGCCGCAACTCGATGACGAGTTCGCCGCAACCCAGGGCGATTTCAAGACCCTCGCCGAGCTCACCGAGGCTCTCACCAAGCAGCTAGCTGACAAATTCGACCAAGACGCCCGCGAGGAGGCCGAGAACAACGCTCTGGCCGCCATACTTGCGGACACCGACATTGACCTGCCGGAAAGCCTGGTGGAAGCGGCGGCGGCGGAGAGCTTCGAGAATTTGCAGGCTCAGCTCGAGCGTGACGGGCTGTCTCTGGAGGCCTTCGCCGAGATCGCGCAGATTGAGGAAGATGAGATCCGGGCCAACGAGAGAGTGCGCGCCGAGGCCTCGCTGAAGCTGCATTTCGTCCTTGACGAAATCCGACGACTTGAGGAACTGGAACTCGATGAGGAGGAGTTCGCGGCCGAAGTCGCCCGCTTCGCCGATTCTGCCGGTGTGGATGCAGATTTCATCCAGCAGTCCCTCCAGGTGCAGGAGGGGCTTGAGGAGCAGCTTCGTGAACGCGCGATCCGCAGCAAGGTAATCAACTTCATCGTTGACAGTAGTGAGATTGAAGAGGTGGCGCGCGAGGACTACGAAGAGGTAAAGAAACGAGAGCGCGAAAAACTCGAACAACAAGCCGCCGCCAGGGAAGCCGAGGCGGAGGCCTCAGAAGCCGCCCAGGACCAGGAAACCCAACCGGACGCTGCAGCCGACCAGCGGCAAGCTGAGGCCGAGCCGCAGCCGGAGACAGAGGCTGAGCAAACCGACAGCACCCAGCCCGCTGAAGATACCGAGCAATGAGCGGCTCGCCAATGGCACCAGGAGATGATTAGGAATGTACGTACCCAATGTAATCGAGCAGACACCTCGCGGGGAGCGGCTCTATGACATCTTCAGCCGGCTCTTGCGCGAGCGCATTGTCTTCGTCGGCATACCGATTGATGATACGCTTTCGAGTATGGTAATCGCGCAACTGCTGTTTTTGCAGGGCGAGGACACCACCGAGCCGATTTCCATGTACATCAATTCGCCGGGCGGCTCGGTCACCGCCGGCCTGGCGGTATATGACACGATGCAGTACATCACGCCGGATGTGCACACTTGGTGCGTGGGCATTGCCGGCAGCATGTCGGCTATCCTGCTGGCGGCAGGCGAGCCCGGACATCGCCACGCCCTGCCTCACGCCAAGATGATGATCCACCAACCTTGGTCCTACGGCATTTCCGGCCAGGCCACCGATGTCGCGATCCAGGCCGAGGAGATCATCAATACCCGCAGAATCCTCAACGAAATCCTGGCCAGTCACACCGGACAGGACTTTGCCACCATCGAGCGTGATACCGAGCGCGACTTCTACATGACTGCGGCCTCGGCCAAAGAGTACGGCTTGATTGACGTGATACCCGAAAAGCAGCCCAGCACTGAAGGCGATTAAGCGTCGACAGCACCGTATGTAGAACCCTACTGAGGCGAATTGCTATGGATATCGACGGCTCCAGCGGTGATGAAGGACGGCACCTGCGCTGCTCCTTTTGCGGCCGCGAGAAACCCACTCAGGTCAAGCAACTCATCGCCGGTCCGGGCGTGTATATCTGCAAAGACTGTGTCGCGCTCTGCAACCAGATAATCCGCAACACCGAGCAGCAGAGCCTGGCCGAGGGCCTGGCCGACGAACAGGTCCCGACTCCCCAGCAGATCTACGACCACCTGGGCCAGTACGTGATCGGCCAGGAGCGCGCCCGTCGCGTCGTATCGGTGGCCGTCTATAATCACTTCAAGCGCATCCGTCTCGACTATACGGATCAGGAGGTCGAGCTGGACAAGAGCAATGTCCTGCTGCTCGGCCCGACCGGCTGTGGCAAGACCCTCATCGCCCAGACGCTGGCCAAGCTTCTCGATGTCCCCTTCACCATCGCCGACGCCACCTCGGTGACGGAGGCCGGATATGTCGGCGAGGATGTGGAGAACATCCTTCTGCAACTGTTTCTGGCCGCCGACGGCGACATCGAGCGCACCGAGCGCGGCATCGTCTATATTGATGAGATTGACAAGATCGCCCGCCGTGGCGATAACCCCTCGATAACCCGCGACGTCTCCGGCGAAGGCGTCCAGCAGGCGCTGCTCAAGATACTCGAGGGCACCGTTGCCAATGTCCCGCCCCAGGGCGGCCGCAAACATCCCCAACAGGAGTTTTTGCAGATCAACACCAAGAACATCCTCTTCATCTGCGGCGGCGTCTTCGACGGCCTGGTGGACATTATCAGGGCCCGCACCCACAACCGCGTGATTGGCTTTGGCACACGCTCTGCTGAAAGCGGCGAGCTGACCGACGACCAGTTGCTGGACATGGTGCTGCCCGAAGATGTGACCAAGTTCGGCATGATCCCGGAGTTCGTCGGCCGGCTGGCGATCATAGCACCGCTGGGTCATCTGGACGTGGAAGCCCTCCAGCGCATCCTGGTGGAGCCGAAGAATGCCCTGGTGCGCCAGTACACCAAGCTGATGTCGCTGCTGGATGATGTCGAGTTGGAGTTCAGTGAGGGTGCCGCCCGAGCCATCGCCGAGAAGGCGATCGAGAAGAAGACCGGTGCCCGCGGCCTCCGCACCATCATTGACGAGATCATGCTTGATGTCATGTTCGCGATTCCTTCCGACCCCTCGATAGTCAAGTGCACGATCACCGAAGAGACAGTCCGCGACGGAACCGCGCCGGTAATCGAGCGGGCCGCGACCAAGGAAAAGCGCGAGACTGCTTAAGCCCGATAACTCACAAACGCGTGGGGTGGGCTTTTGAGCCCGAGGCCGTTAGTCGCCGGCCGCTTGCCCATCTAGCCACGACCCGTACAGGCACTCCCCGGCCGCCGGCCCCTTGACACCCAATTCTGCACACCCCTATAATCATAGATAATCCGTGTGCCGTGCGGGCTAGTATGCGACGGCAGCAGTTGTGGACAAGGAGGACCCAGCCGCATGAAAACAGACTCGAATCCGGAGGCTGAAGACAAGCGGGTCCAGCCGGATACGCCGGGTACCGGGACCGATGCCACTGAGGACAAGCAGCAGCCGTGTGTTGCGCCGTCGGTGAAGCCCGGATTCCTCACCAGGGCCTGGCAGGCCTGCTGCGCACCCTTCGCCAATATCAAGCTGCCGACATGGAATCTGCGCCTATTCGCCTGGCTTTTGGGCGTGCTGATCGTCGCGGTTTTCCTGCTGAGCAACTGGGTGCCGATGAGGTTCTACCTCTTTGGCTGCTGGATTGAAGCGCCCCGGGCCTTGTCCATAGTCGTTCTCTTGGCCATCGGCTTCCTGGCCGGATGGCTCTCGCGGTCCCCCCATCGCGAGCAGGAAAGTGAAAGCGAGGAATGAGTTGCTGAGCCGAGCGGTTCACCAGAGACCACGATATGCCGTCAGACCGCTGGTCTGCTTCATGCTCACAGTACCCTTCGCGCTGATCCTCAACAGCGAGAAGGTAGTTGTGACCACCCAGCTTTACCCGGATGGTACGGGTCTGCGGCAGGTGAGCGCGGAAGCCGACACCAACATCTTCCGCAAGCCGCTTGACAAGTGGACGCGCGATGTCGAGGCCGGCGGGACCTGGCAGAAACGCTGGCGGCACGATAGCATCACCAAGTCCACCACCACCATAACCCGCAACTTCATTACCGGACGCATGGACCGCGCCGCCGGCGGTGCCGTACCGGAGATTGTTGACGTATTCCAGAACCCACTTGCCATCTACACCACCTATGCCTGGGCCGAGCAGGTCAAGCTCAAATACCACAGTGAGGCCAACCCCGCGGAGGCGAAGGCCGGCGGGCACTATCTGTTGTATCACGTCATAATGCCCGGCACGGTCACGGGCGCGACTTCCAGGGCGCTTATCAGCGGCGCAGTCGCCCGCGAGGGCAGCATCTCCGGCAGCCACGCCAGCTTGGTCCTCGATGCCAGCGCTTCCGAGCACACAGTCACGGTCACCTCCCGCAAGCTGCGCTGGGGCTATCTGGCGATCGTGTTATACCTAGCGCTGTTTGTGATCTACCGAGGCGGCAGCGTGGTACTGCACCGCATCCGCAGCAGACCCAAACGCATCTGAACCGGGGACATAGACCCTAGGCATTCACAGCCGCGGTGCGATATCGCCGCGGTTTATATTCATGCGTGCGCACTACTACGGAGACAAGCGCCATGATTGACCTACGCAGCGATGTCAAGACCCTCCCCGGCCCGCAGATGTTGGAGGCGATGGTCACTGCCGAGCTCGGCGATGACGTGTCCGAAGAGGACCCGACTGCCAATGCCTTGCAGGCCCGCTGCGCCGAACTTACCGGCAAGCAGGCCGCTCTCTTCGTAACCTCAGGCACCCAGGGCAACCTCGTCAGCGTCTATTCCCTGATCCAGCCCGGGGAGGAGCTGATTTGCCACGAGCTGGCCCACTGCTATCATCACGAGCGCGGCGGCATAGCGGCGGTCTGCGGCGCTCTGGTCAGGCCCTTGCCCGGGCCCTATGGGATGCTGGACCTGGAGATGCTGGCCGATACCCTCAGCTCAGGTGGCTTACATCGCCAGCGCACCGGGGTGGTAACTCTCGAAAACACTCACAACGCCTGCGGGGGTACGGCCCTGACGGCGAAGCAGATGGCGGCTGTGGCGGAGCTGGCTCATGAGCAGGGCGTGCCCGTGCATGTGGACGCGGCCCGCATCTGCAACGCCGCGGCGGCCCTCGGGGTTACGGTTGCCGAGCTCGCCGAGCCGGTTGACACCCTGACGCTGTGCTTCTCCAAGAGTCTGGGAGCGCCGGCGGGCGCGATCGTCTGCGGCTCGGCTGAGTTCATCGCCAAGACGCGCCAGGCCCGCAAGCTATTCGGCGGCGGCATGAGGCAGGTCGGCGTCCTGGCCGCAGCCGCCATCTGGGCCCTCGAGCACAATGTACCCAAGCTGCCCGATGACCACCGCCGCGCCCGCCAGATCGCCGAAACCCTGGCAGGGCTCTCTGGCATTGACCTCGACCTCGCTAGCGTCCAGACCAACATGGTCTATTTCGCAGTCAACCGCGAGGACATCAACGCTTCGCAGCTATGCGAGCGCCTCGCCGAGTATGAAGTCAGGGCAGCGGCTCGCGATCAACACATGATCCGATTCGTTACCCATCTGGACATCAGCGACCGCGACGCCGAGACGGTATGCGCGGCCCTGAGGGAAATCCTCGCCTAGCACGAACCGGCAGTACTAAACGGAATCCTTCCGTCCATCCCCAAGCAAACATAAGGAAAAGGGGCATCCCTTGATGCCAGAGCAGATGCGCGCGCTGGTCTTCGACAAGTCGCAAGATATCTGGGAGGAAAGTCGGGGCTTGCGCAAAGTCCAGGTGGACAGGCCGGTGCTGGACGCAAAGGCCCAGCCGCTCGACGCGGAAATGGTCATCATCAAGGTCATCTATTGCGGCGTGTGCGGCTCCGACCGCGGTATCTGGTTCCGCGATTCCTTCAAGGAGCTGATTCACAGTTCGCTGGAGGCGGAGAACAAGACCCAGAGGATTACCGGCCACGAGCTGCTCGGAGAAATCGTCGAGGTCGGCGGCATCGCTCGCGCCCACTACGGCTGGCAGCCCGGCGACACCGTTTCCGCCGATTCGCACACCATCTGCGGAAAGTGCCGCCAGTGCCTGATCGGTGAGAGCCATGTCTGCACCAACGAGCAGATTACCGGCATCGGCCGCGACGGCTGCTTCGCCGACTATGTCAAGCTGCCGGCATGGGTGCTGTGGCGCACCGACACCGACAGAATCAGGCCGGAAATAGCCTGCCTCCAGGACCCCTTCGGCAACGCGGTGCACGTATGCACGAAAGTTGATCTGCGCGGCAAGAGCCTGGCAGTATTCGGCTGCGGCACCATCGGTCTGTTCGCGATTCTCATCGCCAGAGCCCTCGGCGCCTCGAAGATCATCGGGGTCCAGCCTAGCGAGCGCAACGCCCGCCTCGCCGAGCGGCTCGGTGTGGATAGCATGGTGCGCTTCGAGCGGACCGCTAAAGGCGTCTGGCAAAGCGACCCCGCGGTGGTCGAGCAGGTCCGCGACTTCGGCATCGGCGGCAACGGCGTGGATGTGGCGCTGGAAATGGCCGGCCACAACTCCTCAGTCAACAACGCCGTCCAGTCGGTCCGGCGCGGCGGTGAGGTGGTCCTGTTCGGCCTCAAAGATGGTGACGCTACCATCGAGGACTTCCACGGTATGATCGTCCGCGGCGTCAGCCTCCACAGCGTCATCGGCCGCCAGATCTTCCGCACCTGGGATATTGCCAACAATCTGCTCGAATCTAAGCACAATGACATACAGGAGCAGATTTACGAGGTGATTCTCAATCGCGGCGAGGGCACCATCGTGGACATAGATGACTACCAGGTGGACGACTTCGAGCAGAGGCTTCTGTCGCACCCCAAAATCATAACCAAATGGTGAGGCAGGCTAGCGCCGCGATACAACACTTCGGAGGAGATGAGCAATGTACGGTGCGGTAAGAGAGCTGTTGACCGACGAACTCCAGGCCCTGCGAGCCTCGGGGGTATATAAGCAAGAAAGGAACATCCTCGGGCCTCAAGCGGCCCGCATTAGGGTCAAAGAGGGCGAGGTCATCAACTTCTGCGCCAACAACTACCTGGGCCTGTCCTCCCACCCCAAAGTCATCGAGGCGGCCAAGCGCGGCCTGGAGCAGTGGGGCTATGGCATGTCCTCGGTGCGTTTCATATGCGGCACCCAGCAGATCCACACCCAGCTTGAGCGCAGAATCTCCGATTTCCTGGCCACCGAGGACACGATCCTCTACAGTTCCTGCTTTGATGCCAATACCGGCTTATTCGAGACCATCCTGGGGCCCGAAGATGCGGTGCTCAGCGACCAGCTCAACCATGCCAGCATCATAGACGGCATCCGCCTGTGCAAGGCCGAACGCAAGCGCTTTGCCAATAGTGACATGCAAGCGCTGGAGGAGGCGCTGCAGGAGTGCGCCGACCATCGCATCCGGCTAATCGCCACCGACGGCGTCTTCAGCATGGATGGCTACATCGCCAAGCTTGACGAGATTTGCGCCCTGGCCGAGAAGTACGATGCTCTGGTGATGGTGGACGACTCGCACGCCACCGGCTTCGTCGGCAAGACCGGCAGAGGCACTCCGGAGTATCGAGAGGTCATGGGCCGCGTGGACATCATAACCTCGACCTTGGGCAAGGCGCTGGGCGGAGCCTCCGGCGGCTTCACTAGCGGGCGCAAGGAGATCGTCGAGTTCCTCAGGCAGCGCTCGCGGCCCTACCTGTTTTCCAACACCCTGACTCCCTCGATCGTCATGGCGGCGATGACGGCCATTGACCTAGTTGATGAGACCACCGAGCTGAGGGACCAACTCGAGCAGAACACGATCTACTTCCGCGACGCCATCAGCAGCGCCGGCTTCGAGGTCCGCGAGGGCACTCACCCCATCGTCCCCATCATGCTGGGAGATGCCAAGTTGGCGACTGATATGGCCGATGACCTGCTGGCTGAAGGCATATATGTTATCGGCTTCAGCTATCCGGTGGTACCCGAGGGCGAGGCGCGGATTCGCGTGCAGATATCGGCCGCTCACACGCAGGATGACCTCGACATGGCTATCGAGGCCTTCACTCACGTGGGCGAAAAGTACGGCGTGCTGTGAAATGTCAAGGGCGTGGCTGATTGTGCGGAGCACGCGGCAGAGGCCCAGCCAGTGCTGACCAAAACCTTCCTACACATCCCCAAGATCGGCTCCAAGACCGAGCGGCGCCTCTGGTCCTGCGGCCTCACCGACTGGCACAAGGCCCTGTCGCATACTGACCGGGTGCCGGGCTTTTCCCGCCGCCGCTGGTACGAGGTCTGCAGTCATCTGGGGAGTTCGCTACGCAGTCTCGAGGCCGGCGATCATGCCTACTTTGCCGCTACTCTGCCCAGCGCCGAGCACTGGCGTGCCTACTCCAGCTTCCACAACCGCACCGCCTACCTCGACATCGAGACCACCGGCATGGGGCCGGGGGCGCAGATCACCGTCATCGGCATCTATGACGGCGCCCGCACCGCCACCTACGTCGCCGGTGACAATCTGGCCGAGTTCGCCGAGCATATCAGCCACTTCAATATGCTGGTCACCTTCAACGGTCTCACCTTTGATCTGCCCTATCTGCGGCGGGCGTTTCCCCAAGTGGCCTGGGACCATTTGCATTGCGATCTGCGCTATGCGCTGGGGCGTCTCGGCCTGCACGGTGGCCTCAAGAGCATCGAACGGTCTCTGGGCATCGCTCGAGGCGAGGATATTGAGGGGCTAGCCGGCGATGATGCGGTGCGATTGTGGTACGAGTATCTGGCCGGTAAGGAGGAGAGTCTGGTGCGGCTGGTGGAGTATAACACCGCCGATGTGGAGAATCTGCAGTCGCTGATGGATTACGCCTACACCAGGCTCTCGGCGCAACTGATTGAGGAAGCGGTCTGATGAACTGCAGCACACAAGGAACCGGCGGCTGCGAGGCCTCAGCGGTCGCCCCGGCAGTGTCCGGCTCGACCGGCGCTCTTACCAAGCCGTATGGCATCTTCGCGAGCGCCTTTCTGATGGACCTGGCGGTCGCCTGTATGGGGCTTGCGCTGCAGTTTCTGGCTATCGGCATGGGTGCGATTCCGCGCGTGCTGGGGATGCTGGGGGCTTTCGGCAGCGGCGGATACGCGGTCGTGTGCATGTTGGGCGGCGGGATGGCCGACCGCATCGGGCGCAAGCTCAGCGCCATAATCGGCGTATTCAGCGTGGCAGTGATCTGGCTGCTTTATACCATAGCCCCCGACCCCTACTGGCTGCTGGTGATCGCGCCGTTCGGCGGAGCCGCTCTCGGCATGGTCTGGCCGGCGGTCCAGGCGTGGCTGGCCGAGCGCACCGCCAGCGGACGCCGGGCCCTCAACAGGAATCTCGGGCTCTTCAATGTCTCGTGGTCCACCGGACTGTTGATCGGCCCGCTGGTTGCCGGCTATATTTGGCGCGACGATTTCCCCGCTCTGCCATTCATCCTAGGCGCGGGTATCGCGGCCGTGACAATAGTGGTGCTGCTGCTGACGCCGGGCGGCGGACCCGGTCTGCGCCAGCAGCAACAAAGTGGCGTTGACGAGGCGGCGACCACCGACGAACATACCTGGTGGCCGCTTTTCATGAAGCTGGCCTGGGCGGGCAACTTCTCCAGTTGGTTTGCTGGCGCCACTATCCAGACGATGTTCCCCAAGCTGGGCTTGAGCCCGGAGTTGGCCCTGGGCCACCAACTGGTCGGCATCGTGATATTCTGCTATTGGGCCGCGCTGATGGCCGCCTTCTTCTTGGCCCGCACCACCCAGCGCTGGCAGTTCAAGATCTGGCCCCTGATCATGGCGGAAATCCTTTCACTGCTGGGGATGCTCTTGGCCGGTCTTTACGCCAATTCGGCGGCAGCCTTTTGCATCTGCTTTGCGATATCGGGGACGGCGGCGGGAGTGACTTATGTCAGCAGTCTGTTCTATAGTATTACCGGCCCTCTGGCCAACTGCAGCAGGCGCACCGGATTTCACGAGGCGACGCTGGGCTTGGGCTCGCTGGCCGGCGGGCTTATCAGCGGCGAGGTGGCGACGCGTTGCCTCAACCTCCACGCGCCTTATCTGGCGGTGGCAACGGTCATATTCCTAGTGGTCCTGGTACAGGTGGTGGCCTGGAGCAGCCGGGCTTGGCGCGCTAAACTGAGCCGCCGCGAAGCCGTCTGAGCGCTACGAGGCCTTACGCCGGGCCCAAGGCCGCAGCGAGGCTAGCTCAGCCTGCCGCCTGTCGGCCTTCCCGGCCACAGCGCAGGCCGCTACAGCGCAGGCACTCAGAATCAGCCATACGGCCAGCACGCCGTAGATTACGTAGAGCATGTGGCAGCCGCCTTTCTAACAATCGCCTTCCATCCATCTAGCTATATCGGCCAACACCGGCCACAACTTGAGCAAAGCTCGCGCTTTGTGGAGGTGAGCCGTGACTGCCAGCGCCGGTCAGTTCGACATCCGACCGATGGGACTTGCCGACATCCTCGACAGTTCCATACGCCTGTACCGCCGCAATTTCGGGCCGTTTCTCGGCATTGTCGCCATCGCCTGGATACCGGCTTTGGCGATCCAGCTTTACGCGACCTACTGGTACCTGCGGATTTTCATGGGCGGGCAGGCCTCGGAAGTTGATTTACTGTCCCTGGCCGGCGGGGGAATGATGCTGGGACTGGCCTCCGCCGTGGTCTATTTGGTGGCCGTCCCGCTGGCCCAGGGCGCGCTGATCTGGGCGATCTCAAAGACCTACCTGCAGCAGCCGATCGGCATCACCCAGGCCTATCGCGTGGTGCTGGACAAGCTCGGCCACATCATCCTGGCCATCGTGGTGACCGGGTTGGTCGTCGGCGTCGGGACGCTGGCTTGCCTCATTCCGGGGCTGGTCTTGGGCTTCATGTTCGCCTTCACCATCCCCGAGGTGGTGCTGGGGAATCGCGACGCCATCAGTGCCATGCGGCGGAGTTGGGAGTTGGCCGGCTACGACTTCTGGAAAGTGGTGCTGACGCTGTTAGTGTTGGGCCTGCTGGTGGCAATAATCGGCGGAGCTTTGGGCGCGCCGTTTCAGTTCCTGACCTTGATACCGGTGCCCCAGGACAAGATGATACTGCTCTACACGCTTATCGGCGGCATCCGTGGTCTGATCCAGGTGGTCTTGCAGCCGGTGCAGATCGTCGGGACCATCCTGCTGTATTATGATCTGCGCATCCGCAAAGAAGGCTTCGACATTCAACTGCTGGCTGAAGCGGTGGACAAGGAGGGGGCCGCAGTTGCTGTCCAGCCGCCGCCGAGCTTACTGGCCGAGGATACGCCGCCGCTGCCACCGAAGCTAGACCGCGGCCATGAGCAATGATCAATGCCGCCATTTCTGAAACGACTGTCGAACCATCCGGTGTGAATCAGAGCTATGGAGACATCACAACGACCGGCTGTCCTTTACACTGACGGTGCAGCCCGGGGCAACCCGGGGCCTGCCGGCGCCGGCTTTGTCCTCTGCGACCCGCAGGGAGGCGCACTAACACAGCGGGGCATCCCCTTGGGCGAGGCGACCAACAATGTGGCCGAGTACCGCGCCCTCATCGCCGGCCTGCACGAGGCCAGGGCCATCGGCATCAAGCACCTGTTAGTCCGAACTGACAGCGAGCTGGTGTCCCGTCAACTCAACGGCCGGTATCGCGTCAAGTCCGCCAATCTCCGCCCGCTCTACGAATGGGCCCGGCGTTTGATGCGGCAGTTCGAGACCATCCAGATTCAGCATATACCGCGCGAGGAGAATCTCGAGGCCGACCGCCTGGCCGGCGAGGCCGCCAAGCGTGCGGAGAAAGCCAGCCATGAGCGAGAAAGTTGAGGGCCTCAGGTCCGCCAACTGGATCATTCCCGGTCAGCTCCTGGCTACGGCCCAGCCTAGCGAGGCCGAGATGGCGCGACTGGCCGAGCTGGGCATAACCACTCTCATCGCCCTGCTCGAATCCCCGCCTCCACACGCCGCGGCCCTGCGTCACGGGATCAACTATCAGCACCTGACCTATCATGACATGACCCCGCCTGGGGAGGACCTCATCACGGAGTTCGTAGCCCTGGTCGAGGCGGCGCTTGCCAAAGGTGAGAAGGTGGCGGTGCATTGCATGGCCGGGCTGGGGCGCAGCGGAACCTTGCTAGCCTGTTACCTGGTCCACCGGGGTATGGGCGCTGATCAAGCCATTGCCTACGTACGAGCCCGGCGGCCGGGGTCGGTACAGACGGCAGCTCAGGAGGCGGCCGTCAGGCGCTATGCCGGCCGCCGCAGCAACTAGTGCCAAACCGTCGAACTATGTCGAGGCCGGCGCGTCTAACCAAAAAGAATCTACGCACTTTGATTTGACAGTGACGTGCAGTACTGCTATCATATTATTGGTGCCGTCCGGGGTCGGTGCGACGGAATCGGCAGTTGGGATGCGTTGCCTGTCGGCAGCCTATCGGCAGGCCTTTTAATTTGAGCCAAAGACCCAGAGCCGCCCCCTGAGCAGCGCCTACTTTGACAGCAGGCGTTTTTTGAGCCATTCTAACTCTAATGGTCAATTAGCAGGCCCACAAGGAGCGAGAGAGAAAATGAGTCGTCGGAAGTGGACGAGAGAAAAGATCATCCAGACAATCGAAGACCTGCACACGGCAGGCCACTCCCTCAGCACCCGCAGGATGGCCGAGCTCGGCTACAGCGGCATGGTGACGACCGCCTACAAGGACGAGTTCTTCGGCAGTTGGCGCGATGCTATCAGGGCAGCCGGCCTCGACCCCAAAGAAGTCTGCAAGCGCAAGCGCAAGTGGACGGAAGAACGCATCATTCAGGAGATCCAGCGGCTCCACCGCCAGGGCGAAGACCTTTCTCACAGCGCCGCCAAGCGTAATCACCAGTATCTGGTAGTCGTGGCCGTTGACGACCGCATGTTCGGCAGTTGGCGCAATGCCATTGCCGCCGCCGGCCTCGATTACGAGAGAATCAGCAAGCACCGCTTCTGGAGCAAACAGCGCATCATCGAGGAAATTCAGGAGCTCCACGCCCAAGGTGAGGACCTGAGCCACGAGGCGGCCAAAAACAGTCACGGCGCTTTGGTCTCGGCCGCCAGCAGCAAGCGCTACTTCGGCAGTTGGCGCGCCGCTATCGAAGCCGCCGGCCTTGACTACGCCAAAATCCGGAAAATCAACCGTTGGACGCAGGACAAAATCGTCGCGACCATCCGCAACCTGCACGCTCAGGGCAAGTCGGTCAATAATAGCAACATGCGCCGCATGGGCTACCGCGGGATGATGGAGGCGGCCAGTCGTGAGAGCAATTTCGGCAGTTGGGCTGCCGCTGTCGCCGCTGCCGGCCTTGACTATGACGCGATCCGCAAGTCCTAGTCCGAGCCGACGGCACCCAGTCACCGGCTAGCAGCTCAGGCGTGCTCAGCCGCGATAGGTTGGCGGCATGCGCGGCCTAACCCGGCCACGTGACCTGATGTTTCGCCTGCGCAGTTGACAGCCTCCACGCAAAGCCCACCGGCGTGTGTCTCGGGCTTGCAGCCCGAGGGTGCTGGCGGCATTCGGCCCCATCATCTCGCGCTGTTAGCAATGGACAACCCAACCTAGCATCACCGACCGTGGGAGTACAACTCGTATGGTACAGATGTTTGTCAACAGAGTGGGATTGGACCTAGAGAAACGAGCCTTTGTGGTACTTGCCGATGCCGAGCAGCAACGCTTCCTGCCGATACTCATCGGCCCTTTCGAGGCCCGCGCGATTGCCATGGCCACTCAGGCGCCCGGCGAACGGCCGATGACCCATGAGCTGCTCGGGTCGGTGATCCGAACCACCGGATGTACGCTGACCCGCATCGAGATAATTGACCTCAAGGACCAGGTCTTTTACGCGCTCCTGCGGCTGCAGGCGAGCGATGGCAGCTATGAGGTGGACGCCCGGCCCAGCGATGCCATTGCCCTGGCGCTCTACGCCGACGCCCCCATCTTTGTCGCCGAGGAGGTTCTCGATGGGGCCGTAGTACTCAGCGCCGAAGCCGAGGAAGAAGAGAAAGACCAATTCCGCGACCTGCTTTCCGGACTCTTTTCGGATGATGACGCACCCGACGAAACCAGCTAAGCCGGTCCCCAACAGCATAGGAGGCTCTCCCAAGTGACACAGCCATCCAAGAGGGTTTGGTACGGTATTGCCGTCATCATCGGCCTGGTCGTGATCCAGAAGCTGTTTGTCTTCTACACCGATTACCTATGGTTCCAGTCTCTGGAGCAGGGCCCGGTGTTCATGACCATCCTCAAGTCACGGATACTGCTGGCCGTGCTGTTCGGCGTGATTTTCTTCGTCTGGCTCTACGGCAACGCTCGCCTGGCCCGCAGGCCCTTGCCCAAGGACGTAACTCTCATCGGCAGACGCCTGTTGCCGGACGAAGAGCGCGAGCAGATCGAGCAGTACGCCGACCGCGCCATCCTCATCTTCTGTCTGATCGGTGCGTTGATGGCCGCCGCAGTTGCCGCTGCGCAGTGGCGTGAATGGCTGCAATTCCTCAACGCTGTCCCGTTTCCCGAAGCGCACAACGACCCGCTGTTTGAGAAAAATGCCGGCTTTTATGTCTTTAAGCTCTCGTTCATACTGTACGCGTGGCGCTCGGTCCTGTATGCCATCGTCATTGCCTTGATCGTCAGCGTGCTCATCCACCTGTATCAGGAAGCCATCAGGATAGTTGGTAACATGGTGCAGGCGATACCCCGGGCCCGCATTCACGTGCTTTCGCTCTTGGCTCTGGCATTTTTTGTCAAGATATACTCCTATCGGCTGATGCAGTACAGTCTGGTCTATTCGACCCATGGCAAGGACTTCTTCGGCGCCTCCTACGCGGATGTGCACGCTCGACTGCCGCTGATGACGGTACTGATGATAATGTGCGCTTTGGCCGGCCTTGCCTGTCTGCTGAGTTTCCGCGGCCGCTCGATAACGGTGCCGGGAGGGGCGCTGGCGGCCGTGCTACTGGTGTCAATCCTGGGCGGGTGGGCGTACCCGCTGACCATCCAGAAGCTAATTGTCGGCCCCAACGAGCTCGAGCGCGAGCGGCCCTTCATTGAATACAACATCGAGGCCACGAATCTGGCCTATAAGACCGCCGAGGTGGTTGACAAGCCGCATACCGTTACCTCCGACATGAACTGGGATGACATCAACGACAACGTTCCGACTATCTACAATATCAGGCTCTGGGATCATCGTCCGCTGGAGACCTCCTATCAGCAGATGCAGGCGCTGCGTCAGTACTACCAGTTCGCCGATGTGGACGTTGACCGTTACGCGATTGACGGCGAGACCCGGCAGGTGATGTTGGCGGCCAGGCAGTTGGCCTACGACCGCCTCAGCCCCACCTGGGTCAACCGCCATCTCCTCTACACACACGGCTACGGTCTGGCGATGTCGCCGGTGGCTGAGGTGACCGACAAGGGACAGCCGGTCTATTGGATCAAGGACCTGCCGCCGGTCTCGCCGGCCGGCCTTGATGTCAAACGACCGGCCATCTATTACACGGCCAGTTGGCACCCCAGGCTTATCGAACGAATCGCTCCGCCGGAATTCATCCGCGATGAGGCACAGCAACGAGCGTCGGCGCGCCCGCCTGAAGAGGCTGAAGGAGCCCCAGGACAGCCAAGCGCCGGTCAGGGCGCCCCGCAGCGTCGGCCGGCCGCGGCCCAGTGGCACGGCACAGATCCAGGAAGCACTCCGGTCTTCGTCCTGGGCAATACCAAGGCTAACGAGCTTGACTATCCGCAAGTCAGCGGCGAAGCCGGCGTCGGGGAGGAGAACGTCTATACCCATTACTCCGGGAGCGGCGGCGTGCAGTTGACGGGGTTTTGGCGCAAGCTGGCCTTTGCCATCCGCTTCGGCATCAGCCGCCACTATCAGATACTGTTCACCGACTCCATTACACCCGAAAGCCGCTTGATGATGTACCGCGAGTTGCCGGAGCGGCTCACAGCCCTGGCCCCGTTCCTCATGTATGACCCCGATCCGTATCTGATGCTCGACGACGCCGGCGAGCTGAAGTGGATTTGCGACGCCTACACCGCGTCAAACATGCACCCGTATTCGGCCCGTATCACATGGTCCGGTAACTACGTGCGCAACTCGGTGAAGGTTATTGTTGACGCTTATGAGGGCAGGCCGCAATACTACATCGTGGACCCGCAAGACCCGATGGTGCAGTGCTATCAGAAGATCTTCCCCACTCTGTTTAGGGACTTCAGCCAGATGGAGTCTTCAGTCAAGGACCATCTGCGCTACCCGCAGTTGCTATTCCGCATCCAGGCCGGCATCTACGCCAAGTATCACCAGAAGGACCCGCAGACCTTTTACCAGGCCGAAGACGAGTGGGCGGTCCCGCCGGAAATATATGCCGACAGCTATCGCGAGGTCGAGGCCTACTACCAGGTCATGAAGCTCCCGAGAGAGAAGAAGGAAGAATTCCTGCTTATGCTGCCCCTTGTTCTGGCCAAGTTTGAGCGCAAGAACATGGTGGCATGGATGGCGGCACGTTGTGACGCCGAGAATTACGGCCAACTGATTGTCTATCGCTTCCCCAAAAAGAAACTGGTCTTCGGGCCGATGCAATTTGAGGCACTTGTGGACAATGACCCCAAACTCTCCGAGTTGTTCACCCTATGGGGCCAGAGCGGCTCGCGGGTAATTCGCGGGAATACGCTGGTCATCCCGGTGGCCGACACTCTGCTCTACGTGGAGCCAATCTATCTCGAGTCAACTGACAGCCCGCTGCCTGAGCTGAAGCTGCTAGTGCTTATGCAGGGCGATGAGTCAAACCACAGGCTGGTGTTTGCTCCGACACTGGATGAGGCCCTGACGCAGTTGCTCGGTCGCGACGGTGTGAGGAAGCGCCCTGTGCCAGGCGTCGAGCCGGCAGTCGAGGCGGAGGTTACGCCCACCACGCCGCCAACCGGCGCGCCACTATCCGCCGACCAGCTCGACGCTCTGCGCAGCCTGCTCAAGCAGGCCATTGACCTGGAACAGCAAGCCGAGGCCCACCTCACTCACGGAGACCTCGGCAAATACCGCGAGACCCAGCAGCAGCAGCGGGAACTGCTGGAGAAGGCCCGGCAAGACTTGGAGCAATAAGCCGGCTCAGGCTTGCAGGAAAACACCGTCCCGGGCGACAATTATGATATTGTCGCCCTTTCAGTACCCGGGTAGCTACCACCACAAACGCAGGCACCGCTATGAATAGAGCCATTGACTTGAGCCAACTTGAGGCTGTCATCTTTGATTTCGACGGCACGCTGGCCGAGACCAGGATTGACTTTGCCAAGATGCGCCGCCTGATTATCGAGCTGTTGCAGCGCTGGGGCCTTTGGGAAGAGGGAGCCGACCACGGCAGGTACGTGCTGGACATCATCAAGGCAGGCCGCGAGAAGCTGGGCTCCGACGCCCAGAAAATCGCGCAATTCCAGGCCGAGGCCGACGCGGTCCTCGAGCAGGTCGAGCTGGAGACCTGCGCCACCGCCGAGCCTTTCCCCGGCGTGGTTGAGGCCCTCCGCCAACTCCACCAGCACGGCCTCAAGGTCGGCATTGTCACTAGGAACTGCCGCAACGGAGTGGCCTCGGTGACCTCCCGCCACCATCTCCACCACGACCTGCTGCTGACCCGCGATGATGTCACCCGCGTCAAACCTGACCCGGACCACCTGGCCCAGGCGCTCAAGCGAATCGGTGTCGCGCCGCAGCACGCGGTGATGGTCGGCGACCACATCACCGACGTCCAGGGCGCAGAGGGTCTCGGCGTCATGACCATCGGCGTGCTTACCCAGAAGACCACCCGCCAGGAGTTCGAGCAGATGGGCGCCGATGCGGTATTCCCCGACGTGCCGTCCGTAGTTGCAGCGATAGTCGCCGCGAGGCCGCGATCATGAGCCAAAGTCTGCTGCCGGTCGGCAAGCTGGACGCCGCGACCTTGCGCCGACTGCTGGGAGTGATCCCTTGCAGCGATCCCAGCGTGATTCTAGGGCCGGGCATCGGCCGCGATGTCGCCGTGCTCGACAACGGTGCTGATACCTACCTGCTCGCCAAGGCCGACCCGGTCACCTTCGCCACCGATGCTATCGGCTATTACGTCGTCAACGTCAATGCCAACGACATCGCCACCAGCGGTGGTGCGCCGCGTTGGTTTTTGGCCACCGCGCTGCTGCCCGATAACGCGGCGACCGAGGAGATGGTCGCCGATATATTCGAGCAGATCAGTGCCGCCTGCCAAGAGCTGCAGATTACCCTGGTCGGCGGCCATACCGAAATCACCTATGACCTGGCGCGGCCGATTGTGGTCGGCCAGATGCTCGGCCAGGTGCCCAAAGACCGCCTGATTACGCCGGAGGGCCTGCAGGTTGGTGACGCTATCATTCTCACCAAGCAGGCTCCGGTCGAGGCTACGGCGCTGATCGCTCGAGAGAAGCCCGACGAACTGCGGCAGGCCGGCTTCTCCGAGGCAACGCTGCAGCGCTGTGCGCGGATGCTTTTCGATCCCGGCATATCGGTACTCACCGAGGCCCGGACCGCGATCGCCAACGGCCAGGTCCATGCCATGCACGATCCCACCGAGGGCGGACTGGCGACCGGACTATGGGAGATGGCCGAAGCCGGCGGGGTCGGTCTGAGGATTGACGAAGAGGCGATTCCACTTCTGGAGGAAGCTCGCCACATTTGCAAGCTATTCAGCCTGGACCCACTCGGGCTGATCGCCTCAGGCAGCCTCTTGGTGGCCTGTGCGCCGGAGGATGCTGGGGCGATTGCCGAGGCGCTGCACCAGGCGAAGATAGCGGCCGCCATCATCGGTGAAGCGGTGCCGGCGGACCAGGGCGTCAACTTGCACCGAGGCGGCCGGGCCCACGAGATGCCGCGCTATGACCAGGACGAATTGACCAAGATCATCTGAGGCGCGCCCGCTAACCTCACACGGGCCTCCAATTCAGGAGGGTGCTGATATGATGAATCGCGCACGGGTAGCACAGGCGTTGGTCTTACTGCTGGCATTCGTCGCGGTTGTTGGCAGCGCCTACTGTCTGGCGGCGGATGATGAGCTGGTCTTCGCGGTATTCGGCGACAGCCGCCCCGGCCCGAACTATGAGCGCCTCGGCATCACCCGCCGGCTGGTGGAGAACATGGTGCAGCATAACCCGGCCTTCGTGATCGGCACCGGTGACTACATCGAGGGCAGCACCGATCCCCAGGTCGTCCGCCAGCAATACTACCGCTTCTTCGAGGCCTTGATGCCGCTGAAGATGGCCGGTGACATCCCCGTGGCGTTCAGCACCGGCAACCACGACATCCGGGGGTCCACCGCCAATGCGAGGATATTCGAGGAGTACTTCCAGTCCCGCCGCTACTCCTTCGACCGCGCCAACTGCCATTTCATCATCCTGGACAGCGAGATCCCCGGCCAGGAAGGGACCATCAAGGGGGAGCAGTGGCAGTGGCTGATGGATGACCTGACACAGGCCAAGGATGCCGACTTCATCTTTGTGGCTCTGCACCGACCGCTGTTTCCGGTGGACGGCCACCGCGGCTCCTCCATGGATGTGGACATCCCCTTGCGCGACCGCCTCCACGCCTTGTTTGCCAAGCACAAGGTGAGCGCGGTATTCATGGGCCACGAGCATCTCTATAACCACTCACGGCGCGACGAGATCGACTACTTCATTACGGCTGGGGGAGGAGCACCGCTCTACGCAAAGCCCGAGAACGGCGGATTTTACCATTACCTGCTGGTGACGGTGAAGGCGGGCACCTACGAGGTAGCAGTCTATCCGCTCTCAAGCGTGGATTGAAGCCTCCGCGCCTTTGGCTAGCCGCCCTTGGTATGCCACTCGAAGGGGATTTCGGGGTCGAACGGCTCGCGGCGTAGTTCGTCGGGACTCTCGCGCTCATAGGTCTCGGTGGGGATATTCAGCACCACGGCCAGCTCGCCACCCAGCGCGGCCATGCCGTGCCATACCAGCGGCGGGATCTGGATCAGCACCGGGTTAAGCTCGCCGATGACGATACCTTCCGCCTGGCCGCAAGTGCTACTGGCCGGCCGGTCATCGAACAGGCCGATCTTCGCATTACCCCGCAGGCAGCAGAAGTGGTCCCACTGTTTCTCGTGGCAGTGCCATGCCTTGACGATTCCGGGAAAGCAGGCCGAGATATAGGCCTGGCCGAACTCCATAAACTCCTCATCATCGCGGCGCAGTATCTCCATCACGTATCCGCGCTCGTCAACGTGGCGAGTCAGTGGCTTGATACGTACTCCTTCTATCACCGCCATCACCACCATTTATGGAATCAGCCCGAATGATCCACTGGAACTGCGCAGCTCGGGCATCCTGCCCGAGGTCGTTACCTGGGGCCTAGTTGGCCGGCATTTGCACCCCGATCGCGTGGTATGCGAAATACTTTTGCGCGGCTTTGACGACCTCCTCAGCCGAGATGGAGGCGATTAGCTCCGGAAAATCGCCGTTGAGTTGCGGATCGCCACCGAACAGGGCGTTGAGGTTGATCAACTGCGCCCGCGACAGATAAGTATTGTAGGCCAGCGCGTACTGGTTGGTGAGCTGGTCCTTGGCCGCCTGCAGCTCCTCTTCGCTGAATTGCCCCTGCCGTATCGCCTCCACATGGCCCAGCACCTGCAGCCGCGCGTCCTCGATGAACGCCGGATTGGCCACTACATGCACCGCGATCACCGGCACGCTCATCGGACCGGGAGGGATGACCTGGAAGGCCGGCTGCTCCTCATAGAGGCTGCGCGGCAGCATCAGCCCGAAGCCTCGCTGCAGCATCTGGTCGCTGGTCAGCCGCCCATCGCGGCCCGCCAGCAGCATATACGCGACCTGGCCGGCGGCAAACTCCCGTGTGCCATAGGGCGCCAGGGGCACGCCGATAATCAGCGAGGCATGAGCCATGCCCTCGCCGCTTCCCACCCGCACGACTGACGCCGCGGGCCGGCTCATAGCTCGCCTCACATGCGCCTCGGCGGTCCCCGGATAGTCGCCGAAGGCCTGCTCCGCGATGGCGATGACACGCTCGGCGGGCAGCGCCGACACTACGGTGAGGTAGGCTCGCGACGGAACGTACAGCCGCGCCCGGCAGCCGCTGATGTCCTTGGTAGTCACGCCTGCAATGCCTGTCAGGATCGTTGACACATCATAGGCAAGCGGCGACTTGCCCAGCAGCGCCCGTCTGAACAGCCTAAAGGTCCGCTGGCCGACGGCGTTGAGCGAGCCCTCGTAGGTTTTGACGATGGCGGCCTTGGCCTCCCCAAGCTGCTCGTCAGTGAACTCCTGGGAGCCGAAGAACAGGTCGCCGGTGGTTTGCAGCGCCTCGGACAGCAGTTCGCAGGGCAGCGCCGCCTGGGCCTCGACGTATTCGTCATCAGCCCCGACTGCAAAGCTGCCGCCGGCGCTGACCGCATCGTAGATCTCGGCTAGCTCTCCTGAAGCCGTGACCCGCGCCCTGAGCTTATCGAGCATCAACTGCTGGATGATTTCGGTGATGCCGGCCTGCTGTTCCGGGAAGTCTGCGGCGCTGATGTCCAGCGCCAGATGGCAAGCTGCCAGGTCGGTCAGCGGGTCCACAACCACGCTCAGATGCAGGCCGTTGGCGAGCGTGCGGCGGGTAACCAGGTCCTGCTCGGCGGCCTGTACCTTCAGTGCCGGTGCGATAATCAGCCCTAGTAGAGCCACTGTTGTCAGGAAGCGGCGGGACAAAGCAGCTTCACCTCCCGGGTCGGCGGCGCATCCTTCTCCCGGCGCAGTATCACCAGGCTGTAGCTGTCCGGCTGGAAGACCTTGCGCGCAACCGCCTGGATATCCTCAGCGGTTACTGCATTCACTTGGTCAATGTACTCAATCGCGAACTGGTAGGTGTCAATCCCCTCGTAGAAGCCCATCGAGGTGACCTGGCCGCTGTAGCTTTCGTTGCCGAAGGCGTATTCGGTGCGCAAAAGCAGCTTGGCGCGCGCCAGTTCCTGCTCGCTGATTCTCTCATTTGCCAGCCGCTCAACCTGCTCCAGGATCGTCTTGCGCACTACCGGCTCGTTCTTCTCCAGCACCGCCACCCGAATGATGAACAGTCCGGGATGGCGCTGGGTCAGATAGGTTATATCAACATTGGAGGCCCATTGGTTCTCTTTCACCAGCACCTGCTGAAGCCGGCCCGTTCTCGTCTGCCCCAGGATGATGTAGATCAGGTCGGTCGCGCAGATATCGCGCTTGTCCGGCATCCCCGGCGCATGCCAGGCGTAAGCCAGCGCCGTTATCTCACTGTCCCGCGTGGTGATATGCTTGCGCACCTCGCTCTGGGCCGTCTCCCGAGGCGGCTCGGTCCAGTCTAGGGGCTTGGCCGGATAGTTCGCCACAAGCTGCTGGACCCGATTGCACAGCCAGTCCCGATCAACCCGGCCTGCCACCACCAGCGACATGTTGTTCGGCACGTAGCAGCGGTTATAGAACTCCCGCAGCTTTGCCACCGTCAGCTTACGCACATCCTCGACCGTGCCGCCGATGGGACGCCCATAGGGGTGGTTCGCGAAGGCCAGGTCCCACAGCGCAAACTCCATCGTCCCGGTGGCCCCCTCGGTGATGTCGGCGATCTCACGAGACACCACCTGCTGTTCGTGCACCACCGCCGCCTCATCAAACTCGGCCGCCAACACCGTCTTGATCAGGCGCTCGAGCGCCGTCTCCACGTAATTGCTCGCGACGGTGATGTCCACATGGGTGAAGTCGCGGCCGGTGTGGGCGACCATCCGCCCGCCGATCCCCTCGATATACCCGGCCACCTTAGCTTCGCCGTCGGCCGGCTCGGCCTCGAACAGCAGATGCTCGACCAGATGCGCGGCTCCGACCTGGTCGGCGGCCTCGTGCAAGCTGCCGGCCTTGATATACATCCCCATAGTCACGACCGGCCAGGTGCGCTCCTCCTTGACCACCACCCGCAGGCCGTTGTCCAGGACCTTCAGCTTCACATTAGCGCCGTCGAGCACCGGCGCCGCCTGCACCCCGGCCGCCCATATAACCGCTACGGCAATCCCGATCAGGATGGCAACTCTGCGTGAACTCATCGCTTCTTTCCCTGCTTTTTCTTATTCGATTGAGCTAGCCGATCTCAACATCTGCTTCAGCACCTTGCCGATCGGCGACTTGGGCAACCCATCGGCAAAGCGCACCTGTTTCGGCACCTTGTACGGGGCCAGATGCCGCCGGCAGTGGTCAATAATCTGCTGGGCGCTGGCTTCGGCGCCCTCTCTCAGCACCACATAGGCGGCCACGACTTCGCCGCGCAGCTTGCTGGGTGCGCCCACCACCGCTACCTCCGCCACTTGTGCCATCCCGGCTATGCAATCCTCCACCTCACGTGGATAGACGTTGATGCCGCCGACTATAATCAGGTCCTTCTTGCGGTCCACGATATAGAGGTAGCCGTCTTCATCCAGCTTCCCCATATCGCCGGTTCGCAGCCAGCCGTTGACAAGCGTCTCATTGGTCAGCTCCTCGGCGTTGTGATACCTGGTCATGACATTCGGCCCGCGCACGCAGATCTCGCCGATTGCACCCACAGGCAGCTCGGCCATGTCGTCATCGGCGATCACAGTCTCCACACCCGGCAGCGGCAGCCCGACACTGCCGAGCTTGCGCCGCCCGTCAATCGGGTTCACACTGACCACCGGCGAGGCCTCGGTCGGTCCGTAGCCTTCGATTATCGGCACACCATAGGTCTGCTCGAAGCTGACACACACCTCATCCGGCAAAGCTGCGCCGCCGCTGACGGCGAAGCGCAGCGAGCTCAGGTCATAGCCGCCGGCATCCGTCACCTGCATCATCAGCGCGTACATCGTCGGCACGCCGGCGACCAGGGTGGCGCGGTTCTGTTGGATCGCCTCCACCGTATGCAGCGCCGAGAATCCCGGCAGAAGCACATTGTGGCAGCCGCAGAACATCGGCAGCAACATGGATACCGTCGCCCCGAAGGAATGAAACAGCGGCAGCACGGTGACGAAAACGTCCTCTTCGGATATGCTGATAGCCTGCCGGCAAGCCTCCACATTAGCCAGCAGGTTCCGGTGTGTCAGCACTGCGCCCTTGGGTTTGCCGGTGGTGCCGGAAGTGTAGATGATAACCGCCGGCATCTCGGCGGACACCGCAGCCGGCTCAACCAATGGCTCGGTAGCCTCCATCAGCTCGCCGAAGCAAGCCGCGTCAGGCTCCGGAGTATCGCCGCAAACCACCAGGGCTTCGACCGTGTCAGCCTGTTGCGCCGCGCCGTGGCCGATAGCCGCGAGCTCCTCCGCCACGACCATCGCCTGGGCGCCGACATCGTTGAGGATATAGGCGACCTCCTCGGCCCCCAAGAGAGCCGGTACCGGCACCACAGTGGCCCCGACATGGCTCGCGGCCATGTATGTGAGTACGAACTCGGGGCAATTCGGTATCATGACAGCCAGCCGGCTGCCCTCACCGAGGCCAAGCTCTCTGAAACCGCCGGCCAGGCGACAAGTCTGCTGATGCAGCTCCTGGTAGGTGCTGGTCTGGTCCCCGAAGCTCAGCGCCGGTCGCTCGGCCCAGCAGGCGGCTGCCCGCATGCCCGCCTCAGCGAGACTATTGGCGCTGCTCGGCGACATGGCCTCATCTCTCCACAGCCAGGGGTCAGTTGCTACAATCGGTGACACGCGAACGCAAGCCCGCTCCCAGGAGCCGGGGCTTGCGCCCAGGAGACCTCATTGCGGAATTGGTCAAGGCCAGATGCAGAATACCACGCCGAGGCCTGGCAGGTCAAGCTGGCGCGCCGCGGCAGCTACGTCTGGTCAACATCTGAACGCCTGCCCGACGCCTTGGCCGCCGCCGTGGTTCTCACACCGCGATGCGGGGCTTATTGAGCGCGGGCGTTTTGTGTGGTATATTGACCTGAACAAGCAAGCCGCACTGGGCGTCTGTTGTGAGGCGCGCGCCGTCGGGCTGCAGGTCCGGCCCGGACGGCATTGGAAGCGTAGCGAGATGGGAATATGCCAACCACCGTCGAGCAGGTAATCCAGCGCGTATCAGGCTACTGGCCGGGAGTAGATCGCGAGCTGCTGGTGGATGCCTACGATTTCGCCGCCAAAGCCCACCGTGGCCAGAAGCGCTTGAGCGGCGACCCCTACATAGTCCACCCTCTGGAGGTGGGCGGCGTGCTGGCGGACATCGAGAGCGACCAGATGTCCATCGCCGGCGGCTTCCTCCACGATACCGTTGAAGACACCGACATATCCACCGCTGACATTCAGGAGCGCTTCGGCGATACCGTGGCCGGGCTGGTGGAGGGCGTCACCAATCTACGCAAGCTCGATTTCGCCTCGCATCGCGAAGAGCAGGCACGGAACTTGCGGAAGATGTTTTTGGCAATGGCTGAGGACATCCGCGTGATGCTCATCAAGCTGAGCGACCGGCTGCACAATATGCGGACCCTGGACTACCTGCCGCCGGAGAATCGGCTGCGCACCGCCGAGGAGACGCTGCAGATCTTCGCGCCGCTGTGCCACCGGCTGGGCATCCAGAAGCTGCGAGCCGAGATGGAGGACCTGGCGCTGCGGCACCTGGAGCCGGAGGCCTTCCGCGAGATCGTCCATAAACTCGGCCTGACGCAGCAGGAGCGGCAGAAGATCATCGAGCGGGCGCGGCGGGAGATGGAGCAGCAACTGGCCGAGGGCGGCCTCGCGGCCACCGTGCAGGGCCGCGCCAAACACATCTACAGCATCTACCAGAAGATGAGAAGCCAGAATGTTGACTTCAGCCAACTGCGCGACCTCAACGCCCTGCGCGTGATCGTCAACGATGTCACGCAGTGCTACACGGTACTGGGCATCGTGCATGATTTGTGGGTGCCGGTGCCCGATACCTTCGCCGACCACATCGCCATGCCCAAGTCCAATGAATATCAGTCCCTGCACACCACCGTGCTGGGGCCGGACCATGCGCCGATGGAGCTGCAGATCCGCACCTACGACATGCACCGGACCGCCGAGTATGGTGTGGCCTCGCACTGGCGCTACAAGGAGGGCGAGACCGACCGGCAGCTCGACGAGCAGGTGGCCTGGCTGCGGCAGGTGCTGGAACTAGAAACCGACCTGTCGGAAAGCCACGAGTTCCTGGAGCTTTTGCAGGTGGACCTGTTCAAGGACCAGGTATTCGTCTTCACGCCCGATGGTGATGTGATTGACCTGCCGCGCGGGGCCGGGCCGCTGGACTTCGCCTACCGCATCCACACCGAGGTCGGACACCAGTGCGTGGGAGCGATCGTCAACGGCCAGCAGGTGGGGCTGGACTACGAGCTAAAAAACGGCGACATCGCCAAGATCATCACCTCACCCAGCGGCCAGCCGCGGCACGACTGGCTGCGGCTGGTGCAAAGCTCGCATGCTAAGGCCAAGGTGCGTCGCTACCTGCGCGAGAAGAGCCGGCAGGAGAATATCGCCATCGGCAGCGAGCGGCTGCAGCGGGCGATTGCGCGGCTAAGTCCGGCCGCGCGCGACCAGGTGCAGGCGGTGGACCGGGCCGAAGTCGCGGCGCATCTGGACTACCAGGATGAGGCCTCGCTGCTGGCCGCCATCGGCTACGGCGTCATCGAGGCGCAGACCGTGGTTGACCACATGCTGGAGAAAACGGCCAAGCCCGACAGCCTAGTCGAGGAGGCGCAGCGGCTGCTGCCTACCGAGGTGTCGCCGGAGCAGCTAGCACGCGGGACCGGGCCGCTGCCGGTATCGGCCGGCGGGGTGAATGGGTTCCACTCGCGCATCTCCAAATGCTGCAACCCGCTGCCGGGTGACCCGATCCGCGGCTATATCACGCGGGGGTCGGGGCTGGCGATCCATCGGGCCGACTGCAAGAACCTGGCTTATCGGGCGCAGTTGGAGCCGGAACGGATCGTGGAGCTGACCTGGTCAGCGGGGGATCAAGAGGCTCTCTTTCGGCAGGACATCGAGGTCGTAGCGGTGGACCGGGTCGGGCTGCTGTCACATATCACCGCCATCATCAGTGACGCCGATATCAATATCGCCGTGGCGCGGGCCGAACAAGCCGCCTCGCACCTGGCGCGGCTGGAGCTTACCCTCGAAATCAGCCGCCGCCAGGATCTCGACCATGTGCTGGAGCGCATCGCGCAGCTTATTGACGTGGTCAATGTGCGGCTGCTGAGCGGGAAAGCCACCTCGGGCAGTTAGGGCTGGGCAGGCTGACGCCCCTACGAGGGCAATGGCGTCGGGCTGGAAGCCCGCCCCCCGGGATTCTTGGCAAGGGCACGGCAACGCCAAAGGCGCCTAACCCCCTAACCCCCTTGCCTGGTAGGGAAGGGGGAATCCAAAGAGGGATAGGTGGACGAAGAAAGCCGGAGCTACGGGCATGTCTTTGAGCGAGACACGACAGGTCGGCCTCAGCGCTCGTAGGTTATGCCGATGAACTGCGTGCGACGGGAATCCGCGGTGGTGTTGCCGAAAGTAAGCTGGTACGTCGCGCGCAAACGGTCGCCAATCTTGTAGCCCAAATCCGTGTCCACGTTGTAGCGGAAACGGTCGTCGCGGTAACGCACATCCCCCAGAACGCCCAGCTCGCCTTGTGGATTCAGCCCCCACGACAGCTTGCCCCACTGGCGCTCGTAACTGACCAGCGCACCGATGTCGCCAACCCACGCCTCCGAGGTCTGCAGGTCCTTGGAAACCCCCGCAGTCAGTTCGATGAAGCCGCAATCGTGGCTCTTGCGATACCCGAAAGCAGCTAGGGTGTGCAACTGGTCAAGGCCATGATCGCCTTCAGTCGAGACCAGAAACAGCGGTCGCCACTCGGTCTCGGGCACGTCCTCCCAGAGGTAGCGCCACCAGGTTTTGAGGCGGTCGAACTTGGCGCCGTCGTCGGACCTGGTGTACCTGGAATTGACCTGCAGGGAGAACTGCCGCGGCGCTGGACTGAAGGCCCAGGTTCCGTCCATGGCCCAGGCGGTGTCGGTGCTGCTGCCGGAGTCGCCGCTCTTACTCGTCAGGCTAAGTGTGATCTTCAGCTTCTCGGTTTCCGCCGCGCCGCTGCAGGCGGCCAAGCACAAGCCAAGAGCCAGGGCCAAGAGGGCCGGATTGAGTCGGCAATGCAAGAATACCATCTCCTTGGGCGGTTTTGGTGTGGCGCTAGGCTGGGCCTGTGGGCATGTAGATATTTGGACAAACGAAGCTGCGGACCGTTGTGATTGGAAGTTAGGGTCTAGATAAGTTGGGGGCTGGGATTGGGCGCGGGCCGGTCCTGAGGCAACGGCCCCCTCACCCCCGCCCCCTTTCCCAAAGGGAGAAAGGGCAAAGGCAAAGCAGCAACGGCTGTCGGGCTGGAAAGCCCGACCCACGCGAGATAACGGCTGGGCTGGATTCTCGGCGGAAGCTAGGGCTTCCGCCTCGTATGCGGCCCCTCCAGAAGACTTAAGGATAACGGCTGGGCCAGCCCTCAACGCTTCGCCTTGCGAAGCGTTTTCATCCACTGCTTCGCAGCGGGTACGCCGGCCCCCAAACACGATTCAACGGCAACGACAAGAAGATGCCCAAGAACGTCAACTACGCCGAAGCCGGACTGAGATCGAAAGCACACATGCGATATCGCGACCATCTGCCGGTGTTGAAATCGAGCATATATTCGTCAATCTGCAGGCTGTCTTCGCTCAACTCGTGCAGGTAGAAGCAGAATGGCGACTCGATGAAGGAGCGGGCAGTGAAATAGAGCTGGCCGTTGGCGATGTCCACACGGCCATCGTGCAAATGGCCGTTGAGCACCGGTACGGGGCGGGAATAGCTCTCGATCATCGCGATGGCCTCCGCCGCGGCCGGATAGCTGTAGCCCACTATGTCGGTCGGGTAGATGTAGAAATGCAGCAGGACCGCTGCCGGCGCTCCGGCGGCTCGATCGAGCATGTTCTGCAATTCGTCCAGCCCGGTCGTGAAGATTTCCGGAGGGTCGTAGTCGTCCTCCGGGTGCATGACGCCGCTGTCGAGCACGGCGAAATGGCAGCCGTTGCAGGTGAAGCTGTAGATAGTCTCGCCATAGAACTCCAGATAGCGCTCGCGAGGGCGGTCGTGGTTGCCATAGACCAGATAGACAGGCACTTCATCACTGTCGGGCTGGAACCCCGACCCACGGGATTGAGGGAAAGATGCAGAGCTAGCCTCGGCCAGTAGGTTGCGGAAGCCGTGCTGGTTGGCGAGGCCCTCCTCGTCCCAGCCGACGTTGACCTGGTCGCCCGCATAGACAATGAAGTCAGGCCGCAACTCGGCATGGACCTGCTCCAGAGCCATCGGCAGCATCGTGTCAATCAGCTCGGTCACGCGCGGCTGCTCAGGGAGCTTCTCGACCAATTGCGGCCATGACAGCCGCGGATGGGGCGGAACCACATAATGCACGTCGGCAAAGACTACAAAGCGGCAGCCGGGCTTCGGATTCTTCATCGCTTCCCCTAGTCGAGCTTCCAGTATGTGATGCCATTTTCGACCGGCTCCGGCCATTGGGATTTGGGATGGGACTGCACGCGGTACTTTCCGGCCGCGGTGCGCTCGGCCAGGACCGGATTGACGATGGTGAAGCTGCATGGGCCGGAGATTCCCCAGCCGGGATAGTAGTGCAGCTTGGTCAAAGCGCCGTCGGCCTCGATGGTGATGCCCGCGTCTTCCCGGAGCACGATCAGTGAGCCGCCCTCAGCAAGCGCTTCGATGCGGTCTATCAGGAAGCTCTGCACCAGCTCGTCGCCATAGTGCAGAATCACCGGCACGCCGTTCAGGCTACCGTCAGTGGGCAGGTCGGCGGCGGTCTGGAGGGCGTCGAGTTGGTCGCCGCTCTCTTTGCGCTGGGTAGCGGCAATCAGGCCGGTATAGGCGGGGATGCTGTCGGTGATAGTGAGGTCGCCGGTTTCGAGATAGGCCAGGCCAACGCCGAAGGCACGGGTGATGGCGCCGTCGGGAGCGGTGCGGATGTGGACGGCCCGGCCCCGCACCTGCAGCGGCATGCCCGCTCCCACGGCCAAGATGGCGCTGTCGGCCTGCGGGTCAAAGCAGCTTATGAACAGATCGGTGGTGCCGTCGGCGAGGTTGACCTGCACGCCCGCATCCATGACATCAGCAGTGACCATCTGCAGGGGGGCGACCGAGGCGATTTTGGGCTGCTCGTCCGCGCCCCAGAACTCGTGGACTGCGACAAACAGCGAGCTGTAAGCGCGGTGGCGAACGAAGGTGAAGGGGTTGTAGCCTTTGCGGCGCATGGCCGGCCCGCGGCCCAGATAAAGCCGACTACCCTCAGGCATCAGCAGCCAGTGGCGGCTCTGCTTACCATCCTCGTAGATGAACCGGAAATCGGCTACGGCGGGTAAGGCGGCCACCTTGAGTTGGTCAAGGTACTTGTGTTGGGTGCCCGGCTCATCGGTCAGAGGCAGATCGGTCGCTACGGTACAGGGGAACTCGAGGCAGCCGTGCAGCATCCAATCGTGCTGCTGGCCGCCGCGTACCCGAAAAACGTCCAGCAGATAGATGTGCTGCTCATCTATCTCGATCATCGCCAGAGTGCGGCGGTAGAGGTTGGCGAGGTCGTGGTAGGCCTCCTCGCCCTGGGCTTCCGAGATCTGCACCGGGGCGTACTGGGCGGCGAAGAAACGGAGCTTGCCGTCGGTGAGGCTGTCACCGTGACCGTAGGCCCGGTAGCGCGGATTGGGAAAGGGGAAGGCGTCAACTTCGGTGATCTTGCGGCGGTGGCTGCTGAGGCGGCTCAACTGGTTGGTCTCGTCTATGACGACTGTGTTCTGGCCGGCGGCCATGCTATGCCACTCGCGGGTGGAGACATCGTCCGGGATGGGCCGGTAGCGGGTGGAACTGATCATCTCCTGGCCCTGGCTCCAGGCGATGATATGCAGCGAATCGGAGTGCTCGTGACCGTGCATGCCCGAGAAATGCAAATGGGCCTGCTGCTGGTCGGGGCCCTCGCCCTTGGCCATAATCACATGGCCCATGCAGCCCAAGAGCTTGGGGTTGGAATGAGTCTTGGGCGGCATCCACCAGGCCTGCTGCACAAAGGCGGTATCGTGGATGACCGTGCAGATGCGGTTGGGCAAAGTGACCTTGCCCAGGGAGTCCCACATGCGGCGGAACTGAGTGGCGAACTTCGCGGTGAGGTTGAGATCGTCAAAGCGGGTGCCACCCTGCTTGCTGATAAAGCCCGGGGGATCGGAATAGCCGTTAAGCAGTGCCGGCACGGACCGGGTGATGCCCACGGTAATGTCTTTGTGATAAGATGGACTTCCCTCGTGCCAGAATCCGCTGACATAGAAGCCATAGTGCAAGAGGTTGTCGAGCCACTGGACAACGTGATGGATGTATTCGGGCTCGGGCAGCAGCAGGCCGAATTGGGAATAGCTCCTGAGGTCGTAGTGGTCGAGATTGCCATACTCGGGCACGAAGGTCTCATTGAAATCAATGTGGTGGCGCAACATGCTGGCGATGCTCTCGGGGGAACTGATCTCCTCCATCATGCCACTGTTGTAGATGAGGTCATAGGCGTAAAGCAGGGGGAAGGCGCGGCCGACAAAGCCGGGAATCCAGGCTCCGTAGAAGCCGGTGGCGTCCCAGCGCCACTTGAAGCGCTCATCATCCTGGGAGAAGCGCTTTTCGCCCTCGCGCTCCCTCAGCGGCCACTTGCGAATGACCTGATTGTAGCGGTCGAGAATTATCGCCGCCTGGCGCGCGGCCTGTTTGTCGCCGGTGAGATGATACAGCAGCGCTAGATCGTAAGCATGCTCCTTCATCTCGATGTTGAGCGGGTTGAAGGCGCCCTCTTCGTCCATCAGCCCGCGGAGGCGCGTCTCGGACATGCTATAGTGCTCGGCGGTAGCGGCCTTGAGCATGGCGACGGCGATGTCCAGGCATTCGCGGCTACCGTTGCCCTCGAAGACCTTGATGGCGTTGGTGAGATAGTAGTAGAAGTCGCGGTTATCGGGATTGATGCGGCCGCCGGGCTGGTAGCTAGCCGCTAGCGCCTCCGCGCCCTTGGCAAAATCGCTCTTGCGGGCCTGGTACAGTCCGTCCGGGTCGGCGGTGGTCAATACGTCAAAGGGCGGCTTGGTGAGAAAGGGGCGCTGCTTCGGCTGGGCGGAACCTAGGGCGGACAGACCGGCCAGCGTCACCAAAGAAAGTAACAGGGTCAGGGCGGCTTTGAGCATGGTCATCAGGTCTCCGTTGCGCGGCTCCAAGCAGAGAATGTGACGCCACAAGCGACCAAATAAAAAAACGCAGCCGGTGAGTCTATCCCCGCTGCGCTGTCGTGGTCCTCGGTCATGGTGCTATTCGGCGGCGGCGACCGCGCGCTTGCCCAGCTCCCTGGCCGCGGCCATCACATCTTCCATCTCCGCGACAGCGGCCTTCTTCGCCACCCCGATACAAACATCGCCGAGGTAGTCACAGCGCCAACGCTTGGCCCAGAGAGCAATCGGCTCGGTGACCCACTTGCTCTGGTCCTGACTGGGGTCGCCGTAAGCGCAGACTACGGCCCAGACCTTGCCGGCGAAGCCTTGATTGAGCCACTCGGCCGAATAATAGGCTGACCAGCGGTCCACAAAGCACTTCATCTGGGCCGGAACGCCTTGCCAATAGACGGGGGCGGCCCAGACCAGGACATCGGCCTGCAGGACCTGGCTCATGATCTTGCGCCAGTCATCGTCAGCGCGCAGGTCCACCCGCATACTGAACTCGTCGCAGACCTCGGCGATGGGGCGGATGTTGAAGTCGTCCAGATAGATCTTGGCGGTCTCAGCGCCGGCCTCGGCAGCCCCCTCCAGAAAGGCGTCGGCCAGGCAGTCGGTATTACCGCCCTTGCGGGGGCTACCGATAAGAGCTAGAGCTTTCAAGGAAATCACCTCGGTAGCAAGTTGTCAGATTGCATTGTTGGTGAGTGAGAGGGAATATGTAATAGCGCTGGATGGCAACCGCCTGGGGCTGGAAGCCCGAGCCACGCGTCAGGTGGATTGTCCTGACCGGCTGTCAATGAGAAGCCACAGCCGCCAGTCCTAGATCTCTTTGAGGATTTCGGCCTTGCGGGCGGCGAATTCGTCGTCGGTGATGAGGCCCTTTTCTTTGAGGTCGGCCAGCTTCTCAAGACGCTCCTCAACGCTGGCGCCGGCAGCCGGAGCCTGGGACTGCTGCTGCATGGCCTGCTGCATAGCGCCCATCATCGCCGCGCCCATGCCGGCTCCCGCGCCGAGGCCCATGCCGACACCGGCAGCGCCGCCTCCGCCCTCGGCGCTGGGTATGTCGCCAATCGCCTGGGCAGTGCGGAACTGCATGAAGCGCTGCATGTCGCCGACCGCCCCCATGCCGGAGCGGGCATCAATCATCTCGAGAACGGCCTCGGGCGGCGCAATGGCCTCGATGAGGAAGTCAATCAGCTCGAGGCCGTAGTTGTTGAAGTCCTGGCCGACCCGCGCGCGCATCACCTCGCCGAGCTCGTCGTAGTGCTTGGGCAGGTCCAGTACCGTGTCCATGACCTCGCCGAGCACATCGTTGAGGCGCGCGACGATGAAATCGCGGAGCCAGGAGGCCACCAAGTCGGTGTCGTACATGTGCTGGGTGCCGACCACCTCGTTGACGAAAAGCTGAGAGTCGGCCACGCGGCAAGTATAGGCACCAAAGGCGCGCAGGCGCACCATGTCCAGCTCCGAATCGCGGAATATCACCGGCGAGGCGGTGCCCCACTTGAGATCGGTGAAGGTGCGCATGTTGACGAAATAGACCTCGGCCTGGAAGGGCGTCGCGCCGCCGAAGGGGATGTTAATGATAGCCTGCAGCAGCGGGAGGTTGGCCGTGGTGAGGGTATGGCGTCCCACGCGGAAGACATCCAGCGCCTTGCCGTCGCGGAAGAAGATGGCCTCCTGGCTTTCGCGCACGGTCAACTGGGCACCAAGCTTGACGGTACCGGGCCCATACTCCGGCCAGCGGTGGACAATCTCATTACCGGTCACATCTCGCCATTCGATCACATCTATCGCAGCCATGTTGGGGTCCTCCTAGTAATCGCGAGTCCGTGATTCGGTCAGGATGGTAAGCCTGATCCACGCCGAAGGCTACATTGCCGCCGGCGGCGATCAGGCCGGGAATATCTCGACAAGCGCGCTGTCAAGAGGGTGGCCTTTGAATATCTGGGTGTGGCCGCGGTCTGTGATCGCCAGGGCGATGCCGCCGTCATCCGCCAGATAATAGGCGAACTGGCAGCGGCTGAAGTCGCGTCCGGCAAGCGTCGCCATCTCGCGCTGGACGCCGCCCTGGCGGGCCAAACGGTAGCCCTGGTCACGCAGTTCGGCTGCCGGGTCTTCGGCCTCGGGCTGACCCGGACTAGTCTCGTAGAGGCGCCCCTTTACCCGCGTAATCCAGCGGCGCTGTCGCTGTCCCTTTAACTGCACTTCCCAGACGGCCCAGTTGAGGCCCGGGCTGGCGTACCTGTCAACAGCAACTATCTTCCCGTCCAGCCCGCGCCAGGTAATCTCATCGCCTGCCTTGACGTTTTTGGTGTCGGACATGAAGCCCCCTGCTTGCAGATACGCACCAGAGCGGCCGTGGGCGGCGAAGTCGGCTCAGGCATCGCCGGGGACGACAGAGCTGATGACTTCGTCGCGGTCGTCAAGCATCTGCTCGAAATAGTCCATCTGGGCTTCGAGCTCGGGCAGCAGTTCGTCATAGCCCGCGCTGTCGGCCGCCGCCAGCTCGGCCACCGTAACGTCCATATCGGCAATGTGCTGCATCAGCGACATGTCATAGTCGTACATGCGGTCGAGCTCTTCTTCCCCAATCTTGACTGCGTCGAAAAACCCGGTATAGCCGTAGCTGGCATGGTCAATCCGGTCGTGTAGAGTGGTCATGCGCCTCTGAGTGCGGCCAATCTTGGAGGTGAGCTCAACCTCCGCAGTGCCGCAGTCGCGCATCAGCTTCTCCAGCTTGCCGCGGGTCGCGTCCAGGAGCTTGGCCAGATGATCCCGCAGCAGCCTGTCAGCAGTGCGGCGGATCTCTCGTTCGCGATAGCCGTCGAAGCCGGGAATGGCCTCGGCCAGCTTCTGAAATGCGTTTTCATCGCCTGTAATGCGGTCGCGCATATCTGCCATGTGCCAGCCTGCCTTTCTCAGAGCTGAATTGAGCCGCTAGTTGGGATATTCGCCTCAAGCCGGGGTGTTTCCTGCTGCCAGGGAAAAAAGGGACACCAAAGGCAGGGGCAACACAACGGCAGCCCTCACCCTAGCCTTCTTCCAGGGGGAGAGGGAACAACGGCAACGGCGCGGGCGCACACCGTGCGCCCCTACAATGGCACGAAAAACCACGACAACGGCTGGACCGGCCCCGCCATTACTAACGACACAACCTGTCGCGCTGGAGCTCCAGTCGCCGAAGATTTGCGTGACTGCTCAACAAAACCCCGCCGGTGCGTTGGGCAATAATGCGGCTCGAAGCAAGGGGCGCTTGACGAATCTGAGGCGGTGTACTATACTGGAGACAATCTGAATACTGCTTACGGCGAAGAAGGGGAGGAGTAAGCGGACTCCGCCAGGAACAGAGAGCCGTCGTCGTGCTGAGAGACGGTACCAGCGGACCGCCGAAGGTCGCCCCCGAGCCGTCGGGCCGAACATATAGCAATAGGCCCGACCGGGTGCGCCCGTTATTGCGCCAAAGAGTCCGGTGCAACTCAAGCGTGCGCCGGGAATCTGGGTGGTACCGCAGGAGCTAACAAGCCTCTTGTCCCATTGTGGACACGAGGCTTTTTTGTACCCAACGAGTATCCTATCCGCTTCATGGGCGAGGCCCCTGGCATGGAGATGGCGCCTACCGGAACCTTCTCGATAGTAGCACGTGACGGCGAGACCCGCGACTTGGGAGTGGCCGTGCAGTCCAAGTACTTCGCGGTCGGCAGCGTCGTGCCCTGGGCTGCGGCCGGAGTCGGAGCGGTGGCGACCCAGGCAGCGGTGAATCCCGAATTGGGGCCGGAAGCCCTGCGCTTGCTGGGCACGAGAGTGCCGCCGCAAGAGGCCCTGGAGCAGATATTGGCGGCAGATGAGAGGCCCGAACTGCGCCAGGTGGGAATCATTGACCACCAGAGCCGCACGGCGAATCATACCGGCGGCGAATGTACCCAATGGGCCGGAGGCGTCTGCGGGGAGGATTTCTCGGCCCAGGGCAACATCTTGGCCGGGCCGCAAGTAGTTGAGGCTATGGCCGCAAGCTTCCAGGCCGCAGCGGGACAGGTACTGGGCGAGCGGCTGATGCAGGCCCTGGAAGCAGGCCAGGCCGCCGGCGGTGACACCAGAGGGCAGCAATCGGCGGCTCTGCTAGTCGTCCGTCAGGGCGGCGGCACCGCCGGGCTTACCGACCGGGTAGTGGACCTGCGAGTGGATGACCACCAAGACCCTATCGCGGAACTACGCCGCATATTCGATATGCTCAAGGCCATGCGGGAGTGGTAAGTCGCGGAAGACCTCGGGCTGGAAGCTGAGAATGCTGTCGCATTCTCACCTGACCTGCACGAGACGCAGGTCAGGCCGAGCCACGGGTTTAGTGAGCTATTGGGGTTATGTGAGGTTATGCCTGGGACACGACACTTGGGTGTAGTATAGTGAGTCAGCCGCGCAGTGAAATGACGAACGGAGGCAGGAAGATGAAAAAGCGTAGCGGACCAGTCGTACAAGGCATCAGCCGGGCACCGGCGCGGGCCTTGCTGCACGCCTGCGGCTTCACGCCCCAACAGCTTGCGGATAAGCCCTTCATCGGCATCGCCAATAGCTACAGCGACATCGTGCCAGGGCATGTGGGGATGCAGCGGCTGTTGCGCGGCGTCGAGCTGGGTATCGCCGCCGGTGGCGGAACGCCGATGAGCTTCGGTATTCCTGCCATCTGTGACGGTGTGGCGATGGGCCATGCGGGCATGTTCTACAGCCTGCCCAGCCGGGAACTGATCGCCGATACCGTGGAGAGCATGGCGATCGCGCACGGCTTCGACGGCCTAGTCTTGCTGACCAACTGCGACAAGATCACTCCGGGAATGCTGATGGCGGCGGGGCGGCTGGATATACCGGCCATCGCCATCACCGCCGGGCCGATGCACTCGGGGCGACTGGCCGGCAAGCCGCTGTCGCTGGTGCGGGATACCTTCGAGGCCTTCAGTAAGGCCGAGCGCGGCGTAATCACGGAGGCGGAACTGCACGCTCTGGAAATCGAGGCCTGTCCGGGCGTCGGCTCATGTCAGGGCCTGTACACGGCCAACACGATGGCGTGCGTGACTGAGGCGATGGGCATGAGCCTGGTGGGCTGTGGAACGGCGCTGGCCGGCATGGCCAAGAAGGAGCGGCTGGCCTACGATACGGGTGTGGCTGCCTGCCGGCTGGTGGCGGAGCAGATCAACGCGCGGCAGATCATCAACGAGGCCGCCATCAGGAACGCCATCCGCATGGATATGAGCCTAGGCGGCTCGACCAACTCGTGCCTGCACATCGCAGCCATCGCTTACGAGGCCGGTGTGGACATAAACCTGGAGGTGTTTGACGAGCTATCCAAGCAGACGCCGCAGATAGCTCACCTGCGCCCGGGCGGCGACTATATGATGGAGGACTTCGACTGGGCCGGAGGTATAGCCGGGGCCTTCGCGGTGCTGGCCGAGCTGCTGGATGACAATATCACGGTCTCAGGCAAGACGGTCGCCGAGATCGCCGGCGAGGGCCGTGTGACCGACAGCGATGTGATCCGCTCGCTGGATAGCGCGTATCGGAAAGAGGGTGGTATCGCCGTCCTGCGTGGCAACCTATGCCCGGACGGTGCGGTCGTCAAGCAGTCGGCAGTGTCGGAGAAGATGCGCCAGTTCCGGGGGACGGCAGTGTGCTTCGATTCGGAGGAGGAGGCGCTGGAGGCGATCATGGCCGACGCCATTCCCGACGGCTCCTGGGCGATCATCCGCTACGAGGGCCCGCGAGGCGGCCCGGGGATGCGGGAGATGCTCAACCCGACGGCGACGCTGACGGGCATGGGCAAGGAGGAATCGGTCGGCCTGCTCACCGATGGGCGCTTTTCCGGCGGCACGCGCGGGCCCTGCGTCGGGCATATCTCGCCGGAGGCTGCGGCCGGTGGTGCGCTGGCGCTGGTCCAAGACGGCGATGAGATAGCCATTGACCTGGATGCCCGGAGCCTGGAACTGCTGGTGGATGAGGCAGAGCTGGCCAAGCGTCGCGAGACCTGGCAAGCACCGGAGCCGAAGATCACAACCGGCTGGCTGGCGCGCTATGCACGCTCTGTGCAGTCGGCGGCTTCCGGGGCAGTGATGAAATGAGCCTAGCCGAGGGCTTCGACAGCCGTATGGTGAAGTCCGGCGGTTCGAAGGAGGTAGTACCATGAGTCAGAAGATGATCAACGGTGCTCAGGGCATGCTTGAGGTGTTCGCGGAGGAAGGTGTGGATGTGATCTTCGGATACCCGGGCGGGTCTGTGATACCGATCTATGATGCGCTGTACGATTCGCAGATAAGAAACATCCTGCCGCGTCACGAGCAGGGGGCGGCTCACGCCGCCGACGGCTACGCGCGCTCGACCGGCCGGGTCGGTGTGTGCATGGCTACCAGCGGTCCGGGGGCACTGAACCTGGTCACCGGCCTGGCCAACGCCTACATGGATTCGGTGCCGATGGTGGCGATCACCGGCCAGGTCAAGCGCAATCTGATCGGCAAGGACTCCTTCCAGGAGGCCGACACCACCGGCGTCACCATCCCAGTCACGAAGCATAACTACCTGGTGACGAATCCGGCCGAGCTGGTGGACATCTGCCGGGAGGCGTTCTACCTGGCGCGGACAGGGCGTCCCGGGCCGGTGCTGGTGGATGTGCCGTTTGATGTCAGCATCGGTGAGGTACCCTGGACCGAGCGCAACATCGAGGGGCTGGACGGTTATGAGGAGCCGCAGCCGGTTGATGATGAGCTGATCCGCCAGGCGGCGCAGATGATCGAGGAGGCCAAGCGGCCAATCCTGATGATTGGTGGCGGAGTGGTGGCCTCGGGCGCTGCGGAGAAGCTGATCGAGTTGGCGACCAAGTGCAATCTCGGCGTGATTCATACGCTGATGGGCAAGGGGGCTTTTCCGGAAAGCCACGAGCTCTCGATGGGGATGCCGGGGATGCACGGGATGGCCTACGCTTCGACGGCGCTGCAAAACAGCGACCTGATGATCGTGATCGGGGCGCGGTTTGATGACCGCATTACCGGAGACCTGGAGAAATTCGCGCCGGGGGCGCAGGTGATTCATATTGATATTGACGCGGCTGAGATTGCTAAGCTGCGCCCGGTCAAGGTGGGGATCTGCGCCGATGCCGGAGCTGCTCTGGAGAAACTGGTGGCGGCCTGCAAGTCTCGCGACAAGGGCCCGTGGGAACAGCAGCTTTTCGAGTGGCGACGCACCCACCCGCTAAGCTACCCGATGCCTGATGAGGGCATCGCCCCCCAGTACATAGTCGAGCAGCTCTATGAGCTGACCGGTGGTAGTGCCATAATCGCCACCGAGGTGGGCCAGAATCAGATGTGGGCGGCGCAGTACTACAAACTGGAGAAGCCGCGCCGGTTCTTGAGCTCCGGAGGCCTGGGCACTATGGGCTACGGCTTTCCGGCAGCGATCGGTGCGCAGGTGGGCAACCCGGACGACCTGGTCGTTGACATTGCCGGTGACGGCAGCATCCAGATGAACCAACAGGAGCTGACCACCGCCACCATCAATAAGCTGCCAGTCAAGGTGGTGATTCTCAACAACAGCTACCTGGGTATGGTGCGGCAGTGGCAGGAGCTGTTCTTCGACAACCGGCTCTCGGGCGTGGACCTCACCGGCAACCCGGACTTTGCGCGGATGGCCGAGGCGCACGGAGGCGTAGGCCTGCGCTGCGCCGAGCCGGACAAGGTCCGCGAGACCTTGGAGCAGGGCCTGGAGGTCAAGGATAAGCCGGTGTTCATGGACTTCGTGGTCAACAAGGAAGAGAACGTGTTCCCGTTCATACCGGCCGGCAAGAGCGTTGACGACATTATGATGGAGCAGCCGAAGCAGGAGAAATAACCTGCTGGAGTCCAGCGGGAGCCCAGATTTCGCACTGGGGAAGGTGACGAATATGACCCATACATTGTCAGCACTGGTGAAGAACCGTCCGCGGGTCCTGGCGCGGGTGGCCGGGCTGTTCGCCAGGCGCGATTTCAATATCGAGAGCCTGGCGGTGAGCACCACCGAGGACGCCGCGGTGTCACGTATGACCATCGCCGTGGACGCTTCCGGAACGCCGCTGGAACAGGTGCGCAAGCAGCTCGAGAAACTCCACGATGTGGTCACGGTGATAGACCATACCGAACACGCAGTGGTGGAGCGGGAGTTGTGCATGATCAAGGTCAAAGTGAAGGCGTCCCAACGAGCCGAAGTCGCGGCCCTGGTGGAGATCTTCCGGGGCGATATCATTGACATCGGCAACGGCGCGCTGATCGTGCAGTGCGTCGGCAACTCCGACAAGATTGATGCTTTCATCGAAAACTTCGCCGACTACGGCATCATCGAGCTGGTGCGTACCGGCAAGGTGGTGCTAGCACGCGGCTCCCAGAAAACCTAAGCCGTCACCGGAGGCGAAAGGAGCAGGCAGATCATGTCAGCTTTGCGGAAGGCCATGTGGGTCGTGGGCGTCATGATGATGGGCATTGTAGTCAGCGCCGGACCGGGCACCGCAGAGGGCGCGCCACTGCACTTCGAGGACACCGACCTGACTGAGCCGGAGTTCTTGGACCTGACCATGAATAGCCCGGAGTTCCGCGACCTCAACCTGCGGGACGCTCTGTTCGAGCGGTGCAACTTCACGCACGGAAAGTTCACGAACTGCAGCTTCTCCGAGGTCGGCTTCACGCAGTCAAAGATGCACAAGCCCAGCTTCAGCCAGATGACCTTCGACTACCCATCGTTCCATACCGGTAGCTTCAAGTACGGCCGCTTCGAGCGGATAGACTTCGACGGCACGCGGTTCTATGACTGCGAAATGGACGATATCATCTGGGAATACAGCGAGAGCGATGACCTGCATCTGCTGCGCTGCAGCGGCACGGACTGGTATCTGGAGCGGGTCGAGCTGCGGAATCTGCGGGCCGAGTACCTCACCGCCAAGTACGGGCGTTGGAGCCACTGTGAATTCAGCCAGGGGCGTTTCTCCAACACCGACTTCTCATTCAGCACGATGGAAAACGCGGACCTGCGGCGTACCAGCATTAGATACTCGGACCTTTCCGATGTATCCATCGAGCGCTGCAACATCCGCGGCCTGAAGATAGACGGGGTGAATATCGAGGAACTGTTGCGCCGAGCAGGACACTAGGTATATATTGAGTGACGGCTGCGGCAGGAGGCGGAAGGTGGGCGCGGAATTGAAAGAGATCGTTGATTTGGCCCAGGTGGATGCGGTAATGCTCTATCTGGCTGTCGCTGCGCCGGTGCTGGGGTTGCTGATCGGGGCCATCGCCGGCGGCGTGCAAGGGCGCTTGCTGACGGGCCTGGGCCGCGGCCTGGCGTTCGGGATGCTGGGGCCGATCGTGCTGGTGATGTGGCGACTCTACCGCTACATGGTGCGCTATGACCCGGCAACAGGATATGTGGGACTGCACAAGCTGTCGGTGTTCGTGCTAAATGTCTGCATCTTCGCCGCTGTCGGAATTGCGTTAGGCGCGCTGTATGGCAAACTGATTGGCGGTGCAGGACGGCGACCGGCTGAAGAGGAAGAGAATAGTGCGGAAAGCGTTGGCAGTTAGTCATTAAGGAGGAATCTGGCATGGCTGTTACCATCTACTATGACGATGATGCTGACCTCGGCGTACTCGATGGCAAGAAGATCGCCATCATCGGCTACGGCATCCAGGGCTCGGCGCAGTCAATGTGCTTGCGCGATTCGGGGCTGGATGTGATAGTGTCGGAACTGGAGGGGACGCCCAACTACGAGAAGGCGGTCGCAGACGGCTGGGAGGTATATACCGATGCCGCCGATGCCGCCCAGGAGGCCGACTTGATCCAGATCCTGACCCAGGACCACGTGCAGGCAGCGGTCTATAAGAATCTGATCAAGCCGAATCTGGCCGAGGGCAATGCGCTGATCTTCTCGCACGGGTTCAACATCCACTACAAGCAGATTATGCCGCCGAAGTTCGTGGATGTGTTCATGGTAGCCCCCAAAGGCCCGGGCGCGCTGGTGCGGGAGTGCTATCTGTCCGACACCGGAGTGCCATGCCTGCTGGCGGTGTATCAGGACGCCAGCGGAATGGCGAAGCAGTACGGCCTGGCCTACGCCAAGGCGATCAAGGGCACCAAGGCCGGGCTGATCGAGACCACCTTCGCCGAGGAAACAATCACCGACCTGTTCGGCGAGCAAGTCGTGCTGTGCGGCGGAGTGACCGAACTGATTACGGCGGCTTTCGATACGCTCGTGGAGGGCGGCTATGCGCCCGAAATGGCGTACTTCGAGGTGCTCCACGAACTCAAGCTGATTATGGACCTGGTCTATAACAAGGGCATCATCGGCATGCGGCGCGGAGTGTCCGACACCGCGACTTACGGCGACCTGAGCCGTGGGCCACGGATCATCAACGCCGAGACGCGGGCGGAGATGAGAAAGATCCTGGGCGAAGTGGAGGACGGCTCGTTTGCCAAAGAATGGATCCTCGAGAACCAGGCCGGCCGCACCGTCTTCAACGCGTTACTGGAGAAATCGGCCAACCACCTCATCGAGAAGGTCGGCAAAGAGCTGCGGGCAATGATGCCGTGGATTCGGGACGACTGAGCTAGTGTTGCGTCGCAGAAGCATGGTTATCTCTTAGAGGGCCTCGATACGGCGTCAGAGCAACTTGAGGATGCTCAGTTGGGGAGTTCGGCTCGAACGACCTCGGGCTGGAAGCTGAGAATGCTGTCGCATTGTATGTGTTTAGCGTGGAGCTTGCCGATGGTGACTCGGGCTGCCCTGCGACGTTGCTCAGGGCAGGTCGAGGCACGCGTTTGGTGAGCTATTCGAATTATGTGAAGTTGTTTCTGGGACACGACACTAGTGCATCGCGGACAGTGACTAGTCGGACGTATTGTGTATCAGATAGTCGTGCACGGCCTGGGCGGCTTTGCGGTTCATGCCCGGGACGGCGGCTAATTCTTCCAGTGAGGCGTTGCGCATCGCCTGGAGCGAGGGGAAAGCCTTGAGCAACTCGGCGCGGCGCTTGGGGCCGATGCCCGCGATCTCGTCAAGCTGGGAGCTGCTCATGCTGCGGACGCGCAGGCCCCGGTGATAGGTTATCGCAAAGCGGTGGGCCTCGTTGCGCATCCGCTGCAGGAGGAACTGCCCCCGGGGATGCGACGTCATGTCCAGCGGTGCGCGGCGGCCTCGCACGAAGACCTCTTCCTCAGCCTTAGCCAGACCGGCCAGGGCAATGTCATGCTCGCCCGCCGTCCGGTCCACAACCTGCGCGACAGCACTCACCTGGCCCTTGCCACCATCCACGAGAATCAAGTCAGGCAGCGGTAGGAACTTTTCACCGCCGGCCTGGGCCGCCGCCAGCCGACGCGCCACTACCTCGGCCAGCATCGCATAATCGTCCTGGCCGGCGACGGTGCGAATGCGGAAGCGGCGGTAGGCGGACTTGTCGGGCACCCCGTCAGTAAAGACGACCATCGAGCCGACAGCATGATCGCCCTGCAAGTTGGATACGTCGTAGCACTCAATCCGGCACGGCGGCCGCTCCAGCTCCAGAGCTGCAGCGAGGTCGGCAAGGGCGGCATCACTATCTGCAGCGCGGCTGCGGCCCTGGTGGGCAAGGGCCTCGAGAGCGGTCTTGGCATTGATCTGCGCCAGCTCGATGAGGCGGCGGCGCTCGCCACGCTGAGGGACTGCGAGGTCCACGGGGCCTCCGCGCATCTGTGAGAGCAACTCCTGCCACTCATCTTGTTGTGCCAGCGGTGCGGCGATCAGCACATGGCGGGCGGGGAGGTTGCCGGCACCATAGTGCAGCGTCATCGCCGCCTCGATAATCTCGCCGAGGGAGCGCCCGCCGATATGGGCGAGGCTATAGGTCTCCTGGGTAGTCAGCCGGCCGCCGCGGACGCCCAGCAGCTTGACCAGGGCGCGCTGGTCTTCGGTGGCCGCGCCGAAGATGTCCTGCTCGCGGTTCTCGGCAGCCACCACAAGCTGGTCTTCACCGCTGCGCTCGATGACCTGCAACTTGTCGCGAAGCCGCGCGGCCCGCTCGAAGTCCAGCTCCCGCGCGGCCTGCTCCATTTCCCCCCTGAGCCGCTCGGCAATCTGCTCGGTCTTCCCGTCCAGGAAGTTGATGACCTGCTGGACGACCACGCCGTATTGCTCCTCACTGACCTCCCCCGTGCATGGGCCCAGACAGTGACCGAGATGGTAGTAGAGGCATGGCTTGCCGCTGGGCGTGCCGTCGAGCTTGCGGCGGCATTGGCGCAAGCCGAATAGCTGACTGGCCATGCGGCGGGCGCGCCACATGACACTCGCGGTGGGGTATGGGCCGAAAATCTCGCCGGCACTGAAGCCGTACACCTCGTGGCGCTTGGGATCATGAAAGCCGCGCCGGTACTTGCCGCCGCCTCCGGGTATGCGCACGCGGGCATCACTGGGCAGGTCGCGGATTACCAGCAGGCGCGGGTACTTCTCGGCGGTCAGGCACAGGTAGGGATAGCTCTTGTCATCGCGCAGGCGGATGTTGAAGCGGGGCTGGTGCTGCTTGATGAGGGTGGCTTCCAGGATCAGAGCCTCGGCCTCGGTGCGAGTGATGATATAGTCGAAATCGGCCAGCTTCTCATGCATCACCGGCGCCCAGCCGCCCATCCGCTCGGCATCGCCCCGGACGTGCTGGCGCAGGCGCGCCGCCAAGGAACGGGCCTTGCCAACATAGATGACCTCGCCGGCGCCATCCATGAGCGTGTAGGCGCCGGGCTCGGCCGGGACCTGAGCGAGTTTTTCGAGGAGGTCTTGGTGGTTCATTAGATTGGCCAGTTATCTGCACCTAGACTGTCTGGAAGGTGCCCTCACCCCCGGCCCCTCTCCCACAGGGAGAGGGGGGAAAGGCAACGGCGAGTCGGGCTGCCCTTCGACGTTGCTCCCTGCGACTTCGCTCAGGGCAGGCAGGGCCGTGAGCTTGTCGAACGGAAAAGCCCGACCCACGCGCGGAGTATTCGCAGAGAGCCGCCTGCGCTGAAGCTGGTGCACGCAAGCCCGAGCCGCGTGCATTGTTTGGAAGAAGCTGCGCGATGATGAATCGGGCCGGCTCAGTCGTCCAGCATCTTCTGCAGCTCTTTGATCTCGTCGCGCAGCTCGGCCGCGTGCTCGAAATCCAGTTCCTCCGCAGCCTTGCGCATCTCCACCTCCAACGCAGCAATCACATCGCGCATGTCATCGGTGTCAATTACGGCGGCAGCCTCGGGACTGACCACGCGGCGAGCGCGCTCGGCCACCATAGCCCGGACCGGCTCGCGCACCGCCTTCTTCACCGTGCGCGGCACAATGCCATGAGCCTGGTTATAGGCCTGCTGCTTGGCGCGGCGGCGATTGGTCTCATCAATGGCCGCCTGCATCGCCGGAGTGATCCGGTGGGCGTACATGATCACCTTGCCCTCTTCATGGCGGGCGGCGCGGCCCATGTTCTGCATCAGCGAGGTCTCGGAACGCAGAAAGCCCTCGCGGTCGGCATCGAGGATCGCCATCAGCGAGACCTCCGGCAAATCCAGGCCCTCGCGCAGCAGGTTGATGCCGACCAGCACATCGTAGGCCCCCAGCCGCAGATCACGCAATAGCTCGGTGCGCTCCAGAGTCTCGATGTCGGAATGCAGATAATGGACGCGGATTGACATCTCGGCCAGGTACTCGCAGAGGTCCTCGGCCATCCGCTTGGTCAGGGTGGTGACCAGGACCCGCTGATGCTTGTCCACGCGGGCCTTGATCTCGGCAATCAGGTCGTCAATCTGCCCCTCCGTGGGTCGTACCTCGACCTCGGGATCGAGCAGGCCGGTGGGGCGGATGACACACTCGACGATGCGGTCGGCCCTCTGCTTCTCGTAGAGACCAGGCGTCGCGGAGGTGTAAATGACCTGGTTGACATGCTGCTCCCATTCGCTGAAGGTCAAAGGCCGATTGTCGTAGGCGGAGGGGAGGCGGAAGCCGTGCTCGACAAGGCTGTCCTTGCGCGAGCGGTCGCCCTCATACATGCCCCGAATCTGCGGAATGCTCTGGTGGGATTCATCAACGACGAGCAAGAAGTCGTCGGGGAAATAATCCATGAGCGTGTGAGGTGGCTGGCCGGCTTTGCGGCCGTCAAGGTGCCGGGAGTAGTTCTCGATGCCCTGGCAGTAGCCGATCTCGTGGATCATCTCCAGGTCGTAGTTGGTGCGCTGCTGCAGCCGCTGGGCCTCGAGCAACTTGCCCCGCTGCTCAAACCAGGCGACTCTTTCGGCCAGCTCGCGGCGGACGGTGACCATCGCCTCCTGCAGGTTCTCGGCGGAAGTGACAAAGTGGCTGGTGGGGAACAGCAGCACGCTGTCTTTGGTTTCAACGATCTCGCCGGTAAGCTCGTTGAGGCGGCTGATGCGCTCGAGCCGGTCGCCGAACAGCTCCAGCCGCGTAATCGTGTCCTCGTCAACCGGATGGACCTCGATGACATCACCGCGGACGCGGAAGGTGCCGCGCTCCAGAGCAAGATCGTTGCGGCTGAACTGCATTGTGACTAGCCGGCGGAGGATGGCGTCGCGCTCGATCTGCTGACCGACTCTGAGTTCGAGGGTGATCTGCTTGTACTGCTCGGGCGAGCCGAGGCCGAAAATGCATGAGACCGAGGCGACAACTATGGTATCGCGCCGCGAGGCGACCGAATGGGTAGCGGAATGGCGCATCCGCTCAATCTCCTCGTTGATGTCGGCGTCCTTCTCGATGTAAGTGTCGGTCTCGGGCAGGTAGGCCTCAGGCTGGTAGTAATCGTAATAGCTGATGAAGTACTCGACGGCGTTGTTGGGAAAGAACTCGCGAAACTCCATGCAGAGCTGGCCGGCCAGGGTCTTGTTGTGGGCCAGTACCAGCGTCGGACGCTGTACCGCCTCGATGACCTTGGCAATCACATAGGTCTTGCCGGAGCCGGTGATGCCGAGCAGCACCTGATCGCGCAGGCCCTCGCGGAAGCCCTGGCTGAGCGCGGCGATAGCCTGGGCCTGGTCGCCTTTAGGCTCGTATTCGGATATTACCTCAAAATCAGGCATTTGGCTTCTCCGCGAATGTAAGCGTGGGCAGTGGTGCAAGAGGTATTATAGCAGAAATCGGCGGGGATTTGCGCCAATGGCCGGGGCAGCTAGAAGGTGGTAAAGCCGCCGAACTCCAGGGAGAGCCGGCCGGTCTCTTCGCTGTAAGTGAGACCGACTTCGCGCTGGCCGAAGGTACGGGCGAGGGTGAGCTCCCATTCGTTGTACGAGGAGTCCTGGAAGCTGTAGAGGGTGCCGGCCAGCTCCCAGCGCCAGCGCTGACTCTGGTAGTAGTTGAGGTCGAGGTAAGAGAAAGTGTCCTGGAAGGTGAGATTGTGGCTGCCGAAGGCGTACAAGTACCACTTGTTGCGGCGGGTGCTGAGGTCGAGGCTGAGAATCTGTTCGAGGCCGTCAACGGCCGAATCACCGCTGAAGTACTCGGCGCTGTAACCGAGAGCGATAGTGGAATTGAGGCTGAGGCGGTGGGTGAAGTCGAGGTCGGCACGCAGGCCATCGGCGGTGTAGCCGCTAGTGTCCCAGGAGAAGGTGTTGCGCAGTGCTGGTCGGAGAGTGGTCTTGCGGCCCAGGTCATAAGTGCCCCAGGTGAGTTCGGAAAACAGCCCGCCGCCGAACTCCATAGCACCGGTGGCACTATGATACTCCGGGCCGGCAGTCAAACCAAGGCGATAGGACTTGCGGTCGTCTAAGGCGATGGGGTTGGAGAGCCAGTCGCCGACCAGACCGTAGGCGGCATCGTAGTAGCGCGGATCGTCATAGTAGCCGCGCAGATTGAAGCGGCCCTTGTCAGTGTACCAATAGACGCTGGCATCAGAGAAGATGCTGTGATGATCGGGCATGCTGAAGTTGAGGTAGGAGTTGCCGCCATTCCCGAGGGTGCGCTGGTCCTGCCACTGCAGGCCCCAGCTCGAGCGGGGGAGGCCGGCGACCTCAATCGTGCCCTCGTAATCGTCGGCAAGTGAGCGATACTCGCGCTGCCAGGCCAGTGACCAGCCGCCCCGGGCGGTGGCAACTGAACGTGAGGCGGTGCCATGCTGAAGCTTCACCGCGCCAGTTGTGGTGTCAGTCACGCTGTAGAAGAAGGGGAAGTCGAGAGCCACGCCGCCGTCGGTATCGGCGCTGAACATGTTGTTGTTGGCACTGCCGGTGTAGCCGGGCTCGCCGATAATCCAGTAGGCGGGGAAGCTGAGGATCTTGCTCTGATCAACCCATGCCGAGCCGTGGCGCAGGACTAGCTTCTCGCCGATGAAGTAGGAGATGCTGTCGGCGATGAGCCAGGTCTGGGTCTCGCGGGGATCATAGCTAAATGCGTCTGAGGGCGGCTCCCATTCGGTTGCCAGCGGCTGCAGGTCATAGGCGTCAAAGCAGATGCGCTCGAGGCCGGACTCACCGGCGCCGCGCAAGACTCCCCGGCGAGTGGCGATGTCGAAGTAAAGCTGCTTGCCCGTGAGCTTGCCTTCGCCCTTAGTGATGACAACGCCGGCTTCTTCCAGCGAGAAGGCGCGGATGGAGAAGGCATTGAGGTCAACGTCTATAGTGTCGGTGGCCTGGATGGTCAAGTCGCCAAGCTGGAGGCGGGCCTGGTCGCGGGCCTCAAGCAGACGGTGGTCAACACTGAAGCCGGTCCATTGGCCCTTGATGTGAATGACTCTGGCTACCGGGCGAGCCACCTCGCCCTCGGCCAGGTAGCGGATGGTGACACTGTTGCGGGCGTCGCGAATCCAGGCAGAGATGGTGGCGATGCCGGGGGTGTTGCTGCTGGCGAATACGGTGGCGACGCCGCCGGTAGCGCGCACCTGGAGGCTTTGCTGGCGTGAGACATGGTCCGGCGACAGATAGCCGAGACTGGCACTGACGACGATCTCGACTTCTTCCGTGGCCAACTGTCCGCTCTCGGTGCGGACCTCGATGCGCACCCGGACCTCGGTCTTGTTGTCAGCCGGGGACTGGGGCGGCATGGCGGTAAGCTGGAGGCGGTACTGGGTGCTGCGAGCCACCTGGGCGGAGCTGTGGAGAGTGCCCAGCCCTAGCAGCGCCGCCGCACAAAGCAGTAGTCTGAAGTGTGGATTAAACATTTGGTTTGTGCTGAGAGGTTACTAGAACCCCCGGTCCTGTGAGGGTCTGCGGGGCTGGGAGGCCCGTCCGCGCAGACCACAAACGGTTCCGCCCTCGGGCGCAAAGGCTACCCGGGGGCGGAACAAATGGGCGCCTGCTAAGCTCCGGCGTCAGGTCCGTGTGAAGGCAAATGGCCCTGAGTACGTGTATTTTGAGGTCTGGGAGTTACGATACACAACCCGAACGCGATATTGATAGATATGCCTGCCGGTGAGTGTGTCGGTGTCGGTATATTGTGTCGCGTCAGCGCTGACATTGGCGGAGAGAACACTGAAGCCCCCACCATCAACACTGCGCCCTATCTCGTACTTCAATATGGTCAGTGTCGTGCCGGTTGGCGGGTCCCACACAAGGCGGATATTGGGCTGCAGTTCCTCGGGATACAAGTTAGTGACCGGATTGGGCTGCTCGGCGGCGCTGGGTGGGGCCTCGCTGCTGCGGGAGTTGTTGACGGCAATGATCAGCGCACCAATGGCCAGACCATAGAGCAGCCACTTCCACGACTTGCTCTTTTCCTTGGCAACCGGCCGGTATTCGGTCGGTTCGCCGGCGAGGGTTTTGGCAGCCTTGTAGGCGGCGTCGCGCATCGCCTCGGTGATGAGCGGCGCGTCACTACCCGTGTAGTGGGCGCGCGCCTGGCTGCTGCCGGATACGCCGAAGGCGCGATAGACGGTCGGCTCCTCGACGGCTTCGCCGGTGGCTTCGTCAACATTGCCCTTCACCTGGCAGGCCTGACCGGACAAGATGGTTTTGACCTGCCGCGGCTCTTCCTGAATATCGAATGACTGGACGCTGGCAATGACCACATAGTCCATGCCCAGTACGTTGCCGATGAAAAGCGCGAGGCTGGCCGAGGCGGTTTCGCCGGCTTCCACATCAACCTGGCGCAAACGGCCCTCGGAGACGGCACGCATCACCAGGGCGGAATGGGGCGAGAACCTGCTGGCTGCAAACTGCGGCTGGGCATCAATGGCCATCTCCAAAGAGGCGGTGGCCTTGTAGCCAATACCCGCCTCGCCGCTTTCGCTTTCATCAAGCACCGGGAAAACCAAGACGGAGGCGGCCGGCGGCTTGGCGGCACCGGCGAAGCTGACCGGCAGCAGGGATGTCACCATGCAGAATGCGACTAGGAAGCTGATAGTGCGAGCGGTGCGGCGTTTCCTGATTGCATGCATTGCATCACTTCCCCCTTGCGGGAAGACCTAAGCGTTGTAGAATTACTCCCTAGCTTGGATGTCGGGCCGGAAGCCCGACGCGGGCGACTGGCGAGCCGTGTTGATGGCCCTACTGAGCAATATTGAATGTCCGTAGGATGTTGGCAACCTGCCCGGTTTCGGGGCACCGTGCGGTAACGTGACAGATATAACAGCCGCTCGGCACCGGCGCACCCTTCTGGTTCTGACCGGACCAGACCACACTATTGGTGCCCGCGAGCGAGAGCCGGTCAGAGGCCACGCGTGCCACCGGGACGCCGGATATGTTGCGGATGAGGATGTCAACATTAGCCGGTACGGTGAGACCGTAAGTGATGGCGACCTGTCCGCCGCGAGCCTGCTGGGCGCTGAGGCTGGTCACCATCAGCGTATTAGCGCCACGCTGGCGGACGATAAGCTCAAACACTCGCGTCTCGGCGTCCTGTCTGGTGCGGTAGGTATAGGAACTGGCGGTTCGCATATAGCAGCGCTTGCCGGTGGCCGTATCCACAAGCGTAGGCACCAGGTCGCCGCCCATGGAGGCGAGGTCATCCCAACTGACCGTGACCTCCTGCTCGGCGAGGCCTGTGGACACGGCAAAGCGCCAGGTGGTAGTAGCCGCAAGCGGCCTCATGTCAACCAGCAAGCGCCCGGCCTGGTCAGGCGGCGCGTCGCCACAGAGGAAACTGGCAGTGAGCGCTCTGGCACCAGCGGCGACGGCTACCGGCGGCTGGGGTATGTCGTTGCGGTCATAGCCGACCTTAGCCTCGGAGCAGGTGCCGAAGCTGCGGTTGGTTCTGACCTGCTCGCCGGCGGTTACCGCCAGGTTGACGGCCCAGCCGTCACGGTGCGCGGCAGCGGTTGCGGCGGGCTGCTCAGCGCTCACGGCAGCCGGCGAGAAGAGACTTGGCGGCGGGAACTGGAGAGTTACGGCGTCATAGCACAGCAGCCAGTAGCCTTTGTAGGGATCGAGCAGCGCCTTGGATAGGTCGGTGGACCAGGCATAATCATTGAACAGCGGGTCATATTCGAACACGGTGGGGACCAGCAGCAAGCGGGTATAGGCTTCCCACATCGAGTACTCGCCGCCGGTCGGCCCAATCACGCGGACCTCGTCGAGGCGCAGGGGTATGGTGAAGGGATTACCGATCTGGTTCCATCCCGCCGGCAGACGGATACTGAAGCTGCGCTCGGTGGATACGGGAGTGGCATCACCAGGTAACTCGATGACCTCACGGGCGCGGTTGAGCAGCCAGAAGCCGATGCCCGGCTCGACGTTGGTGGTGCTGGGGTCGGGGAACCAGCGGTATTGGGCGGTACCGGGGTCCCAGCGCACGATGGTGGCATTGCCGCCCGGCTGGAGACTGCCGAGGTCCTGGAATACCCACTCGGCGTCAGTATTGCCGAATTCATAGGGTATCGAGACCATCTCCAGCCCGCGCGGCGACTCGAGGGGATTGAGTACCGGCGTGGCGGGGATGTTGATGGTGCGCTCAAGCACTTTGCCCTGGGGGCCGGTGAACTTGACCGAGTAGCGGCCCGGGCGCGCGGCGGTGGCGCGGATTCTCCAACTGACCCACTTCAGCTCGTTGCGCCGCACCACGCCGACCGATTTGGTGAGGCTCTCCCCCTCCATCAGCTCCAGCCCCATCGGCAAGCGGATACGGACGCTGGCGTCAAGCAACGCCTCGGCCCCGTAGTTGTCCACGTAGGCTGCTATGGGGAAGGGGGAATTGCCGTCAGGATCGCTCAGGTAGTAATCTTCGACGACGTCCGGGGTAGCGGGGTCATCGCCGGTCTGCTGGACGAGTGAGAAAGGAGCATAGACCAAGAAGGCATAGGGGCGGTCATAGTCAGGAGTTGATATGCCGACACCGTAATAGGTGACAAAGCGACACGACTGGCCGGCCGATATCTCTTCGGGGTCCCACTTGACAGCATAGCCCCAGTCTTCGCCGAGGAGCAGGGCTTGGGAATTGGGGGTGAAATAGTACTGTCCGGCCAGCCCCATGTTGCGCATCTGCCCCCAAGCCACCGAATCCGGCAGCCCCGCGCTCTTGCTGGCAGGGCCCGGATCGAAGACCTCAGCGGCATTGACGACACCACGGATCGCCACGAGCGGCGCCATCGGGTCGTCGTATGTGACCCAGGTGTCAGGCAACAGCCAGCCGCCGGAGCTGGCATCGGGCAACTGAGTTTCCCTAGTGATGGTGGTTCCGTCAGCCAGGACGATGGCCTGCCCGTCCTGAACGCTAGCCCCACCGAAGAGGCCGTCAAAGACAATGCGGACGCCGATGCGCTGGCGCTGGGGGCTGGTGTTATAGACGATGTACTCAGCCTGCAAGGTGTCGCCGATGAGGGTGAGGGCCTGGCGCACCTCGATCCATGCGGTCGGGACATCGTCTTCATCAAAGGCAACCGGGAGACGGTAAGTGCCGGTGAGGTCTCTGGTGCCGGCGACGGGCGCGGCGGTCCAGTAGTTGGTGAGGGCGGCCGGTGATTCCTGGGCATCTTGGTTGGCCATCACTTCGTGAATGTCGTAAAAGTAGCCCAAATCTTCGTCGTCCTCAACATCTTCAGCCCGTCGCGGATTGATAGCGATGGTGGTCTTGCTGGTGAATGAGACGCCGGTATCGCCCGCTTGGGCGACGCTGGCGATGTTGCGGTTTTCGTCGCCGACGCGCGTGGGATCACCACCGATGGGAGCTGAGGGCCCGGTCCAAAGCTGGAAGCGGCCGGCGGGGTGGTACATCCAGTCATCGCCGGTTATGGTCAAGGCGGGGTACTCCAACTGCAGCTTGGTCAGCCCGCCGGGGTGGAGAACCGAGACCGTATGGGTGGGCTGCTGGCCAAAGACGGGAGCCAGAGCGACCAGCACCAGCACTAGGGCCCACAGCAATAGCATCTGCCGCGGCAGCTTCCGCTTAAGACTGGTTTGAGGGCGCACGCAACTTCAGCTCCTCTCGAATACCGATGGTTCAGCGGATCTTATCGAAAAGGGCAATCGCCTGTACGGCCTGGCCCTCGGTGGTGCGGGCGGTCAGACGCACCAGGTAGCGGCCATTGGGGACTTTAGCGCCGCTGTGATTGCGGCCATTCCAGGACATCGTTTGGGTCTCGCCGCCCGCGGCCTCGACCGGCGCCAGATTCGCGATCGGGACACCGGCGATGTTGCGGATGTCAGCACTAACGGTGGCGGCGCGGGTCAGCGTGTAAGTAACAGTGACGCCACCATCAGTAGTACTGGCTGTGTTAAGCGATGAGACAGCCAGGCTGCCGGACTGGCCAACGGTAGCGATGATCTTGAAATGGCGGGTCTCCTGGCCGTCGCCGGTCCGGAAGGTATAGCCGCTAGTCGTGCGCATGTAGATGTCGCGATTGGCGTCGAGATCGCTCAGGACCAGCCGGACATTCTGCGGTACCGTGCGGTTAAGCTCGCTCCAGGTCAAGGTGACGGGAGCTTGGGCGAGTGCGGAGGCGACCTCAACATCCCACTCCTGGCGGGCACTCAGGCTGCTGCGCAGATCGCGCACATAATGTCCGGCACGGCTGCCCCAATCGGGCTGGGGCATGTAAAGCGCCAGGCTCTGGGCGATCGCAGGCGGCTCACTGATGTCGAGACCGATGTCGTAGCCCTGGCTGGCTTCGGGGCGTACCCCGATATAGTTGACAGGGTCCTGGTGCTGGCCGCTGACAGCAGAGAGCTTGAGCGTCCACTGGTCCTTGGTCGGGGCGCTAGCTGAGCTGGCGCGAGCGGGCCTGGCGCCGACGCTAGCAGTGATTGCCGGGTTATACATCTCCAGGGTTGCGTCGCGCAAGACATGCACCCAGTAGCCGCGCATGTACTCGAGGACATCTGCGGAGGGATCGGAGGAGAAGCTGTAATAGCCGCCGGTGGCCGTGGAGATGAAGTCGAACAGCACCCCCTCCGTGAGCTCGACATCTTCAGACATCGCTTCGCGGAGGTCATAGCGCTGGCCCTCGGCAATGAAGCTAACCGTACCCCAGTCAACCACCGACTCATAGGGGTTACCGATAAGGTTCCAGCCGCGTGGGGCATCGGTTCCGTAGATGAGCTTGATCTGGTACGAGTCGATGCCGATCAGGGGGCCGGCGGCGCCGGTGTTGAGGGTGCACTGTTTGGGCAGGCGCACGAAATATCCGAGGCCGGCAGGCGGGTCGCTGACTATGGCATTAGTGCCGCGGGCATCCGGCGGGTCGAAGGTGGCATATTCGTCCATGTAGATATGGTACTTGACCGGCCGGGCGTCGCTGGGTACCCAGCGTGCCAACTGCAACTGGTCGTATGGGATGCCGAATACCACTGAGGGGTCGGCAGCGGCCAGACCCGGGTAGGGCAAGCTGATCAGGTGCAACCCGGCGTCAATTGAGGGCGCAGTGACGCGGAAATTGCTTACCGCGGTGGTGGCGGCATTGCCGTCATAGTCCTGCGCATCAATGGTCAAGGTGTGGCGACTGCGAGTGAGCGCGGCCTCAGGCGGGACCGTATATGTGAGCAAGCCGTTGCTGGGCACATAATTCCACGCGACCAGGTTCCCGTCCAGTTCGACTTCGATTGTGGACTGGTCCACGCCGCTGCCGATATCGGTAATAGTGGCGACTATCGTTGGGGTGGCGTCAGTGATGGTGCTGCCATTGTGCGGGAAGCTGATGCCAATCTCCGGAGGGATAGTGTCGGTGCCGACCCGCAGTCTCAGCCGACCGTAACCGTAAGTGTTGTCGGGTAGCCTCTGGCCGGTGGACGGGTCGGTTACCAGCATGTCTTTGACGGCCAGATTCTGCAGGATAGTGGTGAGCATCGCCGGGGTCCTGGTGCTGTCCTCAGAGAGCAGCAAGGCGGCGCCGCCGGCGACGTGCGGTGCTGCCGCCGAGGTTCCGGCGAACGGATCATAGGCCGTGCCGACCAGGCTGGTGGTGACGTAATCGGGTCCGCATAGATCGGGCTTGAGCAGCCCGCTAAGTGAGGGGCCGCGGGAGCTGTATTGCTCGATTGCATCTATCGGCAGCACCGCATCACCCTCGATAATGCGCAGGGAGCCGCGGGTCGCGCCCACGGTGAAGGCACCGGCGGCTTCGGCGGGAACCGGCAGACTATGTTCGGGTACTCGGTGTATGCTCTCCACATCAACATCGGGAAGGAAGAGCTGGAAACGATCATTGGCAGGGATTACGTCGGGTGACATGCGCTCAATACGCAGGGAATAGTTCGCCGTCTCAGGCACGTACGCCACCAGCACCTCGTCCGGCGGGTCGTCGCCGTTCTGGGTCACCGCGGACCTGGTGACCTCCGTGCCGCCGGCGTCGAAGAGCACCAAGTCATAATCGTGGTTGGTGGTGTCGCCGGCGGTTTGATACCAACTGAGGAAGGCCTGGAAAGTGCCGCGCGACAGGCTCAGGTCCATGTCCTCGTGACCGAAGCCCCACTCGTGGAAGCGATTGCCGTTGCGATCGGTCCAGTCACCTTCGTAGTGGCGCTGGGCGTGATTACCGGCGGCATTCACCCAGAAAACGCCCGAGGCCCGCGCGACATTCACCTTCTGCGATACCGAATGAGTGCCGTCGTAGGGGCCATCGAAGGACCCTAGCGACATAACCGCAACGCCAAAAGCGTTGTCGCGCACGTAGTTGATAGCCTGCTCGATGGCGAGGTTGGTGTCAACTGCAAGCAGATAGATCTCGGCCTCGGGAGCCATGTCGGCGACTACCTCGGCCACGGCTGTGCCGTGCTGCGAGCCACCCATTCCGCCGCCGCTGCTGAATGATATCGTGCGCCCGGAGCCCTCACCGACGCCCGGGATCTCCGCTTCGTCGTAGCCGCCAAAGCCCGTATCTATGACCGCCACCTTGACGCCGGAGCCGGTGATGCTATTGGTGTGCATGGCAGTGGCGGCCGTGAGTTGGACGCCCTCGGAAGAGGCCCCCCCGTAGCCCTGGAGCGGCACCGGGCAGCGCGGTAGGCGGATCTGGGCCACCTCGAGCAACTCAGCAACAGCATTGAGGGAGCCGGCAGGCAGCCAAGCCTGGACGCGGTTGCCTGAGCGAATCTCCACGCGGCCACCGTAGGCAGCCAGATTGGTGGAGAAGGCTGCCAAAGAAGTGCGGAAGATGATCTCAACCTGCACCAACCCGCCCTGGATACGCACCAGGGGGCTGACAGCGGCCGGCGCGGTGTGACCCGAGGCCGCCGCAGCAGCAACTGCGCGCAGCGGTCCGGCCAGATCGTCGGAGACCTGGGGGGCTGCCTGGGTCGCTGCACCACCCGCCAAGAGCAGGGCGACCAGGGCGATTGCGAAGGCAGTTCGCAGGCGAGTTTTTGCAGGGCGGCCATGATGCCTCAACGGGATTCCTCCTCCCCACTGTAAGGCGCCGGTGCAGGCCCTGCGCAGTACAGTGCGGTGGCATCAGATATGTTATGTAGATATTATGACTGGTTCTCTACAGTACGCCAGTTGAGCCCGGCCGCGCCGGCGGCACCTGGATGCCGGAGCCGATAAGCTGGCCGGCGGTGATGTCGTAGTAGGCCTTCAGGAACTCGGCCCACCCGGTTTCATCAGCCAGACGATAAGTGCTGCCATAGTGTGTCGGGACCGGTTCCCACGTGGCCGGGAAGAAGATTCCCAGATTCCCCACATGGGCCTCTGCGTTCGCCGTCCGACGGCCGGGCCGCGGGACCATCGCGCGCTCCAGGCTTAGCTCGAATTCGCCGGCACACTCAGCGACTTGCCTGCTGCCGGCCACCCGGTGCAGCACATGGGCCAGATAGAGCAGGTCGCACATCTCGTCCCTATATCCCCAGTTCGGACTGCGGCTGCGTATCAGACGCAGGACCGGCGCATTGGCGCGCACATCCGCGCTCAAGGCCTCGACTAAAGCCGTCAAGTGCGCTGTGACATCAGCCGCCGCCCGTAAATCAAACCCGACAAGTGCGTGCTCGTATTCGCCATACAGGACCTGGACGGCGGCATAGCCGTCCTCGCAGCCGCTCAATCGCGGCAGCAGTTGGGCCCAGGGCAAACCCGGACTGGCCACCCGGTCGGGCGAGGCCACCAGGTAATTGGCCGTCTGCCGCAGGCTGTAGGCCACCTCAAGGCTGGCGGCGTAGCAGGCCTGCAGAGATACCAGCTCGATGGGCCGGTCCGCAGGTTGCGTTTCGGCCAGGGCGGCGGACAGCTCAGCGATGCTCAAGGTATCGCTACTGCCACCATCAAAGGCCACGCCACTAAGCTGCGGCGCGAGGGTGGCCAGACCGGAACCGTGCCCCATGACGATGAGCAGATAGCGGTCCGCCGCGAGACTGCGGCGCGCCCACTGCAAGAACTCCGTCAGGGCCGGCTGGGCACCCATATTGACAACCCCCAGCGGCTGGTATTTGCAGCGCTTACCGGGGACGGCCAGCCACCTGGCGCAGAGGTGTGGCCCGTCAATCTGCACGGCGGCGGCGCAGTAGCCCTCGGCGGCGGCTTCGATTAGGGTCTGCCAATAGGCCGCGGCTTCCTGCTCCAGGCCGCCCTGCCCGCTGAGGTATGCCATCACAGCCCACTTGGGGCGTGCAGCGGCGAACGCATTGTCAAGGAACAGCAGTGACCCGACAACAACTGCGACGAATCCGATTGCCGCCTGTCGGGGCGGCCATAGCCATTGCATGTCGGCTCCGCGTCAGCGGCCAACACCACCACGTTTGACCCGCCAGAAGCCGGGCTTGTGGGTGGCCGGTTTGGCGTTGTCTTGTTTAGCCTCCAAGGGGCCGGGAGGCTGTACGACGGTATGGAACTCCCGCATCTGGCTGTACAGGTAGCCGACTTTGTTCAGGTCCTGGTTACGCGGGTCGGCGGCGTCGCCGCTAGCGCGGGCCCCGACACGCCAGTAGTAGGTGGTGTCGGGAGTAAGCCCGGCAGCCGGGTTAGCGACGCTGAATGATGTGCTCATGGTCGCGGCGCCACCGCTGGCACGGAGTTCGGGGCTTTCCCAGTAGCGTCCGCCTCTGCCGTTGGGATCGGTAGGCCCAAAGAGCTCGACCTTGTACAGGTCCGCACCGGTGGTCACCTGCCAGGTGAAGCGGACATTGGAGACATCCTGGTTAGGAGCGCCGTGAGTGGGACTGGAAAGCTGAGGCGGCAAGAAGTATGTAACCGGTCCGAAATGGTTGCTGGCCTCGGACAAGCCGGAGCCGCCTTCGACCTCGAGCTCAAAAGTCGGCTCCACCGGCTCTTCCGCCTGCTGGGGGGTTATCGGCGGGTTGTACCCCGGCGGGCGCAGCGGCTCAATAATTCTGCGCACGGTGTAGTAGTACCTGGTGCCCGGGCTCATCGGCAGGTGGTTCCAGGAGGCGGTAACGTCGGCTTCTTCCTGTTCGCCTTCTTCGACGAAATAGAAGTATGTGAACTCAAAGTCCTCAATGTACTCGGTGAGATTGGGGTCGTCACTGTAGCGGTTGGAGGGCAGATCCTTGATCTCGATGACGTCAATCATGTTGTAAGGGGTCGGGGGGAAGTAAGGGCTGTTGCCCCGATAGATAACCCAGCCGTGGGTTCTCTCGCGCTCGGTATTGCTGCTGTGCAACTCCAGAACCACGGTGGGGTCGGCTCCGCAGGTGGCCTGAGAGAGGTTGCCTTTGAGCACAGAGCCACTGGCGATGGAAGTGCCAGTACCCACCGCGTAGATGCCGACGAGTAGGGCGATAGCGGCGACGGCCTGGGTGAGGCTCTTTCTGGACTTGGCCCGGTGTTCGGCCTTCTTGCGCACCGGCGGCTTGTAGAGCTTATAGACCCGGTCGCCGGTCTGAGGGGTCGAGCCATCAACAACACCAGCCCACGCCATATCCGTGTACACTTCGCCGACGGAGATTGTGCCAACGCGGCGCATGACTACCTTTTCCAGGTCCGCGGACCACGTGGGACGCATTACCAGTAACTCACTGCCGACCTCAATACCGTCCCCGATGCCGAGGCCGATGTTGACTTGTCCACGGTCGGTAACGAGGTCCACATGGCCGCGGCGAACGCGCCCGGCCAACATCTGGTTGACGGCGGCCTCGGCGGCGGCGCGCATGGCGTCGTTGACCACCTTGGTGATGTCACCGCTCCAGCCGGGTATCGGGCTGGTGCTTGCAGTTGCCAAAGCGCCGTCGAGGAAGTCCTGAACGTTGACGCTGAGCATCTTAATCTCCATGCTGCAGCGGGCCTGGCCGCTGTCTTTCTTGACAGAGAGTTCAGTGATGGTACCGGTAAGGACTTTCTCGACCCTCAGCGCCTCGCCAAGCCTGACCTGCTCGCCCTTGGTGACCGGCGACTGGATGCCGAGCGCGGCCATCTCGCGGTTGAGGTCGAGGGTGGAGGTGACCACGAACTCTCGTGAGTCCTCGAGGGAGAGCGCGACGGCCGCGGCCGCTTTGTCCGGCAGCAGAGGGTCATCGAGGCCGGTGGCATTGGTGAAGGGCAAGACCACACAGGAGGTGACGGTCCGTCCCACACCTGATGACATCGTTCCCTGGCCGAAGGATATGCCGCAGGGAAGGATTATCGCTGTGATCAGGAAGTAAACCAGCTTGCGGACTAGCGAACTTCTTCGGATGTGCTGCATCGAGATAGCTCTCCCTCCGACGCAGAAATGGTATGGACCACTACTGCCACTGAGGCAGTATAACATACGTGATTTGGTCTGTAAAAGCCCCCCGGGACTCAACGGCACCAACTGGTGAAGAGCATCGCGGCTGATTCGCCGCGTTAGTGCGGCCGGTTAACGAGTTATCGCCATCTGGGTCAGAGCCTGGGCCTGCTGACCGTCGTCGGTGCGGGCGGTGATGCGGACCAGATAGCGGCCATTGGGCACCTTGACGCCGGCATTGTTGCGGCCATGCCAGGCCACCGACTGCAGACCGGCGGTCTGGGTCTGCTCCTCGAGCACGCGGCTGATGAGACGACCACTGATATTGTACACATCAATGCTGACTTGAGCGTTGCGCGACAGGGTGTAGCTGACAGTGGCCGCGGCGGGTGTGGTGGAGGCGGCTGCGGCAGTTATCGCCAACTGGCCGACACCCGCCGCTGAGGTGCTCACCCGCAGTCTGCGGTTGGTGCCGTCCGCCGCGAAGCTATAAGCGCGGTTGGTGCGCATGTATAGCCGCTTGCCGGTGGCCAGATCGGTCAAAATCGGCTGTGTCGCCGGCGGCAGGCCGGACATGTCGGGCCAGGATATCTCAATCGGCTGGCCGCTGAGGTTGGTCTGCACCTCCAGGTCCCACTGCTGTTGACTGGACTGCTGACTACGGATGTCAACTGCCATATCCGGACCACTAGCGCCCCCTAGTGACAGATAGACATAGCCACCACTAATCGGCACCGGCGGCTTGGCCTGGTCGAGACCGGGATCGAAATCGTCGGAGGCGCCGGCAGCGGTGCCCAAATAGGCTGCGGTGTCCTGCAGGCCGGCAACGGTAGCCGTGGTCTGCAACTGTAACAGCCAACCATCGGCAGGCACGGGTACAGCCGGTGCCGCGGCCTGGGTGCCTACCGCCATTGTATCCGTGCTTTCATCAATGACCAACTTGCAGGGATCGTTGGCGTAGAGCCAGTAGCCGACATAGGGCGTCAAGGCAGAGACGATGCGGTAGCCGCCCAGCATATAGGCGAACAGGCCGGAGCCGAGCAGATTCTGGGCCAGGGCCTCCTGGACCGAGTACAGAGTGCCGTTCTGGGCGCGGATATTGGTTGCGTAGAAGTCGATAGTGGATAGGAACGGGTCCCCAATCAGGTTCCAGCCGGCAAGTAGTGAGATCTGGTGAACGGTTAGGGGCGGGGTGCCCTCCTGAGCCAGGTCGGCGGGACTCGCCAGATTCAGCCAGTAGCCGGTGCCGATGCGGAAGCGGTCGGCAGGGGCGTTGGGATAAATGCGGTAGCGGGCGGTGCTGGTCTCCCAAGTCGCCATGAGGAACTGGCTAGCGGGAATCCCGAGCAAGTTGGCCGGGTCTTTGTCGCTCTGGCCACTGCTGAAGTCCCAGGGCAGCGAGATGAGCTGCAGGCCCTGGGGGAAGACGTGCAGGCTTTCCAGCACGAAGCTGACGCCGGTGATGGTCTCACCACTGACGACGGTGACAACGCGCTGGTCGGGCTGTGGGTCGTAGCCGGAGACGACCGGCTGGACAGTGACCTCGCCGGCGGGCACGTCAGGTATAAAGTAATTGTACGACGGCGTACCGTCGCCGGGGTCGGTGAACTGATCGCTGGTATAGCCTGTGGCTCTGACAGTGCCGCCGGAGAGAACTCTGATGAGCACGTCACCAACGGGTTGGCCGGTGGTAGCGGAGGTGACCTTGCCGGAGACAGCGCCGTCGGCCACGCGGTTGAGGGCGATGTCGAGATGTGTGGTCTCCTGAGAGACCACCACAACGCCCTGCAGGGTCGAGGCTTCGTAGCCGGCGGAGGCGGCGCGCACCTGGTAGTCGCCGGCAGGCAAAGGAATATTGACGATGCCGGACGGGCCGGTCATGGGAGCAGGCACAACCACCTGCTGGCCATTCTCGTCAAGCACCTGAATGGTGGCATTCTCAATGTCGTCGCCAGTGTCGGCGGCGGTGACATGGACCTCAAGAGCTCCGGCGGCAGCGCCGAGCACAAAGGCAAGGTTGGCGCTGTCGCCCGGGGTGACCGTGGTCTCGAGCTGCTGGGTACCGTAGCCGGCAGCGGTGCCGTCAGCGACCACGATATAGTCGCCGACCGGGACCTCGGGAATCACGAAGGTGCCGTCAGCGCCCGTGTGCACCGGTGGAACAACGGGGTCGCCCAGGTCCTCAATCGGGATGTCGCCTTCGTCCTGGGCCGCAACGACCTGCCCCGGTTCCGGCTCGGGTTCGGGTTCAGGTTTCGCATACACAGTGACGGTGACATTGGCGATGGGATCGCCACTTGCCTCAGAAACCACGGTTCCGGCGATGGCGCCGGGCTGGGCTTCTTTGATGGCGAAGTCCACCTGTACGGGAGCCCAGCCGCCGTGAGCGTGCTCGCCCTCGGCGTGGTCAATCTCGTAGCCGACGCGTATCACCTGCATGGAATACTGGCCGGACTTGACGCCCTGGATTACATAGGTGCCGTCCTTCTGGCAGCGGACGGCGTAGCGGTTGTTGCCCTGGGTGATGACGACGATCGGCTCAGGGTCGGTGACCGGCTGGCCGCCTTCGCTGATGGAGACTACTCGTCCTTGGAAGGCGGCGGTGCGGGCCCAGCACAAGAAATTGTGGAACAGGTGGCTGCGGTGGTTATGGCAATGAGGAGGGGGACTCGTCCCACTGAGCCGGTAGCTGCGATGGATGTCTTCAAAGCCGAAGGCCAGATAGACAACGTGCGCCCCGGTGGCGGGGTCGGCATACCACGTGGCAGCGCCGGTGCCGCCAAAGCCGCCGTAGCCGTAGAGCTTGACGTCTCCGCTGGGCACGATGCCGTCGGCGCGGACCGAGCCACCCCGTCCCCGGCCAAGGTGGTCGGCAGCGTCGCTATAGCCTGCTGTACTGGCTACAGGTGTAAGAAGAGCCACTGGGTTGCAGCAGTCGGGCCACCAGTTGGGCGCGACGCCCGGATGGCTTGCGCCGGTTCCCACCCAGGCATCCCACGATACCGGGCTGTAGGGGTCGTTGTTGCCCTCAACGGTGAAGCCGTCGCCGCCGGCGACGTCACTTAGGTACTGGGCGCGCAGGTATCTGCTGAGGAAGTCGTTGCTCGTGCGTCCAGCCATCGTCAGGGCCCAGGCGAGGTCTTCGCCGGAGATAAAGAGGCGTCCGCCCTGGTTCAGGAAGTTCTTGAGCTGGCCTTGCACCGCGGCATCCATGATGGTGCCGTCAGCTATCCAGACATCACCGGTATGCGGGGCGGCCCAGATGACGGCGCGGTTGGCCACCAGCACTTCGCGGGTGGGCAGCGCCCAGGTCGGGTCGGCCAGCGCGTCTTCGGGCACCAACTGGTACTCCACGGTCGGGAGATAGTTGCGGAGAATGGTGTCCGGGATGGGGCCGCGACAAAGGATGCGCCAGACATCGTAATGGCCCTCGATGTCCACGCTCGTGCAATGCTCTTCGGCTGGTCCATCGCCAAATCCCGAAGTGTCGTAATCAACCGCCCAGGCGATGATGCTGTCAAAGTCAATCGTGCGCTCAAGACCCGGGTAATAGCCGGGGTTGCAGCGGTAGTAACTCTCCACCGGGAACTGCGCCGGCCAGTCGTTATTGATACCAGTCAGGTAGATGAAGGCCTGGCCCTCACAGTAGTCATCAACAAACAGGACACGGTCATTGGGATTGAAGGTAACTGTGCTGAAACCATAGATGTCATCATAGGTCATCCCGTTGCCGACGACATCTACTGTGGCGATGTCTATGATGTAATCGCGCGGGGTGGGCAGCGTGGTGTAAGTGCCGGTGAAGATGCCATCGCCCGCCGTCTGGTCCGGAGGCACCCCGTCATCGAGAAGCTCCTTGCCATCAACTATTACGCAGTCACGCTCGAGTGCTTGCCAGCCGAGGTTATTGGTAGGCTCGAATATAGCAAGCGACCAGTCATAGAGCTTCATCTCGGGATCTTTGAGCAGGGCGACGACCGAGGCGACACCGGAGTCGCGGTCATAGACGCTCACAGAGATGGTGATGTCGGCCCCGGGGGCTGGATTGCGAATGTCAACCCACGGTAAGGCATTTTCGCGGCCGGGAGCCTTGGTCAGCTCCGGCGGCAGGATGTCCTCTTCGAAGGTGGCCCAGATGTCGGGTTCACTGGTGTCGTTGGCATCTACCGGGCGGTTAGAGGCGAAAACGAAGCGGGTCTGGGCGCGCTGGGTCAGATCAGGCGTCCAGGTGGGGTCTTTATCGTCATAGACGTCGTTGGGATCATCAGAGCTTATCAGCGAGGCGGCGCCGGTGATGATCTCGCCAGTGGCTGACATGGTCCAGATATTGTAGTCATTGGTAGTGTCACCGGAATCGGGGACGAGGCGGTCGGAAGCGAATACCAAGGACTGGCCGAGCGGCTGCCAGGCGGGGTCAATGTCGTTGGCATTGGGGTTGCCGCCGCCGTTGCTGAGTTGGGTCCTGTTGCCGCCCTCAGTGTCCATGGAGAAGATGCGGCTGACATTGTTGATGGTTACTTGGTAGGCGATATAGGGAGTTGTCGGCGACCAGGCCGGCGCGACCTCGTCATTAGAGCTGAAGGCCAGCGGGATTTCGGCGCTAGCGCCGTTGGAGAGAATCTTGAAGATGTCCCAATTGCCGCGGCGGTCGCATTGGAAGGCGATCCAGTTGCTGTCGGCTGACCAGGTGGGGTGGCGCTTGTTGCCGGCGCCGCCCTCCGGAGTGGTGATCCTGCGGGTGACACCTGTACTGACCTCGACGGTATAGATCTGATAAGTGCCGCTGTGGTTGGAGGCATAGGCGAGGAGGCGGCCGCCGGGATCGAAAGCCGGATCGCGCTGGTCGCCGGGCAGGTCAATGACCTTCTGCTGTTGGGTGCCATCAGGGCGCATCAGCCAGAGGTCGAAGTCGGGATTCTCGGGCAAGGTCGGGTCAATGAAGCCGTCAGGCCCCTCGATTCCGGTTTGGTTGTTGATGAGGTCTTCGCCGTTGCTGGCAAAGGCGATGCGGTTCTGACCAACTACCGGGGCGGTGTTCGGCTCCCACTCTTGAGAGGCGGTGGCCTTGGCGGTAATATTCTGATCGGGGTCCGGGCCGGGGGTCTGCTGGGTAGTGACCTGGCCGTCCGGGCAGGTAGCGCAGCGGAAGAACTCGGGAGTCTGGCCGGGCAGCAGAGGCTGGCGCTGCATTTGGTCGAGGGACAACAGCGGCCCCGCAGCACCTAGGCGTGAGGACTGCGTGGAGGCGACGGATGATATGATAAGTAAGACTGCGACCAGCACACAGAAGAGCAGTAGTGAAGCCAGAGGTCTGGTGTGGCCCTTCTGCAAGACAATCACTCCTCGGCAGGTGCTATGATGCACTCTATGTTGACCGGCCAGCGCCAACCACTATAGCTCCGCCCCCGGTCACCTAGCAAAGGCGCGACCGCGTCGTGGCGTGCACAAGGCCGGCACTAGCCGCGACGCCGCCAGGCTTCGCTGAGCGCCAAGGCCTCGACATTATATCACACCGGATTGTGGCTTGCCAAGAGGCAACAGCAGCGGCCAGCTAGAAGTTGGGAGGGCCTGCGCCTAATCCGTCAGACAGCCCCGGAAGGCGCGAATGTACCGGCGCTAAAGCCACGACGGCTTGCTTTAGTATATACCCAATATCTTAAGACAGGAACCCAGCGATTTCAGTTCGGCGGAATGCCGCTGTCCGGCACCGGAAGCGCTGAGCAGCAGGCTAAGTGAGGCGTCGGTACAAGGCTTCTACTTCCGCCTGTAGTTGGCCTCCATTTTTGTCGGTGCTGATCTCAAAATCGGCCGGGTTATCGTCCAAGCCGGCGGCGGCATGAACGTCGAGACGGCGTCTGGCTTCGGCGGCACTCAGATAGTCGCGGCTGCGGATGCGCTGTTCGCGCACGGGCCGGGAAGCAGTGACACTCAGGACATAATCAACCAGGCCGGCGGCGCCCATTTCGTAGAGGTTGGCGACCTCCACCGCCACCAGCGCCGGCGGGGTAGCTAGCTTGCGGAATTGCCCAAGGCGCTCCCGCAGCAGACCCCGCATCGCCGGATACATAATGGCGTTGAGGCGTTGGCGGGCCGGCTCGCTGGCAAAGATCAACTCGGCCAACTTACCCCGCAGCAGGTGGCCCTGGCTGTCGAAGCACTCGTCGCCGAAGGCTTGCCTGACCTTGGCCGTCAGCTCGGCGCCCGGCTGCAGCAACTCTCTGGATAGGTCATCGGCCTTGATGGTCACGGCTCCGAGCCGCCGCAGCGCCTCCAGCACGAAGGTCTTGCCGGAGCCCATCGGCCCAACTATGCCGAGAACAGTCATGGCGGCTTCGTCCCTGTCGCTACAACAGTCGGCCTACTCATCCGCCTCTTCGGCTTGGTCTGATTTGTCCGCCGCGGCCTTGGCCTTTTTGGTTTTCTTGGGCTCTTTCGCTTTCTTGGTGGCTGCGGTTTTCTTCGGCTTGGCGGCTTGCTTGGCCTTTCTGGGCTTTTCGGCTGCTTCTTCAGGGTCCTCTTGAGGCTGCTCTTCGGCTGCTTCTTCGGCCTGTTCTTCGGGCTGTTCTTCGGCTGCCTCTTCGGGCTCCTCTTCGGGCTGTTCTTCGGCTGGCTTTTCGGGCTCCTCGGCTGGCTCTTCAGGCGCTTCTGGCTCCGCTGGTGCGTCGGGCTCTTCTGTGGTTTCTTGATCAGCCGGTTGCTCCACTGTCTCCGCGACTGGTTCCGGCTCGGGCTCTTGCTGGGATGGTGGTTCTGCCGCGGGTTCGGTTTCAGCGGCGACGGCGGCCTGCTGCAGAACGTCACCGAACTGATCTCCGAGAGTGACCTTAGCCTGTTCCTGGTTGGCCATGTATTGCTGGTACTCGCGGCGCTCCTTCTCCTGGTCGGCGGCGACGAGGCTCAAGGTCATCCGCCGGGCCTTGATGCGCATGTCCATGACCTTGAGATCAACCTCCTGGCCGGCGCTGACTGCGTCGGAGGGCTCAGAGATGCGTTTGGCGCTCATTTCGGATATGGGGATGAAGCCCTCGATTTCGTGGTCCAGCAACTGCGCGAAGGCGCCGGTGCGCACCACGCGGGTGACGCGCGCCTTGAGAACACTGCCGACGCGGATATTGGGCGCAGCTGCCTTCCAGGGATCGGGCAGAATCTGTCGCCTGGAAAGTGAGATACGGTCGTTCTCGCGGTCAATGTCCAGGACGGCAACGCGAACCGTATCCCCCACCTTGAGCACTTCGGAGGGGTGCTTGACACGTGTCCAGGCCATTTCGGAGATGTGGAGCAGCCCGTCAACGCCGCCGAGGTCAACAAAAGCGCCGTAACTGGTGAGGCTGCGCACTTTGCCTTCGCAGACCACGCCTTCTTCGAGCTGATCGAGGGTCTCCTGGCGACGGCGTTCGCGTTCTTCTTCGACCGCCACGCGGTGGGAGAGGATCAGCTTCTTGGACTCGCGGTTGGCTTCGAGCACGCGCAGGCGCAGCGACTGGCCGACAAAACGCTCGAGGTTACGGAGGTTGCGGGTGGCTACATGCTTGCCAGGCACAAAACCCGGCATGCCCACGTCCACGCGCAATCCGCCCTTGACGCGCTCGGTGACGATGCCCTCGACGATTTCGCCACTTTCGGCAGCCTCGGTGAGGCGGTTCCAGACGCGCTCGTAGTCGGCCCTGCGCTTGGACAGCCTGACCACGCTCTCTTTATCATCAACTTTGACAACAGCAACTTCAATCTTGTCGTCCAAGGCCGGCATCTCATCAGGACCGGCAAACTCGGAGGCGGGAATCAGGCCCTCGTACTTGGTGCCGATGTCAACGCTGACGAACTGGTCATCAACCGCGGCGACGACGCCTGTGACGATATCGCCCTTCTCGACGTGAACGGGCAAGGCCTGGTCGAGGGCGGCTTCCAGAGCGTCGCCGGTTGTTTCGGAGGCTTCTTCAGACGACGATTCAGCTACTTGCTGCGGCTTCTTTGCCTTGTCGGTATTATCAAAGTCCCAAGTCATGTGAAAGAATCTCCCTTCGGCCGTCTCTGAGGGACGACCATGCCAAGTTGAGCTAGGCGATGTCCAGTGTTCGGTCGGGGCACAACCGCCTTCGCTATATTAACTGTCAGCTAGGGCGGCGCAAAGCCCGACGCATGTGGAAGGTGAAAACAAAAGGTCACACATCACAAGTTGAGCAGAGTCCGCAGTCACTCCTGCAAAGGTTGCACGTCACGCCAGTTGTCACCTACGGAGACATCCACGGTCAACGGTACGCTGAGGGGGTAGGCGCTCTCCATCACCTCCTTGACGAGGCCGGCCAGATCGGGAACGCTTTCAGCAGGCGCCCGCAAGACGATCTCGTCATGGACCTGCAGGAGCATCTCGGCCTCGGGGAAATCGGCCTGCAAGGCGGCATCAAGCTTGAGCATAGCGAGTTTGACTAGATCGGCCGCGCTGCCCTGCATCGGGGTATTGGTTGCGGCGCGTTCGGCATAGCTGCGGGCCCGGGCATTGGCTGCATCGAGATCGGGAACCGGTCGGCGGCGCCCCATGATGGTGCTCACATAGCCGGTCTGCCGGGCTTGCTCCAGCGTGGCGCTCAAGAGCTCCTGGACCTTCGGGAGGCGTTGATGGTAGCTCTCGATAAACTCCCTGGCCTCCTGAAGACTCATATCCAGCGCGTCAGCCAGAGCCCTGGGACCCATGCCGTACAAGACGGCGTAGTTGACGGTCTTGGCCGCACTGCGCATCCGGTAGTCCACCTCGTCGCGGCCACAGTCGAAGATCAAAGTGGCGGTGTAGGTATGGATATCTTCGTGGTTGGCGAAGGCCTCCAGGAGCGTCGGGTCCTGGGAGAGGTGAGCCAAGATGCGCAACTCGATCTGGGAATAGTCGGCACAGATGAAACTGTAGCCGGCGACACCGCTGCAGAAGCAACTGCGGATCTGCCGGCCCCACTCGGTGCGGATGGGGATGTTCTGGAGATTAGGGCTGCGGCTGGAGAGCCGGCCGGTGGCGGTGACGGTCTGTTCGAAGCTGGTGTGAATCAGGCCGGTGGCGGGGTCAATCTGGCGCTCCAGGCCGTCAACATAGGTACTGCGCAGCTTGGCATACTCGCGGTACTCCAAGATCAATGCCACGATTTCGTGCTCGTGGGCAAGGTCCTCAAGGACGCTAGCTGCGGTTGACCAGCCGGTTTTGGTTTTGCGGCCCTTGGGCAGCTCAAGGCGCTCGAATAGGACCTCGCCGACTTGCTTGGGGGAGTCGAGGTTGAACTCCTCGCCGGCAAGCTCGAAGATGCGCGCGGACAGCTCCTGCATCATTCGGGAAAGCTCGCGACCGGCCTCCTGCAGGCGCTCGCGGTCCACGCCGATACCGGCCCGCTCCATCTTGGCCAAGAGCGATACCAGCGGCATCTCGACATCGGTGAACAGCTCCAGCATCCCCTGCTGCTTGAGGTCGCGCTGCAGCCGGGCCTGCAACTGCGCCGTAGCCAGAGCCTCGATGCAGCCGCGGGCTTGCCAGGCGGGCATACCGTAGGCGTCGGCGGCGTCGGTTTCGGGCAGGTCCCAGCCGAGATACTGGGCCGCCCACACGCCGATGCCGTGGTCGGAACGCTGCGGTGCCAGCAGGTAAGAGGCGATCTCGGCGTCGAAAGCCAGATTACGGACGCCAACCTCGCGGCGGCGCAGTGAATTGTCCAGGTCCTTAAGCCGGCAGCCGCTGATGGCTAGCTGCGGATCGCCCAGGACTTGGACCAAGGCCTCGGGCAGAGGGCTATCCTGGTCTGCGTCGGCGAAAAGGCCGGCCTGCTGGGTATCTGCGGCGGAGGCCGACGGAAGCAGGAGACTGACAGCGAGGTCCGGGCCGGCAGCAAGCGCCAGGGCCTCGGCATCACCATGCGCAGTCGGCACAACAAAAAGGGCGCCGGCCTGCTCGGCGCGGTCGCATATCCCGGCGAGACTGTCAGCATCGGCGGCGGCTACAGTGCCCTCGGTGGTCGAGGCCTGGGAAGCGGGCAAGCGCTTCAGCAGGCTGGTGAACTCCAGCTCGGCCAAGAGCTTGCGCAGGGCCTCGCCGTCGAGGCCGCGCCAGGCCAAATCGTCGGCCTGCTGCTCCAGCGGCACGTCACACTGGATGGAGGCCAGACGCTTCCACAACAAGGCCTCCTGTTCGTTGCCGGCCAGCTTGGAGCGGACAGCCTCGGGGAGGTCGGCGGTGTGCTCAAGCACTGCCTCGACGGTGCCGTATTCGGCCAGCAGACCGGAGGCCGTCTTGTCGCCAATACCGGTAATGCCGGGGATGTTGTCGGAAGTGTCGCCGGCAAGGGCCTTGAGGTCAACCAGTTGGGCCGGTGTTATGCCGTATTGCTCGGTGAACTTGTCCACATCGTAAGCGGTCACCTGTTTGGTGCCGCGCGTGGTAATCAGGACCTGGACACCTTCGTCAAGCAGTTGCAGCAGATCGCGGTCGCCGCTGACTATGACGGTTTCGTAACCTTCGTTATGCGCGCGAGCGGCCAGGGCCCCAATAAGGTCATCAGCCTCATAGCCGGCCTGCTCTAGCATTACCAGGCCCATCGCCTGTACCAGGCGGCGGATGATGGGAAACTGGGAGGCCAGCTCCTGGTCCATCTCGGGACGGTTCGCCTTGTACTGGTCGTACATCTCATGGCGGAAGGTTGGGCCGGGAGCGTCGAAGACCATGACGGCCTCATCGGGCGCTTGCTCCTCAAGCAGGGCCAGGAGCATCTGGGCGAGACCGAAGGCGGCATTGGTCGCCTGGCCGTCGGCGGTGCTCAGGTGCGGCAGGGCGTGGAAGGCCCGGTGAATGAGGCTATTTGCGTCTATTAAGAGCAACTTGTGCGCCACAGCAAAGGCTCCTGGCCGGGACCTGGTGGGTGGCTTGTGAGCTTAGGGCACGGGCCGCAACGGGAGGGCTTGCAGGGCCAGATTATTGTAAGTGAAAGGCTCGATCAGCATCGGTCCGGTCAGATTCAGCAAACTACGCCGGGAAGGCAAGGGAAAAAGCTCTTCGGTGCCGAACAGCTCGCCCCAGATGCTCTTGGAGGCACCGAACGTCTTGACCTTCGGCTCGCCCTTGATGCCGGCTTCCTTGGCGGCTAACTCGACGGCATCATAATAGGAGCCCAGCTTGTCCACCAGGCCGAGGGCGAGGGCCTGGCGACCGGTGAAAATCCTGCCGTCAGCAAGCTTGAGCGCCTTCTCCCGGGGTATGTCGCGGCCCTCAGCCACCGCGTCCACAAACTGGTCATAAACATCCTGCACCAGTCCCTGGAGCAGCCTTTTCTCATCCGGCTCCATTGGACGCCAGGGCGAGCCGATGTCCTTGTACTTGCCGCTGGTGATGGTGTGGTCGTCCACACCAATATTGTCCATCAAGCCGTAGTAGGCAATTCCGGACATGATGACACCGATGCTGCCGGTCATGGTGGAGCCGTTAGCCATGATCTTGTCAGCGGCGCAGGCGACATAGTAGCCGCCCGAGGCCGCGACATCGTCCATCGCGGCGATAACCGGCTTCTTCTCGGCGAGGGCGGCGACTTCTTTATAGATGGCCTGTGAAGCGGCCGCGGAGCCGCCCGGGCTGTTGACATATAGCACCACGGCCTTGATGTCGCTTTCGCGCTTGGCGGCGCGGATGTCGGCCATGATCGCGCGGGACCCCGCCGGCCCGCCGAATATCGGGGAGGCGCGGCCACCGGACATAATCACGCCCTCCACCATCACCACACCGACTTTGTCACCCAGCGCCAGGCCCGAGGACTTGGTATCCGTGATCGAACTGACCAACAGCGCCAGGCCGATAATGCTAGCCAGGCCCAGGCCCACCAGGATCAGGACGATGATTATCACAGTTATGACGCCACGACCGCCTCCTGAGGGCGGCTGAGGGCCATGCGGCGGCTGGCCGCTACCATAATGCGAGGTGGACGATGCTGGAGATTGAGGCGGCTGGGGGGTCTGCGCGCCCCGGTCCGGAGCTGCCGGCCGATCGGGTTGTGGCGTAGTATTATCAGTTCCCATGATCGCTTTTCACCTTTGCCGAGTGTGTCAACCCAATAAAACGGACAATGTCCATACTGCCAAGTACCGACTGGGCGGATCGGTGGCGCGCTTGACAATCCACCGCTCGGCTCCATATACTGGTAGCGTGCCCCGATGGGCCGCGGGCACAACTGCCGGAGTGGCGGAATTGGCAGACGCACTGGACTCAAAATCCAGCGGGGGTCAAACCCCGTGTCGGTTCGAATCCGACCTCCGGCACCAGTATCAATACTCAGGACTGCGACGGCGTCAGTTGCAGTCCTTTGGTTTTGCCGCGGGGCGCCGTATCAGCTCTCCGCCAGGCCCTCAGGAGCACCCATGTGGCGGAACTTGGCATAGCGCTGCTGCAGCAGTTGTTCGGGCGCAATGCCTGCAAGCGCGGCCAGGGCTTCCCGCAAGGCGAGCTTGAGATTGGCCGCGGCGGCCTGCGGATTGCGATGGGCACCGCCGACGGGCTCCGGGATGATGGCATCAATGACGCCCATCTGCTTGGCGTTCTGGGCGGTCAGCTTCAAGGCTTGGGCCGCTGCCTCGCGCAGCGAGGCATCGCGCCACAAGATCGCGGCACAGGCCTCAGGAGTAATCACCGAATAGTAGGCATGCTCCATCATCAAGAGCCGGTCGCCGACGCCGATCCCAATCGCGCCCCCACTGCCGCCTTCGCCGATTATGGCGCAGACTATCGGCACCGGCAGAGAGAACATGTCGCGCTGATTGGCGGCAATCGCCTCGGATATGCCGCGACTTTCCGACGCTTCGAGGCAGTCAGCGCCCGGGGTGTCAATCAGGGCGATGATGGGGCGCTTGACGCGGGCGGCCAGCCGCATCAGCCGCATGGTCTTGCGGTAGCCTTCCGGCCGGGACATGCCGAAGTTGTGCTCGCGGCGCTCGGCGGCGGTGCGGCCCTTCTCCTGGGCGATGATCGCCACCGGGCGGCCCTCCAGGAACCCCAGGCCGGTGGTGACCGCCCTGTCGTCACCGAAGCGGCGGTCGCCATGGAGCTCCAGGAAGTCGTCAAAGACGGCTCTGAGGTAGTCGGAGGAATGGGGGCGCCGCTCGTGCCTGGCCAGCGTCACCTTGTCCCAGGCGCTCAAGTCCGAGCAGATCTCCCCGGCCAGGTCTTCAGCCTTCTGCTCCAATTGGCGCAACTCCCCTCGATAGCTCTCCTGACCGTTTTCGACCAGGCGTCGTAGCTCGGCGATGCGAGCATCGAGCTCATCAAGCGATTTCCGCAACACTGCGAACTTGCTGTCAGTCATTTTCCTATCACAGGCGGGCCGTAGATGGACGAAGCAGTGCGGCCCTCACTATTCTCATGCGCTACACCAGCGCAGAATACTGTGCAGAGCCGGACGGATCTCCTTACGCGGCAGCAGCATGTCAATCATGCCGTGCTGGTACTGGAACTCGGCGGTTTGCACTCCAGGCGGTATCTTCAGGCCGGTTAGCTCGACCACGCGCGGGCCGGCAAAACCCATAGCTGCACCGGTTTCGGCAATGATGACGTCACCAAGAAAGGCAAAGCTGGCCATCACCCCGCCATAGGTGGGATGGGTGAGAATGCTGACGTAGGGCAGGCCGGCCTGGCCAAGCCTGCCGACTGCGGCGCTGGTCTTGGCCATCTGCATCAGCGAGATGAGGCTTTCCTGCATGCGCGCGCCGCCGGAGGCACAGAATACGGCTACCGGCAGGCGGCGTTCTACGGCCCGCTCCATCAGGCGGGTGAGGCGTTCGCCGACCGTCCAGCCCATGCTGCCACCGATAAAGCTCAAATCCATCAGCCCGATGGCCAGAGCAATGCCGTCCAGGGTGGCCTCTCCGGTGAGCACCGCTTCGGTCATGCCGGTCTTCTCGCGAGCCGCCCGGGTCTTGTCAAGATACTCAGGGAACTCGAGGGGATCGTGGAGAGGCAGGTCATGGTCCCATTCCTCGAAGCTGCCGGGGTCGGCAGTCACCTGCAGGCGCTGCCAGACGGTAATGCGGAAATGGTGGCCGCACTTGGCGCAGACCCACAGATCGGCTTCCAGTTCGGGCGTGTAAATGAGCTGGTTGCACTCCGGGCAGGCCTGCCACAGGTTGGGCGGAATGTCGTCGGCGGTCAGCCCGGGCGGTGCCTTGCTATCGTCTGATGATGTCATGGACATTCCTCAAGGCCGGTCGAATTACCCCAATGAGGCTGGTGGTGCCTATGCTGCCGAGCACCGGCGTGCGCGTTGCCTGTTGACAGGCTTTGTGCTACTATTCTCTGCACTGAGAAGATAAGAGGTCGGGCCAGCCGCCTGATTGCCGCGATAAGCACTGCAGTATTGCGATATGTTCTATCTCGCGCAGCCAAGGAGCGCGCCCATGTCACTGGAACCAGCTCGTGAGAGAATTGACCAGATAGACGAACAGATCATCCAACTTCTGCGGCAGCGTGGTCAGGTAGTTCAGGAGATCGGCCAGATCAAGGACGCTAGCGGCCTGGCGATATATGATCCGGCGCGGGAGGCGCAGCTTCTGGACAAGCTCACCTCCGGTGACCTGAGCCCGCTGGATAAAGAGGCAATCGTCGCTATCTACCGGCAAATCATCGCCGCCTGCCGCAATCTGCAGCGTCCCCTGCGCGTGGTGTTCTTAGGGCCCCAGTACACCTTCAGCCACATCGCAGCCCTGCAGTATTTCGGTCAGACCGCCGAGCTGTCCTCCACCGCCGCCATTGAGGAGGTCTTCGCTGCGGTGGAGCGCGGTGCTGCCGACTACGGCATTGTGCCGATCGAGAACTCGATCCAGGGCGTCGAGGCCCGCACCCTCGACTGCCTGTTTGAGACTAACCTGCAAATATGTGCCGAAAGCTACGTGCCGATTCACCTGCACCTGCTGGCTAACTGTGAGCTGGCGCAGGTTCAGGCTGTGCACTCGCACCCGCAACCGTTGGGTCAATGCCGGCAGTGGCTACGGGCGAACCTGCCGGAGGCGGAGCTGGTGCATGAGTCAAGCACCGCCGCGGCCGCCGCCGCCATCGCTGAGGAGCGGTATCATGCCGCCATCGCCGCCGCGGAGGCCGCCGCTGCCTACGGGCTGCAGGTACTGGCCTCGAATATCGAGGACCAGGCCGACAACCGCACGCGCTTTTTCGTGATCGGCCAGCACAGCGCCGCCGCTAGCGGCAGCGACAAGACCTCGCTGGTTTTCACCACCGAGCACCAGTCGGGGGCGCTGTACCAGGCCCTGGCTCCCTTCAGCGCGCACAATATCAACCTGACTCTGATTCAGTCGCGGCCCGCTCGCGGGGCCGTGGCCGGCCCTTACTACTTCTATGTTGACTTCGACGGGCACGCCGCTTCAGCCGAGGTTGTCGAGGCCGTGGCAGCATTGCGGGAGTGCTGTTCATTTGTCAAGATCCTGGGCAGCTATCCGGAGGCGGGCTGAGCCGCTCCGGCGCGCTTGCGAATTTCCTGCATCTTGTCGAAGGCGGCCTTGCCCTCATCGCTTCTTACGAACTCACGCATCTCCTCAACACGCTCGGCGAGATTGGGCTGGGAAGAGATAAAGTTGCCGATGCGGAACTGGCGCTCCATCTGGGCGGCGTCAGTGGAGATGTCGCCGGCGCTCTCCAGATAGGCGCGCAATTCCTCCGGAGTGATGTCAGCCTGCTTGTCGGCAAGTACCGCCATCTTGACCAGGGCTTTGTTCAGGACCGAGGCATCGCCGGTGACCAGTAGGCTGAAACGGTCGGCGGTGAAATCGGCCAGGTCGGTCCAGCCGCCGGCAAACAGCTTGATCATCAGCACCGGGAACAGCAGGATCTTGAATACCAGGTTGGCGTTAGTGATATAGCCTATCGCCAACGTGGTGCGGACATGGTGGGAGTTGATGTGCCCCATTTCATGGGCGATGAGGGCACTCAGATCGTCTTCTTCGACACCATCGCGCAGTCCGCTAGAAATCACGATGGTGCCGGGGCCGCCCGGGATGGTGTAGATGTAGGGAGCATCGTCCTGGAGAAGATACATATTGGGCAGCTTCATGCCGACCACGTTGGCGTGGTTAGCCAGGATCCGGTGCAACTGTGGAAAGTTATTGGGCATGACCTTGGCCTGGCGGCCGACCTTCTTGATACTTGCGGCCGAATGCCTTGTGGCCATGATGTTAGCGACGACAATGGTGACCCAGGGGAAGATGATGATGTTGACGATCGGCCACCATTTGACGCCCTGTAGTCCCCTGATGCCGGTGCCATTGGCCATGCCATTTAGGTTCGCAACGAAAAGCATCGTCGCTGCAATGAGAAACACTCCGATAGTGATGCCTATAGCAGTCCAGTAGCCGTTCTTTTCACCAGGGAACTGGTAGTCAGTCAGTTCCAGCTTCAGCTCTTGCTTTTTCTTGCGTCTGCGCTTGGTTTTGCGTGCCATCGGTCTTCGCCACCGTCTCTAGATTTAACAGTTATGCGCACACGTTCGATGTGCTGTTCATCACTGGCCTCGACGGCCAGCACCACGCCGTCTATCTCAAAGGCTTCGCCGGCTTCGGGGATATGGTTAGCCAGCCCCGTTATCAGCCCGCCAATCGTGTCGTACTGGTCGTCCGGCAGGGAGACTAGGAGTTGCTCATTCAGGTCCTCGATGCGCCCCTTAGCCGAGACGACGGCTTCGTCCTCGCCAATCAACACGATGACGTCGGAAATGATGTCGTGTTCGTCTTCGATGTCGCCGACCAGCTCCTCAAGAATGTCCTCGATAGTCACCAGGCCTTCAGTGCCGCCGAATTCATCCACGATAATGGCCAGATGCACGGCCCGTTCGCGCATTTCCGCGAACAGCTCGTCCAGCAGCTTGGTTTCCGGCACATAGAACGGCTGTCTGGCAATTGCCGCCAGGTCCACCCGGGAGCCGCCATCCTTGAGTGTTACCAGCAGGTCGTTGACGTAGAGAATGCCGGTTATGTTGTCGAGAGTGCCGCTGTATATGGGTATGCGCGAATGGCCGCTCTCGATGACCACTTGCAGGATATGTTCGAGCTGGTGATTTTCGTCCAGGGCCACAATATCCACCCGCGGCACCATGATCTCGCTGACCTTGGCCATGCCGAGCTCCAAAACGCTGTCAATCATTTCGCCTTCGGCCGGTGCCAGGACACCCTCTTCCTCACTAACATCGGCGGCAACGCGGATTTCGTCTTTGGTGACAAAGCGGATTCCGTCACCGGCTTTGGCCCCGACCAGGCTCAAGATACTGTGGGCAATCGCGGTAATTGCGGTCATCAGCGGGCTCACGATACTGAGCAGGGCGCTAATCGGGCGGGCGACGCGCAGAGCGACACGCTCTGCGAATAGCGCGCCATAGGTCTTGGGCGCAATCTCGGCCGCTACTAGCATGAAGAACAACATGCCGACATGGATGACTTCTTCGTGCCAGGTGCCGTGCAAGGCGCTGCGCGAGACTATCACGGTCATAATCGTGGAGATAGTTATGACGCAGATATTGACGCCGACGATTATGGCAGTGAGAAACTGGTTGCTGGCAACCAACTGGCGCAGCAGGGCGGCTCTGGGATCGCCGTTTTTGCACAGTGCGCGTAGTCGTATCTCGCTAATCCCCAGCAAGGCGGCCTCAGAGAAGGACAGAAAACCCAGTCCAAAGATGCAGGCGGCTATTACCAAGCACCCGATGACTAATAATAGTGGGTCTTCCAACAGTTCGTTACTACCTCCTAAGGTTCGCTCTCGATTGCGGTTCGCGTCTCTACCACGCGGACTTTTTCGATGCGCGTGTCAGTGACCTGTTCGACAACCAGCTTGAGGCCGTTGGTCGCGAAACCTTCGCCCGCCTGAGGGATGCAGCCGGCCAAATCGAGCAGCCATCCGCCCAGGGAGTCGAACTCCTCGACCGGCAGCGGCTGACGGATGTAATTGGCCAAGATACGCAGGCTGACACCGGCATCACACAGGTACTCGCTCGGGCCCACCAGCAGCACCTCCGGCTCCTCCTGGTCGTACTCGTCGAGAATCTCGCCGACGATCTCCTCAAGTAAGTCCTCGACTGTGACCACACCGGCGGTGCCGCCATACTCATCTTTGACGATAGCCATCAACTGCCTGGCGCTCTGAAGCTGCTTGAGGGCGGCATCGGCGGGTAAGCTCTCAAGTATATGGTACGCCGGCCGGGTGGCCAGCTTGCAGAGCTTGTCCATCTCGCCGCTGACCAGGTAAGGCAGTAGGTCCTTGAGCGAGAGCACGCCGACGATGTTGTCGGGAGTCTGGTCATATACCGGCAGCCGCGAATGTCGCGACTCAATGCCCACCTCCAGAGCCTTCTCCAAGGTCTCGTGCTGTTCGACACAGACCATGTCGCGGCGCGGGGTCATGACTTCGGTGACCGTCTGGTCGCCGAACTCGAGAACGCCACGCAGCATCCGCCGTTCCGAGGCTTCCAGCTCGCCCTGTTCCTCGCCGGCCTCGATCATCTCCTTGAGGTGCTCTTCACTGACGCTTGGCAGCACCGTGGCGGCATGTACCCCGACCAGACGCAGGAGGCCCCGTGCAGCCCCCGAGATGACGAAAACAACGGGGGTCAAGACCACCGAAAGCAGAAACACCGGCACTCCCGCCATCCGAACTGCGCGTTCGGGGTTACCGGCGGCCCAGTGCATCGGCGTGGCCTCGCAGAACACCAAGACGATGCAGGTGATGGTGATAAGGGCGATCCAGGGCCCGATGACCGTGCCGGCCCAATCGGTGGCTACCCCGGTGGCAATGCGCTCAGCCATGTAGTTGCAGGTGGTGATGCCGAGTATCAGCACGGAAAGCAGTAGGGCACGTCGGCCATGCAAATGGGACACAACACGCGCCGCCCAGCCCCCGTTCTCACGCCACTGCTCAACGCGGCTGCGTGTGATTGCCAGAAACCCGATTTCCGAAGCCGTGAAAAAGGCTGAGGCGAAAAGTAACAGAAGCAAGATTACTAGCTGACCAGTGGTGGTCAATGTCAATTACGTCGGGCCCCCTCCGCAGGACGCAGGGCGTCCTCGCGAGCCAACAACCGAATCCCGATTATCGGTGCCAAGGATTATATCATACACCTTGGCACAGGCAAAGTCTGCCAACGCTCAACTGCTGCACTAGTTCCCTGCCAGCAGCCGGTTTACCTGCCGTCACTGCGGCGCGATGAGCAGCAGAACGGAACGGCGGTCGGTGGTAAGCTGCGCCGCAAAGCTGTCTGCCGGCGGCTGCAGGCGAGCCACTGCTTGGCCGGTCTCCAGATCGGTGACAGTTGCCGGCTTCTCCACCCTAGCCACCTCAACTTGCACCGGAGCGCCCCGCGCATAGTCCTTGACAAGCACCAGCAGCCGATCGCCAAGTATCAAGCCCGCAGCCTCACCACCACTGGAAACGCGCACCAACACCCGGCCCTGGGGTATGAGCTGGCCGTCGCAGATGATGTCCTCAACCTGCGCGGCCGCCTTGATGATGCTCGCCGCGGCGGCATAATCGGCCGCATCAACGTATGCGGTGGTGAAGTAGGTGAAGCCGGTACCGCCATTGGCAAAGGTCTCCAGCAGCGTGTTGCGCCATTCCGCGCGGCCGGAGGTGATGCCGTGCCACGGCATCACGCTGCCGGTGCCGACGACCTCGCGGCAAGCGTGGATCGTCGCCGCCACCTGGTCGCGGTAACAGCCGTAAAGACTGGGCATTGCCTGCTCGACCAAGCCGGCGTCAAACAGGCTTTCAAAGAGCATGAAATGGTTGTAGAAGCCGCCGCTTTGCTCCTGAGGCCGCGGCCAGACGTTGTAAAGCCCGACCATCGGCTGGGGAGAAGAGCGCACCTCCGTGGTCGCCAGGCCCTCCATCAGGCCCTGGCGCAGCCGCCGCACAATCTCCCGGCCCAAGGCTGCGTTGAACGACCTCCACGCCTGATGGAGCCGAGGGTACTTACCGGGGTCATTCTCCACCTCAACCGGGTCGAGATACTGCGTATCCGGGTACTCGGCGGCGAGGAACTCTCTGAATTGCGCCCGGCAGTGCGGGCAGAAACAGATCGAGCCACTACCACCCCAGCCCGGCTCGTAGTCAAACCACATCCAGGAGATGCCGAGCGCGCCCGTCTGGCGACAGACCTCGACTTCATCGTCGAAATAGTCGCGCACGTAGAGCCTCGGACACATGGCGGTGAAGTCCTGGCCCGGCGGGTTCTGCGCCCTTTGGACCTCAGGATGGGCCTCGGAGTCAGCTTTGTAGTCAGCGAACATCGGCGAGTAATTGGCGACGATCCAGAAGCCGCGCGCGCGCGCCTGCTGTATGAACCGCTGGGCCTGAGGACTGGGATCCAAAGTGGCGTCCTTGTGCAGGGCGATGGTATTGAAGCCGATATGCTCCCAGAAATCGAGGAAATCAGGCCAGTTGAGATAGTACTCAAGCGGGGTCCAGTCGAAGTTGGTCAAGAGCCGCTTGGGCCGGGGCGCGGCAGGGATGTCCACACAGGTCACCGGCAGGTCGGCGACGTACTTGTCGGCAATCGTCAGATAGAGCGTGCCCTGCTTGCCGACCGGCCAGTCGGTCTTCAGGAACAGGTAGCTGAGATTCTCGGTGAAGTTGTAGCGGCTATAGGGCCTCCCGTCTAGCTGTACCTGTTGCGGCTCAGGGATGCCAAGGGGCGCCGCCACCACGCGGATGCCTGCGGGCAGATCCAGCCTGTAGGGCGGCTTACCCCAACGCCCGGGGCTGTAGAAGTGCAGCGGCGTCGCCCAGCGGGGCGCAACATGAGCTGACTCCAGCACCGACACGTCCTCAGTCCAGGGGTGCTCGACCAGCGGGTACTGCTGGGCCTGCTCCGGGGTGAAGTCGCCGCGAATCACCTCGATTTCGTCCATCATCAGGTAGCGACCACCGGGGTCAAGGAGAATCTTTACGTAGCGGCCGAGCGCGCGTAGGTCGGTGAAGGTAAAGGTATGGTAAGGCTCGTATTTGAACTCATGCGCATGGGTGTGAATCCACCATTCGCCGACCTGGTGGAAGCTCTCGCCGTCCTCGCTTACATACAGGTGATGGCGCTCGGGATAGCGCACGCCGGCGTACCAGCCGCCTGCAACATGGTAGGCGATGGCCGCGATGGGACAAACCTCGCCGAGGTCCACCGTGAGGTCCACCTGGGTGCTGCCCTCCCAGCCGACCATCTGTTTGTCCCACCATTGGCGGGTGGATAGGAGGCCGTTGGTGAGCTGGGTGGCATCAGCGTCATCATGGCACAGGTCGGGACGGCTGAGGCCATAGTTGGGCGGCCGGTTCCATTGGTACGGGCGGTTGAGGGCGGCGTTCTCCCCGTCAACAAGCTGGCCGCCCCACACTTGCGCGACAATCATGAAGGCGCCCAGACAGGCCAGATAGCGTGCTGAGGCGGTGCTGGTGAGGCAATCGTCAGACGGTCGTTGTGCCCTCGCCATAGGTTTCAGCCCTAAAGGCACGATACCGCGCCGTGTTGGCGCGGTATCGCACAATCCGTCAACATGATGCAAGCACATGTTGGTGACATAAGTTCATGGTTATACGCCCTGACCGGAGAGCCGGCCTAGCGCTTCGAGAACTGCTTGCGGCGGCGAGCGCCCCGGCAGAACGGCTTCTTGCGTTCTTTGGCTCGCGGGTCACGCGTCAACAGCCCCAGCGGCCCCAGCTTCGAGCGGTTGTCCTCGTCCATGTCCACCAGCGCCTTGGCAATGCCGTGACGCAGCGCATCGGCCTGTCCGGCAGTGCCGCCACCCTTGGTGTAGGCTTTGATGTTGACCTTGTCGTCCATCTGCGTGGCGACCAGCGGCTGCCTGGCTCGATCAATAAGCGCGAAGCGGACAAAATACTCTTCCATAGGCTGATCGTTGACAACGAATTCGCCGTCGCCAGGGGTGAGCCACACGCGAGCGATCGAGGTCTTGCGCCGACCCGTACCATAGGCAGTCTGTGTATCGAGCAAAGTTGGTCCTCCTCAAATCCGTTGCAGTTGGCCTAGCAAGCCTCAGGCAACACCTACATCTCCAGCGGCCTGGGCTCCTGGGCTTGATGCGGATGCTCAGAATCCGCGTACACTTTCAGCTTGCGCAACATCTGGCGGCCCAGCACGTTGTGCGGCAGCATCCCCTTGACTGCCTTGATGATGACCTTCTCAGGACTCTGGGCCAGGAAATGGCGGTACTGCTGGGCCTTCAGGTGGCCGGGCCGGGTGCTGGCACGGTAGTAGATCTTCTGCCGCAGCTTGTCACCGGTCAGCACCACCTCGGAGGCGTCAGTGACGATGACGAAATCGCCGGTATCCACGTGGGGCGTGTAGATCGGCTTGTGCTTGCCGCGCAGTACCGAGGCCACCTTGGCGGCGAGACGGCCCAGCGGCACGCCCCGGGCACTGATTATCCACCAGTCCCTGGTGATGTCTTGGCTATTTGCAGATTTGGTCTTGCTGCCATTCATTGCCTAAGCCTCCGATGGGCTTGCGGTCATTAGTGCAGTCTAGTACTCCACTTTTACCAAGCACAGGCCCTGCGGTGGGGCGGGAGGCGGTGCTTTGGTGCGGTCGCGGCCTTCCAGAATCTTTACCAGAGCCGCTATCGTGAGCCTGCCCTTGCCTACCTCTACCAGAGCGCCCATGATGTTTCTAACCATCATATACAAGAAGCCGTCGCCGCCGATGCGGGTCTCGATCAACTCGCCTTCGGTCTCGATGTCGAGCCGACGGATTTCGCGGACGGTGGTGCGGGCCGACCCGCCGGCAGCGGCAAAGGCCGCGAAATCGTGCCGCCCCAGCAGCGGCTCAGCCGCCTGCCGCATCGCTTCGACATTCAGAGGCTCGCGCACATGCCACGCATAGCGGTCTATGAACGGCGAGCGCAGCGGCCGATTCAGAACGCGGTAAGAATAAAGCTTGCCCGTGGCGCTGTAGCACGGGTGGAAATCGGCCGGCACACCGGTACACGCCATCGCCGCTATGGCCGGCGGCAGAATGTCGTTTACCGCCATCAGGAGCGCCGGTTCGGGGATGGGGTTATCGGTCTCAAAGGCAATTACCTGCCCCATCGCGTGCACCCCTGCGTCGGTGCGACCGGCACCGATGATTCTGACCTGGTGTTGTAAGAGTTCGCTTAGGGCTGCTTCCAGTTCGGCCTGGACGGTCCAGGCTTGCGGCTGTATCTGAAACCCGGCGTAGTCGGTGCCGTCGTACTGGACGGTGAGCGCGATATGGCGCATGCTAGAGGCTCCGCACCGTTACTCGGTCAATTCCAGGACCGCCATCTGGGTACCGTCACCGCGCTGTTTGCCGGCGCGGATGACGCGAGTGTAGCCGCCCTCGCGGTCAGCAAAACGGCCGGCGATCTCGTCAAAGAGATGGGCGACCAGGTCAGCGTCCCGGATATGGGCCAGCACCTGGCGGCGTGCGGCCAGGTCGCCACGCTTGGCCAGAGTAATCATCCTGTCGGCCAGCCGGCTGGTTTCCCGCGCCTTGGCCAGAGTTGTCTTTATCTGGTCGTGTTTGAACAGGGCGGCAACCTCGGCGTGCAGCAAGGCCAGGCGCTGTTGTGTTGATCTGTTGAGTTTGCGACGGTCTTTGCGGTGCTTCATGACATCTGCCCCTATTCCTCTTCCTCACCGGCATCGGCCAGATGCATATCATAGTTCTCCAGGCGCTGTATGACTTCCTCAAGCGAGCGTTTGCCGAAGTTGCGAATGGCCAGGAGTTCCTCCTCGGTCCTCCGCACCAGTTCGCCGAGGGTGTTGACGTTTTCTTTCTTCAGGCAGTTGAGGGTGCGAACCGAGAAGTCCACGTCCTCGACAGGGATATCATGATGCTTCTCGACGACCGGCTCTTCCGCGACGGCTTCCGACTCGCCTTCGGGTAGTTCTTCGGTCACGTCCAGGAATACGCGCACGTAAGACCATAGCTCGCGGGCCGCCATGCGCAAGGCTTCATCGGGGCTGACTGAGCCGTCGCCCCATAGCTCCAGGACCAGCCGATCAAGGTCGGTGCGGCTGCCCAGACGAGTTGGCTCGACATGGAAGGCGGCCCGATGAATCGGCGAGAATACCGAATCGATGGGAAGCACGTCAACCCCACGTTTGCCGCGAGGCCGCTCGTCAGCCTGCACATAGCCGACGCCGCGCTCGACCCACATGTCAACCTCCAGCTCGGCATCGTCATCGGCCAGCTCGGCAATATGCAGCTCGGGGTTGACGACCTCGACCCCAGGGGGTGTCTGAACATCTGCAACCAGGACTTCGCCCTGGCCCTTGGCGCGAATTTGCAGTATCAACTCCTCGTCTTCAGGAGCCTCTGCGGTAATGCGGACGGCGATTTCCTTGATATTGAGCATGATCTCGGTCGTGTCTTCGACGATGCCCGGAATCGTGCTGAACTCGTGAAGCACGCCGTTGATGCGGACATCAGTGACCGCGGCCCCGCGGATGTGGGCCAGGACGATGCGGCGGAAGGCACTGCCAAGCGTGTTGCCGTACCCCCGCTCGAGTGGCTCAATCGCGAACTTGCCGTACTTGTCATCTAGATGTAGCGCGCGTACACTAGGGCTAATCCCTTCTTGCATTAGCACACTCCCTTGCCTGGCTAGTTGCATTGCGAGCTTGAAGCTAGCCCCTCTACTGCCGATATGGGACGCTATCGGGAGTAAAACTCGATAACCTGCTGCTCGTCAGCACCTGTGTCAATCTTGTCAGGCTCTGGCAGGCCTATCGCCGTGACGGTTGCATTCTCCAGGTCCACCTGCAGCCATTCCGGCGGGACAACCGCACCGGCATTGGCTAGGGCCTGGGCGATGGGGACGATCTGGCGGCTTTTTTCCCTGACTTTGATAACGTCGCCGGGTCGCACCGCGAATGAAGGGATGTTGACAATGCGGTCGTTGACGGTGATGTGACGGTGGCCGACGATCTGCCGCGCCTGCGCCCTGCTGACGGCCAATCCGGCCCGCCAAACGACATTGTCAAGCCGACATTCGAGGGCCTGGACCAGCAGCTGGCTGGTGACGCCGTCTCTGCGCTCAGCCTGGCGCACATAGCGGCGGAACTGCCTCTCCAGCAGGCCATAGGCGGTCTTCATCTTCTGCTTCTCGCGCAACTGCAGGGCGTAGTCGCTGGGACGGCGGCGGCGCCGGTCGTCGGCAAACATACCGGGCGCATAGCCTTTTTTCTCAAAGACGCACTTGGGCGAGTTACACTTCTGGCCTTTGAGGAATAGCTTTTTGCCCTCTCTGCGACATAACCGGCATGTCGCCCCTCGATTTCTAGCCATTTTTGGGTGGTCCTCCTCCAACAAATCCGTTACGGCGCTAGCTGCGGTTTACACGCGGCGTCGCTTAGGTGGACGACAGCCGTTATGTGGGATTGGTGTAACGTCTTTAATGATTCCGATGGCCAGGCCGGCGGCCTCCAGGGCGCGAATGGCGGTTTCGCGACCGGCACCCGGTCCCTTCACCAGACAGTCCACCCGCTGCAGGCCAAACTCCTGGGCTTTGCGGACAACACTCTCAGCGGCCAACTGGGCGGCAAAAGGCGTGTTCTTCTTGGTGCCCTGGAAGCCGATGGCTCCGGCACTCGCCCAGCACAGCACATTGCCCTGTTGGTCGGTGATGGAAATGATCGTGTTGTTGAACGTTGACTTAATATAGGCACGGCCGTATGGCATCTGCACCTTGGTCTTGGGCCGGCCTTCGCTCTGTGGGCGTTCTGTTGCCATCGTCAGCGTACCTCCAAGTGTCGCAACGGCTTACCGATCAGCGGTCTGACGGCTATTTCTTGACTGCGGTGCGCTTGTGGATCGAGACGGTCTTGCGCCGGCCCTTGCGGGTGCGGGCATTGGTGCGAGTGCGCTGGCCTCTGACCGGCAGTCCGCGGCGGTGGCGCTGGCCGCGATAGGTGCCGATCTCGATAAGGCGCTGGATGTTGCTTTGCACCTCGCGGCGCTTGTCGCCCTCGATGGTGTAGCTGCGGTCGATGATTTCACGCAGTTTGGCGGCCTCATCCTCGGTAATGTCCCGCATGCGGGTGTCTTCGGAGATGCCTGCGTCCTGGCAGATCTGCTTGGCGGTTGACCGGCCGATGCCATAGATGTAGGTCAAGGCGATCTCCAGCCGCTTGTCACGGGGTAAATCTACACCTGCAATTCTGGGCACGGCAATTCCTCCTCCGGCCTGGGCTCAGCCCTGTCGCTGCTTGTGCCTGGGGTTCTCGCAGATTACGCGCACGACCCCTTTGCGCCGCACGATCTTGCACTTGTCACAACGCTTTTTCACTGAAGCCTGTACTTTCACGATAACCATCCTATCATCACCACGCCAGGCGATGTGGCGCGGTTAGGTTAGATTGCTGGGTTGGCTCCCGGGCTATTTGTGCAGCCAGGTGATGCGTCCGCGAGTGAGATCATAGGGCGAAAGCTCCACCGTTACCTTGTCGCCGGCCATGATGCGGATAAAGCGCATCCGGATCTTGCCGGAAACGTGTGCCAGCACTTCATGCCCATTCTCGAGCTCGACGCGGAACTTCGCATCAGGCAACTTTTCCTTCACCGTACCCAGAGCGCGGATCGCTTTGCTGTCCTTGTTTGCCATCTGTCGGTTACGTCACCTCAAGTGCGCGGTGTGAGTATTCGTGGCTGGTGCTTGGTCACCGCGATTGTGTGCTCAAAGTGGGCACTGAGACTGCCGTCGGCGGTTCGTGTCGTCCAGCCGTCTTCGTCCACCACGATTTCGGGTCCACCGATGTTGATCATCGGCTCGATAGCCAGCGTCATCCCCGGGCGCAGGCGCAAGTCGTATTCAGGGAACTCCCCGGGCTGATAGTAATTGGGCACCTGCGGCGGCTCGTGCATCCGGCGGCCGATGCCGTGGCCTAGCAACTGGCGTACCGCACTGTAGCCGTGGGCCTCGACATGGTTCTGTATGGCCATCGAGATGTCCTTGAGCGTGTTGCCGGCAACGGCCTGAGCGATGCCCAGGTGCAGAGCCTCTGCGGTGACCTGCAGGAGCTTGCGAGCTTCTGCCGAGACCTCGCCGATGGGCTTGGTGGCGGCATTGTCGCCATGAAATCCGCCCTCGAAATAGGCTCCTACGTCAATTCCGACGATGTCGCCCGAATGCACTATCAGCTTATCGCTGGGGATGCCGTGGACGATGACATCGTTGATTGACACACAGGTGGCGGCCGGGTAACCACGGAAGCCCTTGAAGCTGGGCAGGGCCCCGGCTTCCCGGATCGCTTGCTCCGCCGCCTGATCAACTTCCAAGGTGCTCACACCAGGAACCAATACCGCTAACGCCGTCTGCAAAGCCTTGGCAGCCACTGCTCCGGCCTGCGCCATGGCCTCAAGCTCGCGCGAATTCTTGCGCGTTACCGTGCCGCGCTTGCCTCGTCCATACATGCCGTCAACTGCCCCAAATCGCCTCTAAGCCAATCAGATCAGGCTGGCAGTCAGTCGCTGGTAAACCTCGTGCTCGGAGGCATTACCGTCTATATTCACCAGCAGCCCCCGCTCTGTATAATAGCCGGTCAGCGGCGCAGTCTGCTGGTAGTAGGTGCGGAGCCGTTCGGCGATAACCTCCGGCTGGTCGTCGCTGCGCTGGTAGAGCTTGCCGCCCTCACATGCCGGGCAATCATCGCCGACGTCCACTCCGTCACGGTCAACATTGAATATCGCATTACAGGTGTCACACATGCGTCTGCCCGAAAGCCGCCTGATCAGCACCTCATCAGACACCGAGAGGTTGATCACGACCGGCCTGGTGAGCTCCAGCTCCGCCATGACCTCGGCGAGCGCTTCGGCTTGCACAATGGTACGTGGAAAGCCGTCCAGCAGGGCCCCGCGCTGCTTGATGTCGGCCTCGGCAAGCCGGTCGCGGACGATGCCGATGACCAGTTCGTCGGGCACCAATTCGCCGGCGTCCATGTACACTTTGGCCTGGTTGCCCAGGCCGCTGCCGGCGGCTACGGCCTCACGCAGCATATCGCCGGTGGACAGATGCACTAGTCCATAGTCTTTGACGAGCTTCTCGGCGTGAGTGCCCTTGCCCGCGCCCGGCGGCCCCAACAGGATTATGTTGCGCTCTGCGATGATCAACATCCCCTCGTCACGACAAGAAGCCGGTATAGTGGCGCATCAACAGATGGGCCTCAATTTGCTGCATGGTGTCAAGCGCGACGCCGACAACGATCAGCAATGAGGTGCCGCCAACCAAGGTAAAGGTAGGTACCCCGGTGATGGGACCTATATAATACTGCATCAGTGCCACAACGCCCAGGAACAAGGCGCCGGCCAAGGTAATGCGGTAGAGTATCTTGTCCAGATAGTCGCGGGTCTTTTCGCCCGGGCGGATGCCGCGGATGGCGCCGCCGTTTTTCTGCAGGTTCTCGGCGATCTGTTCGGGATTGAAGGTGACCGCCGTATAGAAGTACGTGAAGACTACCACCAGAATAAAGTACAAGAACGAGGCAAAGCTGTTAGCGCCGGGAGTGGTGAACTCCACTATCGAAAAGATCGCCCCGTCAATGGTGCCCTCGTCGAGACCGAAGCTGTTGGACAGGAAATTGACGACCGCCTCGCCGCGCAGCAGATTAGCCAGCGTAGCCGGGAACAGGGCCACTGAAATCGCGAAGATGATCGGGATAACACCGGCTTGATTGACCCGCAGCGGCAAATGCTGGACCTGCCCGCCCCAGATCTTGTTGCCCTTGATGCGCTTGGCATATTGCACAGGAATCTCGCGCTGAGCTTGCTGGACTTTGACAATGCCGTAGATGGTGGCAATGAATATGGCAATCAAAAACAGCAGATTGGCCACGCCGATCTCGCCGCCCTGCCACAGTACTATAGTCTGCATCAATTCCTCGGGCATAACCGCCATGATACCGACAAAGATGATCAGCGACACGCCTTGGCCGATGCCCTTATCAGTGATCATGTCGCCGAGCCACATCAGGAAGGCGGTCCCGGAAGTCATCATCAGCACGGCGAAAAGCATGTCCATTTTGCCGCCGGTGAAGGCCCCCGCGCCACTGAACCAGCCGATCATCCCCATGCCCTGCAACGCCGCCAGGGCCATGGTCAGGTAGCGGGTCCAGCGGTTGATCTTCTTCTGGCCGTACTCGCCCTCTTTCTGCAGCTCCTCCAACTGCGGGATAGCCATGACCAGAAGCTGGAAGATAATCGAGGCATTGATGTAGGGCATGATGCCGAGGGCCAGCACCGAGAAGCGCTTGAGCGATCCGCCGACAAACATATTCAAAAACTCGCCCAGGGTGCCGCCCTGGAACATCGCCTCCAACGCTTCCCGGTCCACGCCCGGCATCGGCACGTGCGCGCAGGCGATATAGACCGTGAACATTATCATCACAAAGAAGATGCGCTTGCGCACGTCGGGCAGTTTCAGGGCTTGGCTGAGAGCGGCCAGGCGTTCCTTCATTTCGCTATCACCTCGGCAGTGCCGCCGGCTGCCTCGATCTTGTCTTTGGCCGAACTGCTGAAGGCATGGGCCTTCACGGTCAAGGCCGTGTCCAGGTCGCCGTCACCGAGCACCTTGAGCCCCTTGGCCTCGAGCTTCTTAATCATGCCGACCTCGATCAGCAACTCCGGGGTAACCTCGGTGCCTGCATCAAGCGCCTGCAGCGCAGCTACGTTGACGGTGGTATAGCGCTGCCGGAATATGCCGATGTTGTGGGCTTTATTGCTCTGGCCGCGCAACTTGGGCAGGCGCTGGTAAAGCGGCGTCTGTCCGCCCTCGAAACCCGGGGCGATGCTATAGCGGGCCTTCTGGCCCTTCTGCCCGCGGCCCGAGGTCTTGCCGGAGCCGCTGCCATGGCCGCGCCCTACGCGCTTCTTGGAACTCTTACGAGCCGGATTTGGCCTGAGGTCTGTCAGGTCCATGAAAATGCTCCTCTATATAGGCAATGCCGCACAGCGCCCCTCACTGGGCCTCGCCGATAGAGACTAGATGCTTAACGGTCGCCACCATGCCGCGAATCGCCGGGCTGTCCTCCTTGACCACACTCTGGCCTACTCTGCGCAGCCCCAGGGCCTGCAAGGTGGCGCGCTGCTTGGGCTTGCAGCCGATATAGCTGCCGGTCAAGGTGACTTGTAGCTTTGATTTGCTCTTGCGCTTTGCCATTTGACTGCTGCCTATCCTGTTTGATTGATACTGCACAGCTAGACCGCGACCGGACAGGTCCGCTGGGCTTAGAGCTTCAGGCCGGCCTCGCGGGCGCCTTCGGCGAGAGCGGCGAGCTTCCCGTGGAAGGGCCAGCCGCCACGGTCGAAGACAACCTGCGCGATGCCGGCCTCCAGGGCACGCTTGCCGATAACCAGGCCGAGGGCTTTGGCAGCGGCGATATTGCAGGTGCCCTCCAAGCCTTTGCCGATGGCCGGTTCTCTGGTCGAGGCGGCAACCAGAGTGTGGCCGCTCCAGTCGTCAATGACCTGGGCGCTAAGGTGCCGCAACGACTTGTGCACCGACAGGCGGGGCCGCTCGGGCGTGCCCTCGATCTTGCGGCGTACTCGCAGATGTCGTTTGCGTCTCTGTGCAGTTTTCTTGCTCACATTTGCCATACTCTGGTGCCGTCCTGTTTGTGGTTGCCTGAGGAAGCTGCGCCCTGGCAGCTTATGTTAGCTTGCTACAAGCGACCGGCGGGCGCTGTTACATCTCGCCGGCCCGCGCCTTGCCGGCCTTATGGCGCACGCGCTCGTCCACATAGCGGATGCCCCGGCCCTTGTACGGCTCGACCGGGCGGAGGTGCCGGATGTCGGCAGCAAGTTGGCCGACGACCTGTTTGTCAATTCCGCGGATAACCACGGTGGTGTTGTCAATCACTTCGAACTCGACATCAGCGGGCGGCTCAATCTGCACCGGGTGCGAGAAGCCGATGCGCAAGGTCAGGGACTTGCCGCTGACCTCGGCGCGATAACCGACGCCGTTGATGAGCAGTCGTTTCTCAAAGCCGTTGGTGACGCCTTCGACCATATTGGCAATCAAAGAACGCGTCATCCCGTGCAGGGCCCGGTGTTGGCGCTGGTCGCTGGGGCGCGCGACGGTCAGAATTGCGTCTGCGACGGCAATCTGCATGTCGGGGTGACAGGTGTGTGCCAGTTCACCCAACGGGCCCTTCACCGTGACGGTGTTGTCCTCGGCGAGCTTTACCGTGACCTTATCAGGAATATCAACCGGCATGTTACCTACTCTAGACATCATGAAGCTCCTGTCTGTAGCAGCCGCTTGCGGCTACCAAATGTACCCGAGGACTTCCCCGCCGATACCGCGCTTGCGGGCCTCTCGTGCGGTCATTATACCCCTGCTGGTGGAGATGATGGCGACACCCAGTCCGCCCAGCACTCTGGGCAACTCATGCTTGCCAACATAGACGCGGCGGCCCGGCTTGCTGATGCGTTTCAGGCCGTTGAGTACCGGCTCCCGGTATTCAGTGTACTTAAGACGGATACGCAGGCTGGTGCCCCTGTCCACAAGCTGAAAGCCGCGAATATAGCCTTCATCATGCAGGATCCTGGCGATTTCACGTTTTACGTTCGAAACCGGCACGTCCACACTGGTATGGCGTGCTTCGGCCGCGTTGCGGATTCTTGTCAGCATGTCAGCAATTCCGTCGGTTACGACACCCATGCCATAGCCTCCTGGTCGAGACCTTGTACTGTCAAAGAAGTTATGCCCCGCTTTGGTCCTGGAGCGGCTCGGCGCGGCAGCCGCCGGGCGGTGTGGGGCCTCGGCCTACCAGCTTGCTTTCCTGATGCCCGGGATGTTGCCGTCCAGGGCGTTTTCTCGGAAGCAGATTCTGCAGACGCCGAAGGCCCGCATATAGCCGCGGCGCCGACCGCATATATGGCAACGGTTGACGCGGCGGGTGGAGAACTTCACCTCTTTGCTCTGCTTGGCAATCCATGATTTCTTCGCCACGTGCTATCACCCAAACGAGTTTAGTTGGTAGTTACTTTCTCGGCTTTCTCAACGGTGCCTGCGGGCCTTTGCAGGGGCAGGCCCAGCAGCTCAAGCAGCGCCCGAGCCTCTTCATCCGTCTTGGCCGTGGTGACGATGGTTATGTCCATGCCCCGCACCCGCTCAACATCATCATAGCCCAACTCCGGGAATACCAGATGGTCGTTTAGGCCGAGACTGTAATTGCCACGGCCATCGAAGGAGTTGGGCGAGAGGCCGCGGAAGTCGCGGATCCTGGGCATCGCGACGTTGAACAGGCGGTCCAAAAACTCCCACATCCGGGCGCGGCGCAGCGTCACCCGACAGCCGATCGGCTGACCGATGCGGATACCGAATGCCGAGATCGACTTCTTGGCGCGTGTCATCGCCGGCCACTGCCCGGCAACCAGCGCCAATTCCTGCATCGCCTTCTCGAGGGTCTCGAAGCTCTCCTTGACGCCCTCGACGCCCATGTTGATGGAGACTTTGACAACCCGAGGGGCTTGCCAGATATTGTCGTAGTTGAAGCGCTCCATCAAAGCGGGGCGCACTTCTTTCTCATAACGCTCTTTCAGTCGCGGTACCATTTTGCGCTAACCTTCTTAACGGGACTGCAAGCTTAACTTCCCGACCGCAGGGGCCGCCTGCGCTTAATCGTCAATATCCTTGCCGCATTTCTTGCACACGCGGACCTTCTCCCCACTCTCACGCACCCGGTGTCCCACTCGGGTGGGGGCGTCGCAGTTAGGGCACACCAGCATGACATTGGACAGATGGATCGGTCCCGGCGATTCGACAATGCCAGCCTGGCGCATCTGCTGGGTCTGGCGAACCGCTCGCTTCATGATGTTGAGCCCGTCAACGATAATCCGGTTGGAACTGGGACTGACCTCCAAGACGCGGCCACGACGGGGCCGGCCCTTCAGCGAGCGATCCTTACCGGCAATGATCATGACTTCATCGCCTTTTCGGATATTGAGCTTTCGACTAGGCATAGGCTAACTCTCTCCTGGCAGCTTTCAGACGACTTCCGGTGCCAGCGAAATGATCCTCATAAAGCCGCGTTCTCGCAGTTCGCGGGCTACCGGGCCGAAGACACGGGTCGCGCGGGGATTCTGCGCGGCGTCCACAATCACCACGGCGTTGTCGTCGAAGCTGATATAGCTGCCGTCGGGACGAGCCGTCGGGGACTTGCAGCGGACCACGACGGCGCGTACTACGGTGCCCTTGGCGATCGGGCTGTCGGGCGCGACCGACTTAGTTGAGGCAACGATCTCGTCGCCGAGGCCGGCGTAACGGGAGGCTCCGCGCCCGATCATGTCGATGCAGCCGATCTCATGCACGCCGCTGTTGTCGGTGACTTTGAGCCTGGTCTCTTTCTGTATCATGGCGGTCCTCTGGGGGCGGTACTGAAGACTTAGTCGGCTTCAGCGTTCGCCTTGTGTTCGGCTACAATGCCATCCATCAGGTGCGACGGCACCTCTTCATATCCCGAAAAGCTCATCGTGTAGCTGGCTCGGCCCTGGCTGATCGAGCGCAGGTCAGCGGCATAGCGGCGCATCTCCGCCAGCGGCACCGAAGCCCTAACCAACTGCAGGCCGGCCCCGAGGCTCTCGGAGCCCTGAATGCGACCGCGACGGCCGGACAGATCGCTCATCACATCGCCCATGATGTCTTCCGGGACCGTAATCTCGACGTCCATCACCGGCTCCAGCAGTATGGACCTGGCCTCGGCCAAGGCATTGCGTACCGCTATCTGGCCGGCTGTCTGAAACGCCTGGTCGGACGAATCAACCGGATGCGAGCTGCCGTCGTCAAGGGTCACCTGAACGTCCACCACCGGCGAGCCGGTGAGGAGCCCCTTCTGTAGCTGGGCGACAACGCCTTTTTCAACGGCCGGGATATAGTTGGTGGGCACCGAAGCGCCCC
>Ga0180431_10000050_pt1 | contig 146905 bp, 148 predicted proteins | sample SS_ome_11_FD_132459 | JGI IMG/M metagenome (GOLD analysis project Ga0180431, IMG submission 132459) | Hypersaline lake sediment archaeal communities from the Salton Sea, California, USA - SS_1_MS_1 metaG | ecosystem: Environmental > Aquatic > Non-marine Saline and Alkaline > Hypersaline >...
CGTCATCTGCAGGAGGAGTACTTCGCATGGCAAGATTAACCCCTTCGGTGATAGCTATTTTAACGGTTGTTACCCTGGCCTTCGTCTCGGTTCCCACCGCAACCCTTATCGCTCAGGAAAGCAGTGAGGAACAAGCCGATATGCAGGCGGAGCCTGTGGTAAGCTTCCAGTCGGAGCAGGATTCCCTGGCCATGGCAAAAGGAGATTCTCTGGCCATCGCCAAGGATATCGAGGACAAGATGGAGAGAGAGAGACTGGGCTGGCTTTACAATTTGAAGCACAGCGGGATCGGTGAGAAGTACACACAGGGTGGTAACTTCATGCACGCCCTTCTCATCTCGTCCATAGTCATGGTGGTATTTATCATCGAGAGGCTCGTAACGCTGGCACGGGCGCGTGTCAATGTCAAAAAGCTGCTCGGCGATGTGATCAAGACCCTTCATACCGAGGGAGTCGATGCAGCCAAGACCGTCTGCGAGAGAACAAGGGGACCCATCGCGGCAATGCTGCACTCCGGGCTGCTGAGGGCCAACAGAGGGCCTGAAGCGGTAAAGGAGGCGATCGAGACAGCGGGAAGTATTGAAACATCATTTCTCGAGAGGGGGCTTGTTGCCATAGCTACGGTCGCCCAGGTGGCGCCACTGCTGGGGTTCCTAGGTACCGTATCCGGAATGATCAGCGCATTCGCCGCGATCGCAGCGGCAGAGCAGGTAAGCGCGAAGGTCGTGGCGTCCGGTATCGAGGAGGCGCTGATAACCACCGCTACGGGCCTTATGATCGCCATTCCTGCCAGCATAGGACACTCGTTCTTCGTATCGCAGATAGACAGGTTCGTGCTGGAAATGGAAGAGGCGGCGGCGGAGCTTGTCAACGAACTGATAGAGTTGGGTATCGGACGGTCATGATCCGGAGTTGAACAATGATCAAGAAAAAGAGCAGAGTGACGAGCGAATTCAGCACAGCCTCCTTGTCGGATATCAATTTCCTCCTGCTGATATTCTTCCTGGTCAGCACGATGTTCGCCGTGGACAGGGGACTTCCCATGGCCCTGCCCGGAAAGACATCGAAGACCGTCAAGCTGAAGAGGGAGAACGTGCTGAGCATTCAGGCCTATCCGAACGGCTCCATAGTGATAACCGAAATCGGTCCAGTTTCGTTGAAGGAGATCAAGCCGATCATAGAGCAGAAGCTGCTGGAGAACGACAAGCTGGTCACGGTGATAGAGACACACCCGGATTCGGATTACGGTTTGATGATAGATATCCTGGATGAGCTTCGTTTGGCGAATGCTATCAGGATATCACTGCGAACATTAAAGTCCGAGTAATGGAGGATGAAGAGTGCTTAATCTGGGGAAAAGGCAGAAGGTGTCCAATGCGATACCGACTTCGTCCATGGCAGATATCATTTTTCTCCTTTTGATATTCTTCATGGTTACCACGATATTCAAGATGGAAGAGGGTCTTCCCATCATCCTGCCTAGGGCGGAAACCGGAGCGGAGCTGGAAAGGGAGAGGCTGATACACGTATGGGCGGACCGTTTCAATAGAATCAGCATAAACGACAAGCTGGTTCAGGTCAGTAACATACAGGCAATCATCGCTTCGAGGCTCGAAGAGAACAGGTCGCTCATGGTGGCTTTCAACGTGGACCATCTAACGAAATACTACCTTGTATCCGACATTATCGAGCAGCTGAAAGAGGCGAATGCCGTTAATGTGACCTTCGTCTCTGGAGTCGAGGAAGGCTCCTAGCTTTGTAGAGGAATAAGATTTGGCTGTAGTAGCTGTAGCAAATGTAGAGTTCAAGAGAGGGTACAACAGATACTTGCGGTATTCCTTCTTGGGCGCCCTCATTGTGCATTTTCTCATCTTCTACTTCACGCCTCCCTTCGAATTCAAGCCGTACGTTCTCAGGGAGGAGATATTTGAAGCTGTTGATCTGCCCGACCAGCTCGATATCCCACCTCCGCCCAAGGATATATCCCAGCCGGCTATCCCGATGGAGGCCGAGGAGGGTGAAGAAGTGGACGAGGAAGCCGAAATCGCACCGACGAGCTTTGACAGGATCGAGGATGTGCCGCCTCCCCCACCTCCGCCTTCGGAGCAGGCGCAGGATTTCTACGCATTCGACGAGGCCCCGGTGCTGATCAGGTACGTGAGTCCCAGGTATCCGGACCTGGCCAGGCAGGCTGGTACGGAGGGGACGGTCCTGCTTAGGGTCCTGATAGGCGAGGATGGAAAGGTGATCAGTGTTGATATCATCAACTCGGATGTCACCGCTGTCATGAACAGGGAAGCTATAAAGGCTGCAAAACAGTTCTTGTTCAAGCCGGCCAAACAGCGTACGATCCCGGTTAGGGCGTACATGGCCGTACCTATCAGGTTCAAGCTCAATTGATCTGTAACGTTGGCCGTTATACTGGATTGCTAGTAGGCACCCGGGCAGTGACCGGGTGTTTTTTGCGATTCCCGGTTCCAGATAGAAATAAAAGCGAATATTCCCCGGCGAATAATTGTAGTAAATCATATCGATGATTTCGTTTCTTTTGAAACCAAGAGTTCATACGTAACGTACATATTTTGATAGCAGATTACGCGCAGATTCGTATTTTTGGTACCAGGGAAGAGAGGTCACGAGGATGAGACTGTCGAAAGTACACGTATTCGGTATTTTTTTTATTGTTATCTCATTATGCATGCCGGTGCTGACCTGCGCCCAAGAGATCGGGACCGGCGGCTCCAAGATATTTTCCCTGATTGACTGTATAGAGATAGCATTGAAGAACAATCCCGAGATCGGTATAGCGAGAGAAGGTCTGAAGATGTCGGAAAGCGGCCTGCTGGTTAGCTACGGCGGGTTGCTGCCGCGATTCTCTCTCAGCTTCGCCACCGGCCATAGGTATTATGGTCCATCGTCCGTTCAGTACGATGCCCAGGGGCGTCCGGTACAGCAGCAGGGATTCGATTACGGGGATTATTCGTTTTCACTCTCATCGGATATCACGCTGTTCGACGGGGGAGGCAACATCAACAGGATAAGGTCTTCGATAAACAGCCGCAACGCGTCCAGGGAGGAGCTCAAGTACAGGAAGTACATCATCACGGCTATGGTTATAAGGTCTTACTATAACCTTGTAAGAAACCAGATGCTTCTGACTGTACAGGAGGAGGCCGTCGAGCAGGCGGAGAAGAGCCTGGAGAAGACGGAAGCCCTTCTCGAGGTCGGTTCCGCGACGAGGGCCGATGTGCTGAAGGCCAGGGTACGTCATTCCAACACCAGGCTCAATGTCATAACCGCCAGAAATGCCGTTTTGATAGCGGAAGAGGAGCTTTCCGCGCTGCTTAACATGAGGAAGAGCAGGGAAGTAAGGGTCGATACGTCCCTCACGATAGAACTGATAGAGCCCGACCCGGTCGCCGAAATTCAATACGCCATGCAGAACAGATCCGACCTGAAGAGCCTGTCATTCAGCATCAAATCGGCCAAGCAGAGCGTCTCGGCTGCTAAGAGCGGGTGGATCCCGTCCCTGGGCGCATCGTTTGGATATTACTGGAACGACCGTGATATGGCGGATAACCTTAACTTCTTCGAAGAGGAGTACATGTGGAACGTGACCGGCTACATGAGGTGGAATATCTTCGACGGATTTCTTACGAGCAACAATGTGAATAACGCCCGGGCGAATTATAGGATCACCGAGTACAACATGGAAAAGGCGAAACTCGATGCTGTCAAGGAGATCAAGCAGCTGATACTGTCCATCAACGAAGCCCGCGAGAGGATTTCCGTGGCTACAGAGACGGTGGAGCAGGCCATGGAGGATTTGAGGGTGGCGGAGGAGAGATACCGTGTCGGTGCCGGCACGATGCTCGAAGCGATAGATGCGGAAGTTGCCCTCACGCAGGCGAAAGCGGATGTTATAGACGCTAAATGCGATTACCTTATCTCATCAGCGGATCTTTACAGGGCGACGGGACGTACGATTGTCGATATGAAGGCGATGAACCGATAGGAGCGCTTCGATGCTTATAAAGGTTAATGGAGTCAAGAAGATATATGAAGTAGGGATCCAGAAGATTGAGGCCGTGGCCGGAGTCGATCTGGAGATCGATAGTAACGAGTACCTGGCTATCATGGGACCATCGGGCTCGGGCAAGTCGACATTCATGAACATGCTGGGATGCCTGGACACTCCAACGGCGGGGACGTACTATCTAAACGGCCAGGAGGTAAGCAACCTGAACGACGACGAGCTCGCACGCATCCGAAACAAGGAGATCGGCTTCGTATTCCAGACTTTCAACCTTCTTCCAAGGGCGACCGCGCTGCAGAACGTGGAGCTGCCTCTCATTTACGGAGGCGTGTCCACGGATAAGAGGCGCAACATGGCCAAGCAGGCGCTGGAAGCCGTGGGCCTGGGTGATCGAGCCGTTCACAGGCCCAACGAGCTGTCCGGGGGGCAGAGACAGAGGGTCGCAATAGCGAGGGCCCTCGTGAACAGGCCGTCGATTATTCTGGCGGACGAACCGACGGGGAACCTGGACAGCCGCACCGGCGAGGAAATAATGAATATATTCAACGAGATTCATAAAGCCGGGAATACTATAGTAATTGTCACGCATGAGGAGTATATTGCGAAGAGAGCACAACGGATAATAAAACTGCGTGACGGATTGATCGAAAGCGATTTGAGAATAAATTAAAAAGGTTCGGATTCCCCGGACCTGAAATCAACGCAGTAAAGATATTCCTGCTGGGTAAACCGTCAAGGGGGAAGAATGAAGAAAAAGCACTGGATACTGATCGGGGCGGCCGTGCTGATCGTAGTGCTGATACTTGTAAACATCAAAGCTCGCAGAGGCAAGGCGCTCGCGGTTCAGGTAGAGGAGATAGAGAGGCGTGAGCTTTCGATGATCATCTCGGCATCCGGCAGCATCAAACCCAAGAGGCATGTAGATATAAGCGCTAGCAGTATAGGTAAGGTGACGAAGGTGGCCGTCGAGGAGGGTGACTTCGTGGAGAAGGACCAGTTTCTTCTGCAGATAGATCCTATGGAGCTAGAATCCACGGTTTCCCGGATAGAGGCCGCGATTTCGGCTTCCATGGCCGCGGAGAGGCAGGCCACCGCCCAGGTGAAGCAGTCTGAGAGGGACCTCGAAAGAACCAAAAGGCTTTACGAGCAGGGATACCTCACGGACCAGGAAGTCGACGCAGCCCAGACGAATTACGATGTCGCGGTCTCGCGGCACGACGCCACCCTCCACGATATAGAGCAGCAGAAAGCTCTACTCAAGAGTGCACGGCACAACCTCAAGGAAGTAACTATAGTATCGGAGATGAGCGGAGTGGTTACGCGGCTGAACGTGGAGGAAGGGGAAACCGCCATCATGGGAACGCTCAATAATCCCGGGACCGTTCTGATGGAGATAGCGGACCTTTCCACCATCGAGACAGAGGTCGAGGTCGATGAGACCGAAGTGGTCCATATCAGCCTGGGGGATCGGTCCAATGTTACCCTGGATGCCTTCCCGGATACCACATATGCGGGTGAGGTCACGGAGATCGGGAACAGCCCCATCTATTCAGCCTCCTCATCGAGCCAGCAGGCCGTTGATTTCAAGGTTGTGATAACCATCACCGACACGATCATGAACGTGAGACCGGGTCTCTCGGCCGATGCCGAGATTATCGTCGCTGAAAGGGATAGCGCGCTGGCGATTCCGATTCAAAGCCTGACCGTGAGGCGAAGAAGGGATCTGAAGGATAACGCAGCTGTGGATTCCACGGCTGCGGAGGGTGAAAGGGACGAGATCGAGGGTGTTTTCGTGGTGGAGGGGGGAAGGGCGGTTTTCAGGCCCTTGAATATCGGAATATCCAGCCAGAAGTACTTCGAGGTCCTGTCGGGGCTAAAAGTGGGTGACAAGGTCATAAGCGGCAATTATCAGGCTATCAGGAACCTCAAGGACGGGCAGATGGTCAAGGTCTCGAAGAGGGCGGACAAAAAGGAATAGGCAGCGTTCAGTTGGTCATGCGGGATAACGATTCAGGCTGGTTGCGAAGATGTTGATATTCGAAGGTGTCCGTATAGCGCTGCTCGCTTTGAAAGAGAACAAGCTTCGCACGTTTCTCACGTTACTTGGGAATATAGTAGGCACCATGTCGGTCATAGCGGTCGTTTCGCTTATAGGTGGAGCGGACAACTATATCAGGGAGGAAGTGGCCGAGGAGGGGAGTAATGTCTTCACGGTCGAGAGGATAAATTTCCTCGAGGCGATAACCGATCTCGAATCTTTTCTCGAAGCGCTCGCCAGGAACAAGATTATCAGGCTCAGTGATGTGGATTACCTCAGGGAGAACGTGCCTTCGGCAACCTGCCTCTGCGCCGCCGTGAGTGGCCGCGACAGGATTTCATTCAGAAATTCGTGGGTGGACAACACGGAGATCAAGGGAAGGGGGGAGGAATACCCGGAGATAGAGCATACGGATCTTTTCATTGGAAGGCATATATCGCGTCCGGAAGTGATGCACAGCGATGCAGTGGCCTTGATAGGATGGGATGTGTACGAGCACCTCTTCAAGGGCCGTGATCCGCTAGAAAGCAAGATAAAGATAGGGAAAAAGCATTTTCGCGTGATAGGTGTCGTCGAGAACCAGGGAACGTTGTTCGGGCAGACCAGGAACAGGTTCGTCTATATACCGGTTACTACTTATCTGAAAATGTACGGATCACGCAGCTCCATATCGATCAAGGTGAAGGCCAACGATATCGCATTGATGCAGCAGGCGGTAGATGAAGCCACGATGGCCATGAGGATCAGGCACGGGCTCAGGCCGATGGATGACAACGATTTCAGCGTCTCAACTTCCGAGCAGCTTGTCTCCCTCTGGGAGAGGATATCGGGTTCGATATTCAGCGCCCTCGTCTTTCTGGTATCGATATCGCTGGTCGTCGCCGGTATAGTGCTGATGAACGTAATGCTCGTCTCGGTCACGGAGAGGACCAGGGAGATAGGGCTGCGCAAGGCGCTTGGAGCCAGGAGGGCGAACATAATCTGGCAGTTCATAGTCGAGTCGATCACGCTGTCACTGGTAGGTGGAATAGTGGGAATTACGATAGGCTTCACTATTGCCGCAGTAATATCGCTGCTATCCCCACTTCCATACATAATAGCTGGATGGTCGATAGCGGCGGGTTTGATAGTGACGTTTCTTATAGGTCTGATATTCGGAACTTACCCCGCGAGCAAGGCAGCCATGCTCGATCCGGTTGTCGCATTGCACCATGAGTAGGTGGATCTTATGAATTCAGGTGGAGGGATCGCTGATATAGGGAACGCACGGGGGATACGCTCCGGAGGCGGGAAGCGTGAAGGACAGGTCTGGAAAGAGAATTTCATGCAGGCCACCCAAGTGATCCGAACTCACAAGATGAGGTCAGGGCTGCTGATCGTTGGGGTGGCCGTCGGTGTTATGACCGTCCTAGCCATTGTAACAGTGATGTCAGGGCTCAGTAAGAGGATCAGGGAGGATTTCGTGTCGGCAAACAGGCCCTACCTCGTTGTCACGAGGTTCGATCCCATGCAGGACGAGAGGGACAGGGCGGATGTTCTCCGCCGGAAAGAGCTCACCGCAGACGACGCCGATGCCATAGCAGGGGAAATCGACATAGTCGATCGTGTCGACTTCGAGATAGATCCGGGTGGCAGGATGTGGGTGCTCAGGTACAAGGGAGAACGGACGAATCTTATTCAGATCGTAGGAGTCTCTTACAGTTTTTCACACTTGTTCAACATAGATATCGACGAGGGCAGGTCATTTACCGAATTCGAGCAGGATCGTAAAAGACGTGTAATCGTGCTGGGTTATGGGCCCTCGAAGGACCTTTTCCCGAACACGGATCCGGTAGGTAAATTCATACGTATAGACAACCACGAATATGAGGTTGTCGGCACGTTCGAATCAAGAAAGCACATACTCGGGAGCCTTGGCGACAACTTCGCGATCATTCCGTATTCAACCTTCGAGAAGGATATGTCGGGCAGATTCGACGAGAATCAGATTATCGTGTCGTTGAAACCGGGATTCACGCTCGAGGAAGGGGAGGAAGAGATCACCGCTCTACTGAGGGCGAGGCGCGCCGTGGAACCGGGAGAGGAAAACGACTTTCACATAATGACATCCGAGGCTTTCAAGGACCTGCTTTCGGATATAACGAGGAATATCGCCCTGATCCTTGTGATCATATCATCTATAGGGCTGATGGTAGGAGGGATCGGAGTGATGAACATCATGCTCGTCTCTGTCACCGAGAGGACCAGGGAGGTCGGGGTCAGGATGGCGGTTGGAGCGAAGCGAAGTGACATAATGCAGCAGTTTCTCATTGAGGCAGCGACACTGACCGGCTCCGGCGGTACCATAGGCATTATACTGGGCTTACTGGCCGCACGGGGGATAGCCCGCCTGATCAACTTCCCCTACTCGATCCCCGCAGTCTGGATTCTGGTCGCGTTCATATTCTCCGCTTCGATAGGATTCATCTTCGGGCTTTACCCGGCAAACAGAGCTGCCAGAATGGACCCGATAAAAGCCCTTCATTACGAGTAGCGGCGATAACTGTTAATGTGTTGCCTTATACCCCACCTGACATTATACTCTGATCGGAGAACGCATTTCGAGGTTTATCCCGGGTGCCTGGACGATGAATAGACTTTCCATCCACATAAGAGCCTTCCTGGCATTCACGGCCCTTCCATCGATACTGGTTGCGCAGCCCCTCGGTAGGCCGTTCATGACACGGAGCGACGCCGCTTTCGAGCTGTCGTTAACCCAGAAGTACGACGATGAGGGATTGAGCCTGATCGTCGTGGAGACGGCCATACCGTATAGAAGGCTGGTTTTCTTCAAGAAGGAGGATTCCTACGAGGCACGTTACAGGATGTATATGGAGATAAAGGACGGCAAGGGCGGGTATATCAGCGGTGAGGTATGGGAGGAGCCCGTGAGGGTCTATAGCTACGGAGAAACGAGATTGAATACGGCCGTTTCCTCTTTGAGAAAGGTTCTCCCGATAGATCCGGGAAAGTACAGGATCAGGATGACACTGGAGATTGTAGATACGTCACTGCTATTTTACCGGGAGAAGGAAATAGTCATCGTCGGTGGTGGAGAGGGGAAGCTGGTCCTTGGGGAACCTGTATTCTCGGTCCCCTCGGCCGGAGCGTCACGGCATAAGCCTTCACGGGGCGGCTTGACGCTCTCGTTGTGTGGGATGGCCGACGGGAACGATTTCAGGATGAGTTCGGATGGCATTTTCGCCGGATTCGACGGGTGGCTGCGGGTAACGATCAACATCGTGCTGCCCTCCGGGGGGAAAACGGGGGATGATCATATATTGGTTTCGAGCAGGATAAAGAATGCAAGCGGATCGCCTGTTCTCTATCACAGGGAAAGGGTGCGCACGCTGGATAAGAACTACGCGCACCTTTGCTATGATATCAATGTCGACGACATGAAGATAGGGCTATACGAGATATCAACGAACGTGGAAATGCCGAGCAGCGGGCAGAAAGCCGGCAGTAAGGCAGAATTCATAGTTCTCCTGAACAGGGGATTGCTGGAGGACAATTTCGAGGAAACACTGGGTATTCTATCCATTATCGCCGATAAGGACGAGCTCGACGATCTCAGGACATCAACCATGGATAACAGACACGCTGCATGGAGGCGTTTTTGGGAGTCGGGAGGCAACTTCGCCGGCGGGGATTGGAAGGAGCGTGAGCTGTCCTTTCTGCGGCGGCTGAAGTACGTTTTGAGGTTTTTCTCGAGCTACGGACCGGGATGGAGGACGGATAGGGGCAGAATCTACCTTAGAAACGGTCCTCCCGACAAGGTAGAGGAGAGCCAGGGCAGGCAAATGGGTGAGAGCCTAATATACTGGTTCTACTATTCAAAGAATATCGTTTATATATTCAGTGATTCTATCGGAAGTGGCGAGTACAATCTGCTGACGACACAGCTGATATGAAGTGCGTATGAACTTGTTTCGTTTGATACTCCCAACCATAGTCATCATAGTGCAGCTCCTGCTCTCCGGGTGTTCGCAGGAGGAGCGTACAGGATTGCTCAGACTCGCTTTACAGACCGAGCCCAGCACGCTAGATCCCGCCTATGCTGTCGACTATTCATCGGGGATGATCTCGTCCCTGATCCATTCAAATCTCGTGCGATTCGACCCGGAAGGAAAAATTCTCGGTGATCTGGCCGAAGGTTGGGAGGTCTCCGAAGACGGCATGAAGTACACGTTCAGGCTAACGACTGCCCGTTTCTCCAGTGGGCGGAATGTGAATGCCGAAGATGTCGTGTATTCGTTCAAGCGGCTCCTCGATCCGTCTACCATGTCTCCCAGGTGGTGGGTGCTCGAGCCGATCAGGGGTGCCGAAAATTTTCACGGGGGTGGTTATTGGGATGAGACGGCGGTCCACGCACGGGATGATTCCACCCTCGTTCTATATCTGAACAGGCCTGCGGCTCACCTGTTGAGCCTGCTTACCATGCCTTCGGCGGGGATCGTATGCAGGGAGGAGATCGAAAGCTCCGGGGCCGATTACGGCAGGTCTCCCTGCGGTTGCGGTGCCTGGAAGCTCGTGGAATGGAGGGAGGGTGAGCGGTTGCTGCTGGAACGAAACAGTTTCTATACGGGGGCTGGACCTCATATCGACGGCATATCGATAAGGATAATACCCGAGTCCATGACGCGAATAGCAGAATACGAGGTGGGAAACCTGGATGTTCTCGAGATTCCGAGAGCCGAGCTTTCCAGGTGGAAGGAGTCCGGCGTACCGATTATCCGAGAGCAGGAGCTCAGGATCGTATACATCGGTTTGAACAATGAGAAGCCGCCGTTCAACATCGCGGCCGTTCGCCGCGCGCTGAACATGGCAATCGACGTGGATGCGATCATTTCGAGGGTGATATTCAGCGCCGGTATCGAGGCCAGGGGGATCATACCTCCGGCGCTGCGGTTGGAGCCTATACGGGGGAATGGATACGGCTATGATCCTCAGCAAGCTCGTAAGTTGTTGGCCGACGCGGGATATCCTGATGGATTCAGGATGGAGATTTGGCAGAGGGAAAATCCGGAGGGCGGGAGGATACTCGAAAGCGTGCAGGGCTACCTGTACGATATCGGAGTTGATGCAGAGCTCGTCACTCGTGAATGGAGCGCATTCAAGATGGCCGTGGATCGCGGTACACCGGATGCGTTCTACCTTGATTGGTTCGCAGACTATCCGGATGCCGAGAACTTCATGGCCCCGCTTTTCCATTCGGCGAACGCGGGCGGAGGAGGGAACAGGGCGAGGTATGCAAACAACAGGGTCGACTCGCTTTTCGATGCGGCGGCCCTCACACCCGATGCCGAGGCCAGGTGGAGGATGTACGAGGAAGCCGAATCGCTCGTCTATCACGATGCTCCGTGGATATTCCTTTGGTTTCCAACAAGATACGAGGCTGTCTCGGATAGGGTCGAAGGTTACCGGATCCCGGCTATCTTCAACGCCCAGCGATACCTCGATGTCTCACTGTAAAGGTTCAAGGGACGGGATGTACTTAGTCAACCAAGCCGACGAATGACATATGCTATGTTTAAATATACACTTAAAAGGATCCTGATCCTGATACCCGTCCTCTGGGGTGTCGTTACGATAACCTTTATCATCATGTACGTCGTGCCGGGAGATCCGGTTCTAGTTTTAGCGGGAGAGAGATACGACGAAAAGACGCTGGTCGAGATGCGCAGAGATCTCGGATTGGATAAGCCCCTGCATATGCAATACCTGGATTACCTCGGCCGGGTCGTGAGGCTGGATCTGGGGAGATCTTTCGTCACGAGAAGACCTGTAGCCGCGTCGATAGCGGAGAGATTTCCCAAAACGCTGGTTCTGGCGGCCAGCGCAATGGTCTTGGCGGTTGTAATAGGTGTCTCTATCGGAGGATTGGCGGTCTATAACCGTTTCGCATGGCTCGGCAACTCCCTGATGACCCTATCGCTGATCGGCGTGTCGATCCCGGTCTTCTGGCTGGGCCTGCTGCTCATAAATATCTTCTCCGTAAGGCTGTCACTGCTTCCGCCGTCGGGTTACGGTGGTGGTTCTCTTGCCCACCTTTTACTTCCGGCATTGACCCTATCGTTCGCCTCGATGGCTACGGTGGCCAGGGTGACCCGCTCGGGATTCATCGATGCGGCGGGAGAGGATTTCATCCGGACCGCCAGGGCAAAGGGGATGGGTGAGATCGTCATCATAGGGAAGCATGCATTCAGAAACGCCCTCATACCGGTGATAACCATCGTTGGTACGGACTTCGGAAGCTATCTCAGCGGATCGGTGCTCACCGAGTCGATCTTCGGATGGCCGGGACTGGGAAGGCTGATAGTGCAGTCGATAATGAAAAGGGATTTCCCGGTCATCCAGGGAGCGGTGCTGTTCATGGCTGTTGTTTTTGTGGTCGTAAATCTTTTAGTGGATTTATGTTACGGAATAATTGATCCGAGGGTCCGGGTAGGTTCAGGAAGGAAGTAGGTGCAGTGGCGGGGATCTTGAAGAGGTTCGTACGGCTCAGGACCGCATCTGCCGGATTGGCGGTACTGACAGCCGTTCTGTGTCTGACCATACTTACCCTTTTCCTCTCTCCGAACGGCAGGGGCGAGGTCAATCTGGAGAGGTCGTTGAGGCCGCCTTCACTCGGTCATCCCTTCGGGACCGATCCCTTCGGAAGGGACGTATTCTACAGGGTTTTCCAAGGCGCGCGCCTTTCCCTCGGCGTATCCTTCCTCGCCAGGTCGATCTCCCTTCTCCTGGGTCTGGTGCTGGGAGCGGCCGCCGGGTACTTCGGGGGCAGGCTGGACTCCCTATTGATGCGTCTCGCCGACGTCACCTTTGCATTCCCGGCGCTTCTCCTCCTTATAGCGATAATGGCCGTCGTTTCGCCCGGATTCGTTTCGCTTTTCGTTGCGCTCGGCGTCGTGGGGTGGGCCTCGGTAGCGAGGCTCGTAAGGGCTCAGGTCCTCGCCGCAAGGGAAAGGGAGTACGTACAGGCGGCGAAGGCCTCGGGGGCCGGCAGTACGGGTGTGATATTGAGGCACATACTACCGCAGTGCCTTTCACCGGTTCTGGTTATCTATACCCTCGGACTCGGTATGACGGTTATGGCCGAGGCGAGCTTGAGCTTTCTCGGATTGGGTGTTCAGCCGCCCGATCCGAGCTGGGGAAGGATGATATCCGACGGGATAGGATTCATGCGGACGGCCCCCTGGCTTACGTTCTTCCCTGGGCTTGTGTTGACGCTGACGGTCTGTGCATTTAACATGGTTGGGGACGGCTTGAGGGAAGCGTTGGATCCGCTCTCGGATCGTAGCCGGAGCAGGGTGACCGGGGGCGGGGACGGCTTTGTCGGTAGGGATCGAGTGCAGGGGGGGTGATATCGACGGAGATCACGGAACGTATAACCGATCTGATCCGAAGGGTGGAGCGGGATGCAGGGCTCGACCGGAGATTCAGCTATTTCAGGCTCAGGACATCGTCGGGTGGAATATTAGAAGTCGAGCTGAGCAGCGAGGAGGTCTTCGGGCGTCTATCCGCCGGTGCCGGAGGTTTCACCGGCACTATAGAGACTGACGGAACTGCTTTGCTTAGAAGCACATCCGGTGAGATCGCCAGGCTGATTCTTCTTGCATCCGGCGGAACCGACCCCCTTTTGGCGGTTTCGAGCGTGGTGGATGTCAGAAAGGAAGCCACCCATTCCTCGGAGCTTTTGACCCAGATGATAATGGGAGAGGACGCGGAAGAGCTTGCCGCCGATGGAGATTGGTATCTCGTGAGGCTCAGCGACGGATATCACGGATGGGTGAGGTCCTGGTGCGTATCCGGGATCTCGAGGAAGGATATAGAGGCCTACAACGCGAGGACCAACGTACTCGTTGATGTGAACGTCGGGTCCGTCTATTCAAAACCGGATACGGCGAGCCTGCCGGTCGGGGATGTTGTCTGTGGAACCCGCCTGCTGGCAGGAGGATCCGAAGGGGGATTCCGGCGCGTAAACCTGCCGGGCGGCAGGGAAGGCTATATGTCTTCAGGCTCGCTGGTACAGCCACCGGTCGGTGGGCCGGACAGAACGCGCCTGATGGAAAGGGCAAAGCGGCATCTAGGCGTACCCTATATCTGGGGTGGGACATCCGCGAAGGGTTTCGACTGCTCGGGATTCGTTTATCGGGTTTTTCTGCTCGAGGGGATCGAGCTTCCGCGCGATTCCGACCGCCAGGCCGCTTCCGGTGATCATATACCGGTGGAGAGGATAATAGATGATGCGAGGACCGGGGACCTGCTCTTCTTCGGAGATGCCGCCACGGTCAATCACGTGGCGATATATATCGGGGATGGTCTCTATATTCACTCCTACGGGGATGTGAGGTTCAACAGCCTCGTGAGCGATGACGAGAGATACGAGCTCAAGCTGGGGAGAACCCTTCTGTTCGCACGTTCCGTCCTCGGATGACGTTGATTCACGAAAGAGGCACCGAAATCATCCCGCCCGGTAACTGTAATTGTGTTAAAAAAAAGTTTAAAAAAGTGTTGACAAGGATTTTAAGCTGCTTTACGGTTTCGCCCAATAAAAAGCATATGTTTTTCGAGTACGCAGAAAGGGGGTTTACTCGAATAAAAGACCTACTAGGCAGCTTGTGGGTATAGACTTTTTTGAGCGGACTTGCGGTGACGGCCGCACGTACCAATTTAGTGGGGATCAGGCCTGGAAGGAGGGATGCAGGAAACAGAGATTGTGGAGCGTCATCAGGCGCAGAATAGGTGACCAAGTAACTGGGACGAAATTCGCATGTTGATGCGGTGATATAGAATGGATGTTCCTGAAAGAACTTATCCTGATCAATGGAGAGTAACTTACAGGGGGAAAGTAATGAAGAAACTATTTCTTTTGATGTTGACGATGGCCGTGGCGGTCTCATTCGCGATGCCGGCGATGGCTACCGATGCCAGGGTGATGGCTCTGGGCAACACTCAGAACTATCTCGAGGATGATTACAACATCTTCGCATGGCCTGCAACGCTGCCGAGCTACGCCAACCTGGTAATGATCGGTCTCTGCGGAGACCCGGATTACTGCTGCGAGTACTACTACCCTTACTACGCTAACGGATGGGAAGGATACTACTGCCAGACCATCATGGGCGGAATCCTTGGCCTCGGCGAGGACAACAAGTACGGGGCGTTGGGAATGTTCTTCTTCGAGGGCACTCCCGGAATAAACCCCATTCCGTACAGTGAATTCTACGGCGCTTGGGAATTCGAGTACCTTTTCGCCAGCACAATCTACAACAAGTTCAACGTTCTCTGGGGATACGACATGGAGGGCCTGTCCTTCGGTTTCAACTTCGAGAGAGCAGACCAGATGTGGAAGGAAGAGAACGACGTAGAGTACGAGAATAAGCATGCCTATACCAAGTTCGCGGCCAGTGTCCGTTTCGATGTCGGCGAGGCCGGCTATGCGGACCTGGCCTTCAACGTGGCATTCGCCTCGATGACGGACACGCTTGATGGCTACGGTGAGAGGACCGAGGACGGCAACATGCTGTGGGGTGTCCAGGGCCGCATGTTCTACGAGTACAGCGAGATGTTCACATTCGTGCCGTACATCGGTGTGAGCATGTTCGACTTCTCCACGAAGGTGCAGCGCAACAGCGAGGATTACGCGGATTACTACTACGGCGAGAAGGGCATGATGTTCAATACCGGCTTCGGTATCGACATGACGGTCAACGAGGACAACATGCTGCTCTTCGCCATCGAGCCCTATTCCTTCGGCAAGTTCGAGCCGTCGGAGCCGCCCGACGGAGTCGAGGCATGGGGCAAGGTCGTGTACTTCCCGCGTTTCCGCCTGGCTCTCGAGAGCGATGTCAAGGACTGGCTGACCTTCAGAGCCGGCTGCGTGAAGGAGCTCCAGAAGACGGAGGTCTTCTACAGCTATGAGGACGACGAGTCGACGTACACCGATACCTGTGGTGATTTCTACTACATGATGGGTCTCGGCTTCCACATCGGCGACTTCGACATCGACTGCGTAGTCAACAACGAGCTTCCATTCACGATGGGATACTGGCTGACCGGATTCGAGAACACGGAGCAGCCGATCTGGATGCTTACGGCGCTCTACCACTTCTAATCCGTATTAGTTTTGGTAAACCTCACACGGGGGGCTGTTGCACACGGTCCCCCGTATCTTTTTCCTCCTCGTAGTCCATTTTTTACAACGATTTACCTTTCTGGTCTGTTAATTGCAATCTGAATTGCAGTAAGCGCATGTAGAGGAGAAAATTGTATTTTTTCTATTACATCCCTGTCGGCCTGGACATCCGAGTAACGCGAAGAACCGCGATAACATATTTTATGGCAAGCTCTTGCGTTGTCGTGTTTCTGGTTTCGAGATATATGCTCTCGGGCCCGTGGTGGAACTTCATGAACCTCGTCTTCTGGCCAGCCAATCCCTCGCTGTCTACCGCGGTTACGCATATCTTTATGCATACCAGCTACTTACACCTTATAGGCAATATCGTTTACATCCTTATCTTCGGTAGGGCCGTGGAGGACCGCTTCGGGCCGCTGAGGTTCACCTTGATCTTCGTTCTGTCCGCAGTAGCGGGTGCATATACGCATATGCTGTTCACCGCTCTCTTCTCGCCTCCGCTGCACGGATTGGGTGTCGTAGGCGCATCAGGAGCCACATCGGGGCTTCTTGGGGCTTTCCTCGTGCGATTCTACTTCAGCAGGGTACGCGTCGCCTATTGGGTGTTCATGCCCCTTCAGGGTGTGAATAGAGCCGGCAGGACCTATGCGCCGGTTGTATGCGCATTGCTCCTCTGGCTTCTATTTCAGGGCACATATGCCGTTATACAGCTCGGGACGAATGGTTTTGGAATCGCGTATCTTGTTCATATCGGTGGATTTGGAACCGGAGTGCTTCTAGCAGTAGCGTTCGGAGCCAGGGGGGCGGCCGGTGCAGAGAGGCACCTCACAAAGGCCAGGTTGCACTTCACCGGGGCGAACTGGTTCGCATCGCAGGGGGAGTACCTCAACTACCTCTCCGTCCGGCCGGACGACGCCTCCGCCACAACGGAAGCGGCCAGGGCATTCGTTTGTACGCGTGACATGGGTCCGGCACGCGAACACTACCGGAAGGCCATAGACCTCTGCATGAGAAGTGGCGCTCGCCAGGATGCCGAGGACATCTTCAAGGAGGCGATACGCTCCATAGAGGGTTTCGCTCTGCCACCGGAGCTTCATCTCGATCTGGCCTTCATGATGGAGAGGACTTTGAAATTCCAATCGGCTGTAGCCGCGTACAGGAACTATCTCTCGACCTACCCGCGGTCTCAGGAAGCTCCTTTCATATTGCTCAGGATCGCCGGTATACTGGAGAAGAGGTTCCGGAAACCCGCGTTGTCCCTCTCGCTGCTGAAGAGGATACTCGGGGAGTACCACGATGATGTTTGGGCTGATTACACGCGGTCCGAGGTAGAGAGGCTGGAGCGAGCCGGATGGGCGGCATCTACCGGCCCTGCTTGAATTTTACCGGCGCGGCGGGTACGAGTGAGTTAAAGAACCAATTCCCGGCTCTTTGCTCGTCTGATTGGAAGGCAGGATTAAAATATCTTGAATTGACACGGACGTTCTGCTAGATTCTGCGAGGATGTGGGGTGGTGTGGTTTGCGAGGTTCAACAAAATCGCTGCTCGAAGTCCTGAGATCCAAGTGGTGCCTGAGAGGGTGCAATAGGCTGGGGGACAACGAGTTGCTGGCCTTGGTTCTCGGCAGTGCGAACCACAGGTCCGGAGGGGCAATCGCACAAGAACTTATGGATCACTACGGTGACCTGATGGAGATCGGCAATGCCGGGGTGGATGAGCTCATGGGTTTCAGGGGTATCGGTAGAGCGGCGGCCCTCCGCTTGAAGGCTTCTATCGAACTCGGGAGGCGCTGTATAATCTGCGGCAGGGAGCGCGTTTACACCAAGGTTTGTTCGCCCGAAGATGTTGCCGGTTTGATGATTCCCGAGATGAAAGGATTGGATAGGGAGCATTTCAAGGCAATTCTGCTGAACACCAAGAACCGCATCCTCAGGATCGTAACGGTCGCGGTGGGATCATTGAACGCGGCTCTCGTGCATCCCAGAGAGATATTCAAGGCGGCGGTTATCGCGAGCGCCGCCGGAATCATCATCGTGCACAACCATCCAACCGGCAATCCGGAGCCGAGCCGCGAGGATGAAGAGCTCACGGTGCGTTTCGCCAAATGCGGAGAGCTGATGGGCATAGATGTAGTGGATCACATCATCGTCGGGGACGGTCATTTCGTCAGCATGAGGGAAAGAGGTCTGCTCAGTACATGAAAGGAAGGAATAAACTTGCTAGGTCGCATATCGACATACCTATCCAATGATATTGCGATAGATCTCGGGACCGCGAATACATTGATCTATCTCAAGGGCAGTGGAATTGTGATCAATGAGCCATCCGTCGTAGCCGTGGATCAAAAAACCAAGAAGGTCTACGCCGTTGGAGCGGATGCCAAATCGATGCTCGGGAAAACGCCGGATCACATCATTGCTGTCAGGCCCATGAAGGACGGCGTAATAGCGGATTTCGATATAACGGAGGTCATGCTCAGGGAGTTCATAAAGAGATCCCAGAAGAGACGTTTCTTCATCAGGCCCAGGATCGTGATCAGCGTGCCTTCAGGGATAACCGAGGTAGAGCGGCGCGCCGTTGTCGACTCGGCCCAGAATGCAGGTGCAAGAGAGGTATATCTCGTTGCGGAGCCTATAGCGGCGGCGATAGGGGTGGGATTGCCCGTTGACAAGCCGTCCGGTAACATGGTCATAGACATCGGCGGAGGTACGACGGAGATCGCCGTCATTGCCCTTAACGGGATCGTGACGGATATATCCATTCGTGTCGGAGGGGATGAAATGGACGAAGTGATCATCCAGCATGTCAAGAAGACTTATAATCTGCTGATCGGTGATCAGACCGCAGAGCATGTGAAGATGGTTATAGGATCCGCAACAAAGCTCAATCAGGAAGAAGAGATGGAAATAAAGGGCAGGGACCTGGTCTCCGGCATTCCAAAGATTCTCAGGATCTCGAGTGTTGAAATCCGGGAAGCGCTCACCGAACCGCTCAGTCAGATAGTAGCGGCGCTTAGGACAGCATTGGAGCAGACTCCGCCGGAGCTTGCCGCAGACATCGTGGAAAGAGGCATAGTCATGACGGGTGGAGGGTCGATGCTCAAGGGTATGGATAATTTCCTCAAGGAGGAGACGAACCTGCCTATCAACGTCGTCGAGGATCCATTGACCTGCGTAGTGTTGGGAAGCGGAAAGATCCTGGGATCACTGCACCTTTACGAGCGGATAATAATGAGAAGCTCCCGGTTGTAAGCATGCAGATTCTTTCTTTCCTTTTCGATAAGCACATCGATAAAACGGTTCTCGCTGTTGCTGTAGCGATGTCTCTTCTTCTGCTTACCCGAAGCGAGGAGAGCAAAGTCAGATCCGCCAGGGCCGTATCGGATGTTCTCCTCTATCCCATACACAGCACGGAGAAATATTTCAGTGATATTGACGAGTTGAGGGAGGAGAACCGGAAACTAAGGAGATTATCGGCATCGCTCTATCATGAGAGGGAGAAACTGCTGCAGTTCAAGGATGAGAGAAACCGGTTACGGAGATTGGCAGGCCTCAGGGAGGACTCATTTTTCGATTTTCTGCCGTGCGAGGTTACCGCCCGTTCCTCGAACCGCTTTCACAACTCGGTTACCATTGACAGGGGCGGTTCCGACGGTGTCAGGGTCGGAATGGCGGTGGTCGGCTACCGGGGAGTCGTAGGGCGCGTGACACAGGTTTTCGGCAGCACGTCCAGGGTCTTGCTTCTTAACAACAAATCGATTTCCGTCAGCTGCCGTGATAAGCGCAGCCGTGTCGTAGGTATACTCGAATGGGACAAGGGGAACCTGTTTAAGCTGGAATTCATAGGTAAAGAGGAAGACGTGATCGTGGGGGACACCCTGTTGACGAGCGGTTTGGGTGAGCTTTTCCCCAAGGGTTTTCCGCTGGGCACGGTTTTTCATGTTACGGAGGAGAGGAGCGGCCTGTACAGAAACGTTGGGGTTGTCAGCATGGCCAATCTCAAAACCCTGGAAGAGCTTTTCGTCGTGGTCGGCGGCAGGGACTGGGAAAATACCAGGATCTACGAGGAGCTCGAACAATCGCTCAAGGACTAGCGGCGGGGGTGTGATCGTTGTATCTATTCCGTGTGATAATAGGATCGCTAATCGTATTCATCCTCCAGGTCACGATGGTGCCCCGCATGACCGTAGGAGGCATATCGCCGGATCTGATGGTCATCCTGCTCGTGATCCTCGTCAAGGGCAAGAACGCGGTTTTCGCCGTCGTTGTGGGTTTTCTGCTTGGATTTCTGCAGGACCTGGGTAACGCGTCCTATCTCGGAATGAACGCTCTGGCAAAATCGGTGGTTGGGTATGGCATATTCCAGGCCTGCGGGGGATTGTTTCCGGACAATGTGATTTTCAGGGGACTTTTGATCCTCGGTGCATCGCTTGTCAACGATATTATAATTCTCACGATCACAACCTCTGTATCTCTCACAGATATCTTCTCGTGGTTCTTCAAGTTCTCCGTCTTGTCGGGTATCAGCACGGCCGTCATCGGTGTGATCGTGCTGGAAATCATCAATGCTGCTACGAGAAGGAGGACCAGGACCGATGGCGGATTTTGACAGGCAGGAAGGACCGGTCCTGATGCTCCGCAGGAGAAATCTCGTCGTCCTCCTGCTCGGAGCGATCGCCCTGCTGACGGGAAGACTTTTCTACCTGCAGGTGATCCGGCACGATTACTACAGCAGGCAGGCTTTTTTCAACAGGATTCAGAGAGAACGGATCGTGGCTCCAAGGGGCTTGATAAGGGCCAGGGACGGCTCGAAGCTTGTCGTGAACGTGCCGGTCTACCAGATATGCATCCTTCCCCATAGAGCCAGGAACGTGGAATCGAGTTTGGGGCTGGCATGTGAGCTTCTATCGATAGATGAGGACAAGCTTCAGAGGGATATAGACTCCTGGATCGGCAAGTATCCCGACGGCAGAAGCATGACGGTGGTTCAAGCGGCGGACAAGAGACAGATATCCGTGTTGATGGAGAACCGAGCCCTATTCCCCTTCTTCAAGCTCGTCATGAAGCACAGGCGCCAGTATCCGGAAGATTCCCTCGCCGTGCATATGCTCGGTCAGGTGGGGGAAGTAACGGACCAGGAGCTAAAGGATTCGAAGAGCCTGCATCCCGGCGATATCGTGGGTCGTGCCGGTGTGGAGTATACATACGACGATTATCTAAAGGGAAAGGACGGGGTTAGGATAATCGAGATGAGCGCGGGTGGAGAGCGTATAGAGGAGCTGGAAGGGCTATTCAAGTATGAGGATCCCGAGGGTGTCGTGGGGGCTCGTCCGTCGATCCCCGGCAGTGATATATACCTGACGATAGACCTGGCTCTGCAGAGGGTTGTGGAAGGCGCGTTCAAATGGAACAAGGGTAGTGTTATAGCCATGGATCCATCGAACGGGGAAATTCTTGCGGCGGTCAGTCGGCCCGCTTTCGATCCGAACATCTCTCTCAGCGGAACGATGGGTGAGAAGTGGCAGGATCTCTACGAAAATCCCGATAAACCGTTGTTCAACAGGACGGTACAGGCCCTGTATCCGCCCGGCTCTATATTCAAGCTGATTACAGGCTATGCGGCCGTGGTGAACGGATTGGTCTCGATCGACGAACGACTGGAACCGTGCTTTGGAGGATACCAGTTCGGGAATCGGTTCTTCCGCTGCTGGCTGCCGGAGGGCCATGGTTCGCTGTCTCTCTCCGGCGCTTTGATATATTCCTGTGATACGTATTTCTATCAGATCGGAAAGGTTTTAAGCGCCGATCAATTCGCCGCGGCAGCACGGCTATTCGGACTGGGGGACGTGACCGGTGTGGATATACCGAGTGAGGCGGTGGGCATCATACCGGATCACTCCTATTTCGACCGCAGGTTCGGCAAGAGAAAATGGACGAAGGGACACCTGCTGAACTACTCGATAGGCCAGGGTGAGGTGCTGATCACTCCCCTGCAGGCCTGTGTCATGGTTTCCGTATTTGCCAATGGAGGGAGGATGGTGCATCCGCACATAGTCAAACGAATTGTGGACGCCGATGGAATCGAGGTCTTCGAAGGCGAAGAGCGGGCCTATCCGATCCAGCGGATGAACCTGGATATCCTTCGCGTTATAAGGGATTTGATGGAAAGGGTGATTGCGGACGAGAGGGGTACGGGTAGATTCGCAGCGGTCAGGGGCTTGAGAGTAGCCGGGAAGACCGGGACCGCCCAGAATCCCCATGGTGAGGATCATGCCATCTTTGTTGCATTCGCGCCCGTTGAGTCGCCGGAGCTGGCACTGGCCATCGTGATGGAGAACGCAGGACACGGAGGTGTTATGGCCGCCCCGATAGCACGTGAGATATTTTCCAGCTACTGCGGCACGGTGGCGGGTTCGGGAACGGGAGGCGCACTTGCGGGATCGATGGTGCCGGTATGGAGCGATCGAGTTACACCGGATCGGCCGGGGTATCTGGGCGATCACGATGGTACGGTTGTGATCTCCCCGGATTCGAGAGTGAATCGCAGGGGATCGGAGTAGAGCATGAACAGCAGCATGAAGATGCCTACGAGGTACTTCCAGGATTTCGACTGGCTGATCCTAATACCCGTTCTCGCCCTCATGCTCGTGGGCCTTCTAACACTCTACTCCGTCGGGCATGTGCCCGGCGAGCTCAGAGGTGCATTCCCGGAGGGAGAGACGCAATTTTTCCATAAGCAGGTCGTATGGAGCATTCTGGGAATTGCAGTAATGGTGATCACGTTTCTTCTGCCTTTCGGCTATTACGAGAGTACGGCGTTGTTCCTGTATCTCGCGGGAGCCCTGCTGCTGATCATCGTCCTGCTTCTCGAACCCTTCAAGGGGGCCAGCCGCTGGATCGTGCTGGGAGGTTTCAGGTTCCAGCCGAGTGAATTCATGAAGATCGCAGTTATATTTCTGCTTGCCAGGTTTCTATCGGGAAAACGCAGCGACCCCAACAGGCTCCGCGTTCTGGTCATAACATTCGCCGTAGTCGCGGTCCCGTTCCTGCTCGTCGTGAAGCAGCCCGATCTCGGCACATCCCTCGTGTTTCCTGCACTTCTGTTTCCCGTCCTCTACTGGCGGGGGCTCAATGAGAGCATCTTGATGCTTTTTGTAACCCCGTTCATAAGCGCGTTCCTGACCATTTACAGCGAATGCACGCTGGGGAGAGGATCTTATCCCTATCCGCTGCTTATCTTTTTCCTTATCATCCTGGCCATCGCGTACAAGAGGAGACACAGGTTCGTGCAGAGTGTGATGCTGGTTGTGCTGAACGTTGCCGTTATGCTGATAGTGCCAAACATATGGAGCAGGTTGCAGTTATATCAGCAGAAGAGGATTCTTGCCTTTCTGCGTCCGGAGTCAGATATTCTGGGCACCGGATGGCAGGTGTTCCAATCGAAGATATCCATCGGATCGGGCGGTTTCTTCGGCAAGCAGTTCCTGCACGGGACGCAGAAGCTGCTGGCCTTTCTGCCCGAGAGGCATTCTGATTTTGTTTATTCTGTTCTTTCGGAGGAACTCGGATTCATCGGCGCCTTTGCCGTGCTCATCCTGTTCACCGTCTTCATCGTTCGTATCCTGTATCTTACGACGAAGCTCAAGAATCGTTTCGCCTCGATCGCCTCGGTGGGCATATGTTCATATTTCACGTTTCACCTGTTCGTCAACGTTGGCATGACCATAGGACTGGCACCTGTGACCGGGCTGCCCCTGCCGTTTATAAGCTACGGGGGCAGTTCGATGATCGTGAACTGTTTCATGGTGGGAGTGCTGCTCAATTTCAGCACCCATTTCTACGAGTATTGAGGAATGATTGAATTGAGAAACATAGTCGATTTGGCGCTGCAGCTGGCAACGAAAGCGGGCGTGGAATGTGACGTGTACGGTGAAAGCAGGAGGATGCTGCAGATTCAAGTCCACGGTGGAGAACTGGAGTCAGTGGACGACGCGGTTGACGCCGGTATCGGAATAAGGGTGGTTGATGGAGGAAGGGTGGGATTCTCCTTCACCAGCGATCTGGAAGGACAGGGTGTGGAGGCGTGCATCGACGAGGCGTCCCGGAATGCATCGAACAGCTCGCCGATGGACGCCGATGTCCTGGCGGATCCGGAAAAGGGTGAGCCGCCGGGTGAGGCCTACCCGGCATATCCGCAGGATGGCGGGACCGAAGCAAAGGTGGAAAAGGCCATAGAGATGGAACGGGCCTGTCTGAAGTTCGATTCCTCCGTCGTTAATACGGAGGATGCCGTCTACAGCGAGTATACGGGTGATGTCGTCGTCGCAGGTACGAGAGGATTTTTCCGCGGGGAGAGGCGTGGCTACTGCTGCTGTTCCGTATCCGCTATTGCTCGAAGGGGGGACGAAACCCGGAGCGGATGGTTTTACAGCCAGGCTCTACATCCGAAGGACATCGATTTTGCCGGAACGGGGCATCGGGCGGCGGTGCTTGCCGTTTCCCTGCTCGGTGGAGAAAAGGCCCGGACCAAACGTTATGCTGTTGTAGTAGACGGTGCTGCATTCACAAGCATAATCAGCTTCATGGAACGGATACTATCCGCCGAGATGGTGGTGAAGGGAACGTCCGTTCTCTCCGGTATGCTCGGCGAGATGGTATCGGCCGATGGGGTGACCCTGATAGATGATCCGTTCATGGCTGGCGGGTGCTTCAACGCCTGTTTCGACGCCGAGGGAATGCTCACGAGAAAAAACACATTAATAGAGTCGGGTGTGTTGAGAGGTTATCTCAGCGATGCGTACTCGTCCAGAAAGCTCGGTATGCATCCGGGGGCGAACGCCGTGAGGGAATCTTTCAAAGCGAGGCTGGCGCCCGGCCCCACGAATTTGTACCTGGCCCCGGGTATCAGGTCGATCGATGACATCGTCGCGGATCTAGACGAGGGCATAATAGTCCGTGATATTATGGGAATGCATACATCGGATCCGATATCGGGCGACTTCTCGGTGGGATTCAACGGTCATACGGTTCGCGCGGGAGTCGTGTGCGGGCCGGTTTGCGAGATGACCATGAGCGGCAATATCATCGATCTTCTGGGGGGAATCAAGGAAGTGGCCGGCGATACAACATTCATCGGACCATACGGTTCTCCTGCGGTGCTTGTGGAAGGTTTGAGCCTGGGCGGGACGTAAGGAGGTTTTGTGCATCCGGTATTGATAGAAATCGGAAGGTTCAAGATATATTCATATGGATTTATGCTTGCCGTCAGTTTCCTGGTCGGCATATGGTTCGCCGGGAAACGGGCACGCAGATATGGAATTCCGGAGAACAGCATGTACGACCTCAGTATAGTGCTGATACTGAGCGCCGTCCTGGGTTCCAGGCTTCTCTACATATTCACGCATATAGACCACTACAGAAGCATCCTGGACGTGATAGCCCTTTGGCAGGGGGGTGCGACATTCTACGGGGGGCTAGTGCTGGCAGCAATCGGTGCGGTGGTCTTTCTCCGGATAAAGAGGATACCGTTCTTCAAGGTGGCGGATGTATGTTCGCCTTCGATCGGGCTAGGCATATTCCTTACACGCATAGGGTGCTTCCTGAGCGGTTGCTGCTTCGGTTTGCCCACTTCGTGTCCGTTCGGGCTCGTTTTTCCACCTGATTCTCCGGCCGGTTACGCCTACCAGGGAATCCGGATCCACCCGACGCAGCTCTACTCGTCATTCTACGGGATCCTGATATTCATCCTCATCATGCTCATCGAGCGCAGGAAGAGATTTGACGGGTTTACATTCGCCTGGCTGTGCATACTGTATGGAATGTCGAGATTCATTGTCGATTTTTTCAGATACTACGAGAAGATCTCGATGTTCTGGGATGCCCTATCGGTGAATCAGCTTCTAAGCCTGGGACTCGTAATTGCCGGTGTCCTGCTTCTTGTCCTTCTGCGTCGCAGAACCGCCCCCGCCCTGGCTGTTCAGGATAAAGACCGCGCGTAGCGCCCGAAGCGTTCGTCGGCCTCATGGATGTGTGGAGGGGTTGTAGTGAGGGGTCTCTTTATCTTTGTGCTGGAGACGCTGTTCCCGGAAAGCTGTATAAACTGCGGCTGCACGATCCCACCGGGATCGCTTCAGGTGCCGTCGGTGATACCGGCCGGCTGGCCTGATTTCACCCTGGATTTCTTCGAGGCCGATATCTATAGGGAGCTCTTCGGATCGATCCGAGTACCGGCAAGGATCATGTGCCCGAGGTGCTGGATCGGGATATCTCCGGGTTTCACGGATGATCTTCTCGGGAGCACTGGATCCGATGAAGGGGAATTCTGCGACAGGTCGGATGATCTGAAGTGTTGCTCCTTCGCGGACCTAACCACAGGACGAGTGCCTCTGGTAACCCCCTTTTTCACAGATGAAATTCTGCTGGAACTTATTCATTTTCTTAAGTTTTCGGGTGGCAGGGCGGCTGTGGAGCCTCTCTCGTGGTGGATGGCGAAGGCTCTCGAAGCACATTTCACCACAACGGTATCAGGGTGGCCAGCATCGCCCATCCTCGTTCCCGTCCCACTCCATCGGTCGAGGGAACGCAGGAGGGGATACAACCAGGCGGCGCTTCTGGCCGCCCGTGTCGCATCCAGGCTCGGACTTGCGACGGTAGGCTCACCCCTCGTAAGGGATAGAAAGACATCCCCCCAGTCGGCTCTCGATCGTCCGATGCGTGCGGATAACGTGTATCGTGCCTTCCGCCTCACAGGGGCAGAACTGATTGCAAATAAAGATATTATTCTAATAGACGATCTGGTGACGACGGGTGCGACGGCATTATCGTGCATCTCCGCCCTCTTAGAGGGTGGACCCTCGACGGTGACGGTGCTGGCTGCGGGGAGGGCCGGTGCGGCTAGATATCGTGTATGAACGGCTTATTGCCGGGTGTGGAAACGCTAGAAATCCGGTATTTCTTGACATTGATAATAATGGTATGTAACCATCACGGCAGAAGTTATAAGTCAAGGGAGGGAATGGTGCTGAAAACGAACAGGGAACTGCTGAACGCGGCCAAGGATGGAGGGTATGCAGTCGGGGCTTTCAACGTGAACAATATGGAGTTCGTCCAGGCGATCACCGAGGCCGCCGCCGAACTGGAAAGCCCGGCGATCATAGCGGTCTCTCAGGGAGCTATTAAGTACGCGGGATTGGGCAATCTTGTCTCTATGGCGACGTTGGCAGCTCAAGAGAAGGGTGTATCCATTTCCCTTCACCTCGATCACGGTAAGGATATGGATGTTATCGAAAGATGCATTGATGGAGGTTTTACATCGGTGATGATAGATGGATCGCATCTCGGCTTCGAGGAGAACGCGGAGGTAACACGGAGGGTTGTAGAGATGGCTAAACCCGCCGGGATCTCGGTGGAAGGTGAACTTGGACGGCTGGCCGGAGTGGAGGATAACGTTTCCGTCGAGGAGCAGGACGCTCTGTTCACAGATCCCGCCGAAGCCGAAGAGTTCGTGCGGAAGACCGGTGTTGATTCGTTGGCCGTTGCGGTCGGAACATCTCACGGAGCCTACAAGTTCAAGGGCGAGGCCAGGCTTGCGATGGACAGGCTCAGGATGATAGCATCGAGGGTCGATGTGCCTCTCGTTCTGCATGGCGCTTCGGGCGTAAACCAGGAGCACGTGGAGATCGCGAACAATTTCGGCGCTCGGCTGAGGGGTACAAAGGGGGTTCCTGACGAGGCTATCGCCGAAGCCGTGAAGCTCGGCATTTGCAAGGTGAATATCGATACGGACATGAGGATAGCCTTTACCGCGTATCTGAGAAAGAGCCTATCCGAAAGCTCCGATGTATTCGATCCGAGGAAATACTTGGGTGCGGCGAGGGAAGCGGTGAAGGAGACCGTCATAAGAAAGATGAAGCTGTTCGGAAGCGATGGCAAGGCTTCCTGAACGGGCGAGGCATGCAAAAGGAGGAAACGATGGCTATAAATGTCGCAATCAACGGATTCGGAAGGATAGGCAGGCTGGTATTTCGTCATGCGATTCAGGACAGGCGGTTCAACATGTTGGCCGTGAATGACCTTACCGACACGAAAACACTGGCCCACCTGCTCAAGTACGATTCGGTTCACGGTGGATTCCCCGGGACGGTCACAGCCAGAAATGACGGTTCACTATCGGTCAAGGGTAGAAGGATAAAGGTCCTTGCCGAAAAGGATCCTGCCGCCCTTCCGTGGGAAAAGCTAGGCGTGGATGTAGTGATAGAGTCGACAGGGCGCTTCCGGAAGCGTAAGGATGCGGCATTGCATCTTGGAGCGGGTGCGAAGAAGGTTATCATATCGGCGCCGTCGCCGGACCCGGACATAATGATCGTGATGGGCGTGAACGACAAGCTCTACAGGAAGAGGAAGCACCATATCGTCTCGACGGCTTCCTGCACTACGAACTGCCTCGCACCGATCGCAAAGATACTCAATGACGAGTTTGGCATTGCGAATGGGCTGATGACTACCGTTCACGCGTACACGAACGACCAGAATGTGCTCGATTCTCCGCACAAGGACCTCCGGCGGTCACGGGCATGCGCCGTATCGATGATACCGACGACTACCGGTGCCGCGGCCGCCGTTGGAGTTGTCATGCCCGAGCTCAAGGGCAAGCTCAACGGGATGGCCGTGCGCGTGCCCACTGCGGACGGCTCTCTCGTAGATCTCGTTGTCACTCTCAAGAAGGGAACGACGGTAGAGGCTTTGAATGAGGCGGTCCGCAAGGCCTCGGTCAGATCGATGAAGGGGATTGTGGAGTACTGCGTGGATCCGATCGTTTCATGCGATATCATCGGGAATCCCAATTCGTCCATATTCGACAGCCTGGCGACCATGCAGATCACGCCGAGGGTGTTCAAGGTGCTATCTTGGTATGACAACGAATATGGATACGCGCTCAGGATGGTTGACATGATGAGGCTCTTGATCAAGTAGCGCGTCCGGTCGGAACAATACAAGGGAGGATGACATTTGACGAAGAAGACACTCAAGGATGTCGACTTGAAGGGTCGGAAGCTGTTGATGAGGGTCGATTTCAACGTGCCGCTGTCGAAAGACGGCTTCGTCGCCGATGACACGAGGATCAAGGCCGCACTGCCCAGCATCGATTACGCGGCCCGGAAAGGGGCGTCTGTCGTGCTTCTATCGCATCTGGGCAGACCAAAGGGCAAGATAGATCCTGCATCGAGCCTGAAGGTTGTAGCTCATCACCTGGCAGAGCTCACGAATTACCCCGTGAAATTCATTGATGATTGTGTCGGCGCCAAGGTCGAGAGTAAAGTTGCATCTCTAAATCCCGGTGAGATCCTGCTTCTTGAGAACGTGAGGTTTTATCCGGAGGAGACGGAGAACTCGCCTGAGTTCTCTGAGCAGCTATCCCGTATAGGTGATCTATACGCGAACGACGCATTCGGGACGGCTCACCGTTCTCATTCCTCTACGGAGGGAGTAACAAGGTACTTCGGAGAGAAGGTAGCCGGTTTCCTGATGGAAAAGGAGCTCGATATCCTCGGAGGTCTTCTCGATAAGCCCCAGCGGCCTTTTGTAGCGATACTCGGCGGTGCGAAGGTCTCGACCAAGATAGGAGTGGTACGCAACCTGCTCGAGCGTGTGGACCGGATTCTGATAGGAGGCGGGATGGCCTTCACCTTCTTCAAAGCGGCCGGGCTGGATATCGGGAATTCGCTTGTCGACGACGAGTTTGTCCCCCTCTGCCGCGAGCTGATGGAAACGTCGAGCAGGGAAGGTACGAAGAGGATATTCCTGCCGGTAGACATAATAGTGGCCGAAAACATGGATAACGACGCCGCACACAGGCAGGTTTCTGTGGGGGACATACCCGAAGACTGGCTCGGTGTGGATATAGGTGTTAAGACGCTTGATCTGTTCGCAAAAGAGCTCGAAAACGCCAGGACCATATTCTGGAACGGTCCCATGGGTGTGTTTGAGATGCCGAACTTCGCCGAAGGCACGAAGAGGATCGCCAGGATGGTAGCCGATGCAACGGAACGCGGGGCTTCAACGATCATCGGTGGGGGGGACAGTGTGGCGGCGGTAAACAGCATGAACCTGACGGACAAGGTTACGCATATATCGACGGGGGGCGGTGCGGCGCTCGAATATCTGGAGGGCAGGGAGCTGCCGGGGGTAGCCGTCCTTAGTGACAGGGACGTATCGATGAGGGTATGAAATCTTTTGATGGTCGTCCGCTCGTCATTCAGAAAAGCGAATGGCTCCGGGCGTTGATTCGTGCTCAGACCTGCCTTCCGGCACCCTGAAAGGAACGGTGCGTAAAGTGAAGAAAAAGATCATAGCCGGTAATTGGAAGATGAATATGGACCACATCGAAGGAGCCGCGCTCGCGGGTGGGATCCTCTCACTGCTCGAGCAAAGGGAGAGCACAGCAGAACTCGTTGTGATCCCCCCTTATACAACGCTTCCATCGGTGGCGGAAGAGCTGAAGGACTCCGATGTGAAGCTGGGAGGGCAGGACGTATATTACGAGGTGGAGGGGGCGTTTACCGGGGAGATTTCCGGGAAGATGCTGCGCGCTCTGGGCTGCACGTATGTCCTCGTCGGTCATTCCGAGAGAAGGCATGTCATCGGTGAAAGCGGCGGGTTACTCTCTAAGAAGCTCAGAGCGGCGCTGGCGGCCGAGCTGCTGCCCATCTTCTGTGTTGGAGAGACCCTGGATGAGAGGGAGGGGGGACGCGCTTCGGACATCGTCAACAAGCAGGTCGGGGAGGTGCTCGAGGGATTGGGAGGCGGCGACATAGGGAGGATCGTCCTGGCGTACGAACCCGTTTGGGCTATAGGTACGGGCATTACCGCAACACCGCAGGATGCTTCCCATATGCACGGTGTGATTAGAGAAATTATGGGCGAACTATTCGGAGGCAGTGTGGCCGAAGGTGTCCGGATCCTTTACGGAGGCAGCGTAAAACCCTCCAACGCGGCGGATCTTCTGGGAGCGGCGGGCGTGGACGGGGTTCTTGTGGGAGGGGCTTCACTCGAGGCGGAGTCCTTCATGGGGATCGCCTATGCCCTCGAGCCTTCATAAACCATTTGACTGAAGCTTATTATTTCATTAAACTAATCATTTAAAGGGTGGAGCACAGGTATGCTTTTTGATGTTTTTGTAGGAATACACATAGTAACTTGCATTCTACTGATAGTCGTTGTTCTGATGCAGTCTAGCAAGGGGGGCGGTCTATCCGGCGCGTTCGGAGGTGCCGGTGCCGGGCAGATGCTGGGAGGGCGTGAAGCGGCAACGTTCCTGAGCAGAGCGACCACCTATCTGGCTGTTATATTTATGCTTACTTCCCTTTCACTCGCTTTCATCTCCGCAGGCAGGGGGGGGGAGGAGCAGGAGAGTGTTCTGAGGCGTGCAGCTGAGAGAGAGGAATGGGGATCGATCATTCCCGAGGAGCAGACCGATATAGACGAAGTGCTGGGGAACGTTCCGGAACCCACCGAGGCAGGAGGGGACACCGGGGGGACCGGTTCCCGGGATGCCGAGCCGGAGGAATAATTCGATACAATCGATAAGGATTCTTTTGCCGGGATGGTGGAACTGGTAGACACGCTACCTTGAGGAGGTAGTGGGCCAACGCCTGTGCGGGTTCGAGTCCCGCTTCCGGCATTTTTTTCACGGCGGGACCTCGAGTCCCGCTTTTTTCGCGAATAACGAGAATCGGGGCTCTTCCGTATTATCACGAGCCGGCCGGCCGTGAAGAAATCCCTTTACATCAAGTGTAAGAATGGATTACCTTCTATTCCTATCAGCGCGACGCGGATTCTTGAACATGTGCCGGAAGGAGTTGGATGGAGCTCGGGAACGTATTGCTATACGTATCACTGGGATCGGCTGTAATAGCTCTATTGGCGATCCTCTACCTCTTCAGGGAGATCAGGAGATTGAAGAGGCCGTTCCGGTCGATGGCCGAGATCTACGAGAACCAGGGGGCCGAACAGTCAATCGAGGAGCTTTTCAAGGGCATTGACGAGAATCGCGAGTTCCTCCGCGCTCACTCAGACGAGCTGCAGAAGATCCTGGGCAGGGTGGATAGGTGCTACAGCGGTATGGGGATCGTCAAATACAACGCCTTCGAGGACATCGGGGGCATGCAGAGTTACTCCTTGTGCCTTCTGACAAGCGAGAGGAACGGATTGATAGTAACCAACCTGGTGGGCAGGAATTCGGCGCGTGGCTACGCCCTCGAGGTTGATGACGGGAAGCCCTCCCGCGAGCTCAGCGAAGAGGAATCGCAGGCCCTCGAAGCCGCCGTGCGTTATCTGTCTGCTTGAAACAGCCCTGCCGATCTTACCATATGGCTGAGAAAGCCTTATCTCCGTTCATAGGCTTTTGTCTCTCTGACGGGATTTTCAATAGTAAATGTGAGGAGCTCCGCACGAGGCGGATCAATTCTTCTCTCTGTCCCTGGAGTAGTTATCCAGGATCCTCTTCTCTGTCTCGGTCAGGTTGTCGTACCCTTTCGATGATATCTTGTCCAGGATGGAATCGATCTTGTCGGATTCACTCGATCGGCTGTTTTCCCCGTCCTGCACATTCCCCTTCCCTCCGTCGAAATGCACCTTCAGGGGGAACCGGCTCCAGATACTGCGCAGCTTGTTATGGAATTTCCAAGCCCTGTGGTCCGTTCTCATATAGATCAGTCCCGCCGCCATGCCTCCCAGGTGGGCGAAATGCGCAATCCCCGTTCCACCGCTGATCCCTCTAAGAAACTCTATTATGGCGAGCACTATTACCAGGGTTCTTGCACGAACGGGGAAGATCCCCCATACGTAGATCTGGTTATATGGGAATAGTACGGCGTATGCCAGCAGTATGCCGTAGCCCGCACCGGATGCTCCCAACACGACCGAGTTGTATGAGAAGATGAAGCTGGCCAGGGCTCCACCCAGGCCGCATACGAAATAGAACTTGAGGAAACGCTGGCTGCCCCATGTACGTTCCAGGGCTGAACCGAACATCCAGATGATGAGCATGTTGAGTGCGATGTGTGCCAGGTCCCCGTGGAGGAACATATACGTCACCAGCTGCCATATATATCCCCTGGTCACCACGAGTCTCGGGAACAGCGCGAAGAACGCCAGGAAGGATGTCCCCGAGAGCAGCAGCTGGAGTATGAAGACGAGCACGTTGGCCGCCACCATCTTTCTCACTACGCTTCCGTGAAAGAAATCCAACACTGGATTCGAAGAGTTCCTTCCATAGCCGTTGTACATAAACCGGTCACTCCCGAAATAAGATTCAGATTGATAATAACGGATTTGCTGAAAATGGGCAACCATAGAACTCCGCGCCCGGTGGGTGATATACGGACTGAGAGCCGGCAAGCCAAGGACAAAAATGGGCTCGACTGTCGAGGTTGAGTTGTAGTACACTCGCTATGAGGTGATGTAGAGTGAGCAGATTATACGTGATTGGATTATTGGTTGTGATCGCGGCGGCGCCCGCGTTCGGCACGAACTGGTTTCTGAATCCGGACGGTAGCGGAGATGCACCTACGATCGCTGCGGCTATCGATTCCGCTGAATCGGGGGACTGGATTATGCTGAACGGCGGCATTTACTACGAAGAGGATATCCTGCTGGATGGGAAGGATGTATCCTTCAGCTACAATCTCGGTATACCTTACATCCAGGCGGCTGTCCCCGGGACGGGGACGGGGATCACGATCAGGAACGTCTCGAACTCGAGCACGTTTTTTGGAATTAATTTCAATTTTTTCGACCAGGCCATGATTGTAGAAGATGGAGCGCCGAACATATGGTTCGTGAATTTCAATGGCTGCGGTTCATGCATAAATGTCAGCGGGGGCTCCTCAGCGCCGGAAATGGCCAACATGCTCGTGGATTCATGCACGGTTGGATTCGAGATTGCAGGGGGCAGCGGCACAGAGATAATAAACTGCACTCTGGTCAAAACGGGCAAATGCATACTGATGTCGGGAGGTTCTGCAAGCGTATTGCGAAATATCTTTTTCCTGTCCGATACGGGCATCGAATGTATTTCCGGCTCCGCAACGCTCGACTGTAACGACTTCTGGAGAAACGATGTTAATTACGCAGGCTGTTCCGCAGGCGTCACGGACATATACGAGGATCCCATGTTCTGTATATTCAGCATCTCTTCACCGGGCCTTTATTACCTCAACGAACTGTCTCCATGCTGGGCGGAGAACAATGCCTGCAATGTGGATATCGGAGCCTACACGACTATTGCCGGTTGCGATACTACTGATGTGGAGGATAGTAGCTGGGGATTCATAAAGAACATTCACCGTTGATCTTTTACGGTTGCATACTCTAACTCACCTCAATAAGGAGTCGATCGTGAAGATGACCATTGCGCTCGTACGTGTACTGCTGTGCGTTACAATCGTAACTGTAGTACTTTTTTCCGGCTTCGACCGTTTGGAGACCGCCGGGGAAGGAGCAAGAACAGCCGTGGAAGCAGCCTTTATAAACGGAAAGATCTACACTATGGATGTGGACAGGCCCGAGGCCGAAGCTGTCGCCTTGGGTGGAGGCAGGATCCTGTTCGTAGGTGAATCGCGGGACATAATCGCCAAATGCGGTCCTGGAACCAGGAAATACGACCTGGAAGGCCGCACGGTTATCCCCGGGCTGATAGATGCCCACGCTCATTTTCTTGGGTATGCACTGGGAAGGGCTAATATAGACCTGGTCGGGACCGGGTCTTTCGGGGAAGTTCTGGAGAAGGTGACAGAACGTGTCGGGGAATCGGGTGAGGGAGAGTGGATCATCGGCAGGGGGTGGGATCAGAACGACTGGGCCGATTCACGCTATCCAGACAGGTGGATGCTGGATCAGGCGGCTCCCGAGAATCCGGTATGCCTGACCAGGGTTTGCGGGCACGCTGTTGTCGTAAATTCCAGCGCCATGAGATTCGCCGGTATAACTAAATCGACTCCGGATCCTCCCGGCGGCAAAATTATGCATGATGAGAGCGGAGAGCCAACCGGGATACTCATAGATGAAGCCAAAAGGCTCGTGACGGAGGTTATACCGCCGGTTGGGAGGGAGAGGAAGAAAGCACTGCTCAGGGAAGCCGCTAACCTTTGCCTGGCATCCGGGCTCGTTGGCGTTCATGAGATGGGGATATCGGGCGAGACGGCTTCCATATACAGGGAGCTTTTCGGGGATGAGAGGCTTCCGTTTCGCATCACAGCTTACTTCGACGTCGATGATAAAGGTCTCGACAGCCTATTATCCGAGGGCCCCATGAGGGGATTTGCAGACGGCCGATTTTCTGTGATCGGGGTCAAGATGTTCGCCGACGGATCACTTGGTGCTAGAAGTGCGGCCCTCATAGACGACTACTCCGACGATCCCGGCAACAGGGGGATCCTGGTTACGGACCCGAAGGTCCTTGACGCAAAGGCCGAGCTATGTCACGAGGCAGGTTTCCAAGTGGCGGTTCATGCCATCGGGGATCGCGCGAACCGCATCGTACTCGATATTTATGAAAGGATTCTCGATGGTGGGCGGGGGGAGGACAGAAGACACAGGATAGAGCACGCTCAGGTCGTATCTCCCGAAGATATAATCAGGTTCAGCGCTCTCGGCGTGATTCCATCGATGCAGTTCACGCACTGCACATCCGATATGCCGTGGGCGGGTGACCGTCTGGGACCTGAGCGGATCAGGGGGGCCTATGCATGGCGGTCGCTGCTCGATACAGGTTGCAGGATACCCGGAGGCTCCGATTTCCCGGTCGAGTCGATCGATCCGCTGCTGGGGATATACGCCGCCGTGACGAGGAGGGATCTCGGGGGCGGGCCGGAAAGCGGCTGGATGAGCGAACAGTGCCTCACTGTGCACGAGGCCGTCAGGTCCTTCACGCTGGATGCGGCCTATGCCGTTCATGCCGAGGACCGTACGGGATCGCTCGAACCCGGGAAGTATGCTGATCTCATAGTACTCTCCGACAACATAATGGAAATCGATCCGGTCGACATTCCGGGCATAGAGATCGAGGCCACTGTGCTGGGCGGAGAGATAGCCTGGCGGCGCGATGGATACGAGCTGTCGATCCTAGATTAAGCCGGCTGCCCCTTCGATCGTTCGCGCTACCTCAATCTTCCGGTATCCTGTCCTCTATGAATGAAAGGGGGAGGCCTATATTCTCGATCATCAGCTCCCGTACTCTTGTGTTCGTTCTTCCCAGTCCCCTCCTCGTGCCCTTGAATCCTTCTGCAATATCATCGTTCATAATTATCGCGATGCCGGGATATGCTATAGAGGGGGAGATCGAGGCGAGGAGCACGTCCTTCCTTGCCTGCTCGGGTGTAAGTCCCGTGTTTTCCTCAAGGTAAAGTGCTGCGGTATTCGACGTGAATGAGCCTGCATGCAGCCGGATAACGACAACCATGCGACAGAGAGCATGGATCATTTCCTCGAGTAGAAGTGATCTCAGTTCGAGTTTCTCGGCGGGCCACTGCTCGAGGATTTCCTGAATGCTCAAAAGCCACCATCCATTCCTGAATGATTCTGATGTTAGAAGAGGCCTGATCCCGCCTCCTTTCCTGCACAGACGCGTATCTACATCCATCAATGGCCCCGCCGCCTTGATCATGCAGTACAGCAAACGGCTATGGCTGTAACCGGCTGCTGTACTTGGAACAACGATGTAAGGTCTACAGGGCCGATTCGATAGGGGGGACGTGATAAAAGGATCTACATTGCAGGGCTCGTGGGGCGGTACCGTAAGGTATGGATTGGTTGGAATCTCCTCTATGCAGAGGTGATCATCCCTGACAACCAGTTCAGGCTCCATTTGCTCGATTCTACCGAAGGCTCCACCGCTCCCAGGCAGATCGAGCACACATGCGAGAAGAGAATCCGCCATTTTGAACAGTCCGCCCGAATCCGGAGACGAAGGATCGCGACCGGTCCCTCTGCCGTCGTCCGTCGATGCTCCGGTCTCTCTGTTATTCAGACTGTACGCTGCTGAATCGAGATGCCTCTTCAATGTGCGGATCTTCTTGTCGGCCTTATCCGTCATGGAATTGGGAACGATCTCCAAGAAATCATCGTAGAGGAATATGGCCGCAAGATTCTCGGTCCCCAGCAGCAGCCTGCCGTGTGAGTGAGGCGCTAGGTTATTTTCCAGGTGATCCCTGAACCGGATTATCGATTCTCTCGCCGTATCGAGCGAATGGATCCCGGTCCCGTACCTTTCCAGTGCCAGTGACTCGATTGCGTCGATTTCATCGAGGATATGCGAGAGTCTTAGCACGGCTTCTCTAACATGGGCTTCGGCGGGTTTCTCCAGCAGTAGCGAGGCGTTGTCCATAAGCAGGGGGAGCCGTGTCAACCTTTTCCCGTATGCTTCCAGCTCGCCGCTGTAAGGAGCGGTGAGCCGTGAGGGTATTCCGTACAGTGCCTCCCCCGCCATCCAGCAGAAGAGAAGAGGATTCTTTTTATGGTTCTGAAGCTTCTCCAAGGCGAAAAGTTCCCCTTTCACCCATTGTATCATGATCAGGGAATCGTCTAAGTCTCGCGGTTCGAGGTGCGATGCTTCCAGAGCCGAAAGCCTGGCCGAGTAATCTCTGAGTTCCCTTAAGGAGGACTTGATTTCCTCGTCGGAGAATGTAAAAAGCAGGGAATCGAATTTCCGTATCCCGAGCCGTGAAGCCCTGAGTGGATGAAGCTTGCAGTAGAGGGTGCTGAACTCATCGCGAAGCTGAGAGAACTTGCTCCTGGTTTCCAATTGCTCACCGTCATCTCCGCAGCCGTTTAACGAAAGCGCAAACGTGAAGGCTATCAGTGTTATCTTGATGAAGAGTTTCGAACTCATAGGTGTCCGGGTTCAAGGTTATTCCAATAATAGTCAGGAGCTGTATGGTGCCCGGGAAGATACCATGAAACCTATATAATCCCTCATCGCTTATATGTAAACACTTTCTTTAAAGAGTTATCTTGAAACATGGGAGAATAAATGTATAGAATGCTTAACCGGATCATATTGGAATGATGATCGATGCAATGAAAAATACGGTAGACAGGCTCACCTCCCACAGTTTCGCGGTCACTATTATCTCACTCATGCTTGCCGCGAGCGCGGCCGGGTGGATTTTTTCGGAACTGATTCCACCGGATATGCCCCATAGGGCCGGGATGTATGAATTGAAGTGGGGGCGTTCGACCGTGCGGATAGTCGAGTTCTTCAGACTCTACGATCCATTCCATTCATTCTGGTATAGTGGGATACTCGCGCTGTTCTCCGTGATACTGATGCTGTGTCTGATCAGAAGGTGGAAGGGGCTCATAGCGGCTTCGTTGCGAATAGATCCGCCGGGCGACGGCGGGGATCTGTCCGGGATGAAGCACAGGTTTGAAGCCGGGTGGGGCGAATTCACAGGGGACCGGACCCACGCTGCGGATCCGTTGGCTTTCTTCGAGAGGCGGTATGCACGGGATCAGATCTTGAGGGAGGATGCATTGGACCTTGTCTTTGGCCGAATATCAAAGCTCCTGGGAAGGATGGGATACAGGATGGCCTCGGATAGAAAGGGGAAAAGGATTGCCTTCGCGGCGGCGGCGGGAAGATGGCAGGTGTCAGGAGGATTCATCTTCCACCTGGGATTACTGGTAATAGTCACCGGCGGTGTACTGGGCAGCTTTCTGGGAAGTACGGAGATCCTCTACGGGCGTCCCGGTGATGTCATACCGCTTCAGGGCGGTGATCTTTCACTCGTCGTGGAGGATTTCAAGATACTGATGACACCAAGGGGTGAGGTCGAGGATTACGTCTCCAGCTTATCGGTCAGCGGCAGGGGGGGTGACTCGCTCGTAGTTGCGGATATAGAGGTTAATCATCCGCTGACCTTCGGGGGTTACAGTATCTATCAAAGCTCTTACTCCGTGGACGAGTCGGAATATCAGTGGGCCGTTGTGGGTGTATCGCTGGAGGGCTATCCCGGTGAGAAACGGGTGCGTTTGATGCCCGGCGAAAGTGCAGTTATCGATGCCGGACTGACTATCGAGGGCGGCAGGTTCATCCCCGATTTCAGGGTGGCGAGCTCCGGTCCATATTCCGCGAGTTCGAGCATGTCCAATCCGGCGCTCGAGGTAGAAATTCTCGGAAAAAACGGACCCGAGAGGGGGTGGCTCTTCCTGCACCATCCGGCGTTCAGCAAGCGCTTCGAATATCCACTGCGCTTGAGGTTGATCGGAGTCGAGCCGGTATATTACACTGGACTTCAGGTCAGCACAAATCCCGGAGCTCCCGTATTCATGACGGGACTTCTACTATCGACTCTGGGGCTGCTGTTCGCATTTTTCACCGATCGCCGTATGGTCAAGGGAGTCGTATCCGTCGAGAGGTTGGTAATTGCCGGCACGAGATTCAAACGGGGCGGCGGCTTCGCACGTGAACTGGAAAGGATTGAAACCGGGATCAGGAAAGAGTTATACGATATGATCGGATCATCGATGGTTACCTGATCCGCCGGAGGTAGGTTTCCGGGAGAGGCATCATGAACGCGACTTTGGATATCGATCTGTTCTGGATGGGATTCTGGCTTTTTCTGCTCTCGTTCCTGCTGTATGTTGTGTACGCCGCAGTAAGGGGTAGATGGGCGGGATTGGCGGCCACCGCCGCCTTTTTTGCGGCATTCGCATTCCTTACCGCCGGGTTGGTGTTCAGATGGACGATAAGCACTCACCCTCCCCTGTCGAACATGTACGAGTACTCGATAACTATGTCATGGATCGTAGCCCTTTTCTTCATCCTGATCCTGATAAAGTACAGGCGGATGATACTCGGAGTAGTCGTGTCGCCGCTCCTGGTTATGGTACTCGTCATGACCTCGCTTCTTCCCAAGGAGATCTCCAGGCAACTCATGCCGGCCCTGCAAAGCTACTGGTTCTACATTCACGTATCGCTAGCAGCCGTCTCCGAGGGTGCCTTCATAGTTGCTGCGGGCGGTGGACTGGTTTATCTGGTGAGGGGGAGAAAAAAGGAAGAGGAAGACCTTTTCCCGACGACGGATTTTCTGGAGGAGCTGATCTCGCGATCCATAAGGATAGGTTATCCCCTCTTCACCGTAGGAGCCCTATTCGCCGGGGCTGTTTGGGCGAAGTCCGCATGGGGATCCTTCTGGAGCTGGGATCCGAAAGAGACCGGATCGCTGGTTGTATGGCTCTTTTATACGCTCATCCTTCATCAGGAAATCAGAGGCAGGTGGAAGGGAAAGAAACTCGCGGTACTTTCGTTGGCCGGCTTCTTACTGATAATCATATCATTCTTGGGCAATCTCTTCTTGGGCGGCCTTCACGCCTATATATAAAGCAAAGCATATAGTTACGAAGATCCGTCGCGGCTATGGAAGGCTTGCGGCGACCGGTCGGCCCGGGCTATCGGGAATATTTCAGACGGGAGACGATAGTCCTGGCATACTGAATGCTTGCTAAACCCTCTGTACGCAATCAATTCCTATATAGGCAGGAGGATTACATGCAAACTGGCCGTAATATCCTGGTTTGCCTGCTCATTCTAGTGATTTCCGCAGTGGGGTGCGGTAACGATGGTGACGGCGGTGGTGGAAAGGCCGGAGCCGGAGAGCACAGTGCTCGATCCGGGCTCGGTTCGGCTGATATGGAGCCCGGCTACGGAGGCCGCCTCGTTATCGGAATGCAGCAGGAACCCGAGATTCTCAATGAAGCCGTAAACAGCATGGTCAGCATCGTCTATGTATGCAATTTCATATTCAGCAAATTTGTCAAGCACAACGACCGGATGGAACTGGTTCCCGACCTTATCACGGAGATTCCGGCTATCGAGAACGGAGGAATTTCTGATGATTACCTGAGGTATACCTATCATCTCAGAAAGGATGCCCGGTGGCATGACGGAGCTCCCGTTACATCGGCTGACGTGCGTTTCACGTATAACCTGATGATCCATCCGCAGGTGAACGTGGAGACACGCCAGGGGTGGGATATCATAGAGAGCGTCGAAACACCGGATCCCCATACCGTGATTTTCAACCTGTCCGAGGCATATTCCAACTTCACGGGTGACTGTTTCTACGATGAATCCGTGCTTCCGGCCCACCTTCTGGAAGGCGAGGTCGGTCCGAATTTCCAGGGTGCGCCGTTTCACCGGCACCCCGTGGGCTCGGGACCGTTCATCTTCAAGGAGTGGGTGGCGGGTTCGCATATAACACTCACCGCCAACGAGGATTACTACGGTGATGGTCCGTACCTGGACGAGGTCGAGATAAGGTTCATACCCGACGGGAACGCTCTGGTCATTCAGCTCGAAACCGGCGCTATAATGGGAATCGACAACGCCCCGATCGCTCTACTGGATGTGGTTGCTTCGCTCCCGGAAATCGAGGTTTTCAGAAACCCTGCGTTGTTCAACGAGCATATCGATCTGAACTGCGACAATCCGATACTCGGAGATAAACGCGTCAGAAGGGCTTTGTCGCTGGCAGCCGATCGTAACGAGCTTTCGGAGAAGATCTACGAGGGGGTGTGGATCCCGGCGTACAGCGATGATCATCCCAATTCTCCCTATCACACGGAAACCGGGAAGATAATGAATTCTTATAATCCCGGAGAGGCCGGGAGGCTTTTGGACGATGTGGGATGGATCGACAATGACGGCGACGGTATAAGGGAAAAGGACGGGCAGGAGCTGCAGCTTGTGATTTCCACGACCGCCGGAAGGTTGAACAGGGAGCGGACAGAACTCGTTCTGAGAGAACAGTATGGAAAGGTGGGTATAGACCTGCAGATAAAGAACTATCACCCGACGGTCATGTTCGGCAGCTACGATGAGGGTGGCATCCTGAAAAACGGCGACTTCGACATGGCCCTCTATGCCTTTCTCACTCCTCCCGATCCCTCCACGAAGGAGGGCAGCTATTCGGCGAGGTTCGTCCCCCCGGCGGGTCAAAATTATTCCAGACTGAAGATCGATCGGCTGACCCGCCTGCTAAGCGAAGGCAGCCGGGAGATCGTGTTCGAGAGGAGAAAGGGTATATACGACGAGGTCGCTGTCATCTTGGCCGAGGAGGCGCCCATCATCCCGCTGCTATGGGTAGTTCAGCTCGATGCCATGCCTCGTTCATTGAACGGCTACAGACCAAATCCGACCCAGTCCGGTGATAGCTGGAACGCGAACGAATGGTGGTTTTCGAAGTAGAGATCGTCCGGGGGCACCCTACGGGGTGCAGTGTGTCGATCGGCCGGCGGTCCCGTGCAAAATCCGGATGCGTTACTCCTATTCCGATGCCGGGGTCGAGCCCTTTGGACCGGCCGTAATTGATTATGAACACTAGAAGACTGGTGCCTATCCTGATCCTTGCCCTGGGGCCGGCCTTCCTGTTCCGTGGATATTTCACCGGACGGGTTCAAGGCGAGCCGGTTTTGTGCTTTTGCGGAGGCGCGAGAGAGGTAGGAGGATCCTGTCTCCTGGTAGAATGCGGTAAGGAGAGGTTCATAGTGGATTGTGGAGACTTGGGGGCTGCAGGAAAGGGAATTATCCCTCCCGATCCTTCCAGCCTTTCCTTCGCCCTTGTCACCCATGCGCACCTGGATCACTGCGGGCTGCTTCCGGAGCTTTATGGGGCCGGTTTCCGTGGAATCGTGTACTGCACGGAACCAACCGCCGAACTCATCCCTATCATGCTGGGAATGAGAATCGGGATGTCCAGGGAAAAGAGCGCAAGTGCTTCATTGGACAGTGTTGCCGGTGGACTGGTCCCTGTTCCCTATGGTGAGACTGTAGATATTGGAAGCATTTCGTTCAGGTTTGGTAGGGCGGAGCACCTCCTCGGTGCCGCGTTTGTGGAGATATGGTTCGATAATGATACGAAGCTCATCGTTTCCGGGGACCTTGGTTCGGGAAATTCCATGCTCCTGCCGCCGCTCGAGTCTCCTGAGCGGGCCGATTATGTCGTGATGGAATCCACATACGGAGGTATCACCAGGGAAGGGCGCCCCGGCGGCCTGCACTACAGATTCGCGGAATCCGTCGGAGAGGCCTTGAGCAGAGGGGGGGATGTCCTTGTACCGGCATTCACCCTGGGAAGAACCCAGGAAGTTCTGGCTGCGCTCCAGAGTTACAGTAGGGCGGGGGTCATTCCGCAAGGAGTGGAGATCTTTGTGGACAGCCCCACGGCAAGGAAGATCAATGGTGTATTCAGGAACTTCAGGGAGGAACTGTCATCGTGGGCGAGGGGATTCTACGGCGCGGATGTCCTCTGGTCGGGCGGACTCCGTGAGGTGAGGAGTAGGACCGCCCTGAAGCAGCATTCGAGAACGCACAATCCCACTGTATTCATTTCGTCGAGCGGAGACCTGGAACATGCGAATTCTCCGAAGCACTTCATGCGGATGTACGGGGATACGGTGAACCTCCTCTGCGTTGTAGGATGGCAGAGGGACGGTTCCCTGTGTGACCGCCTTCTCGATGGCGAGGATCCTGTGCTGGTGCGGTACAAATCGGCTGGGGGATTCAGGGAGGAGTGGATTTGTCCCGCCCTCGAGGTCCAGAGGTTCGATTCATTCTCAGCGCACGCCGATCAGAACGGCTTGCTGGGATGGTTAAATGGAATAGGTGGTGTAAGGGATGTATTCCTCGTGCATGGAGAATTGGATCAGGCCAGAGCCCTGGCCCGTGCCATAGGGGACCGTATGCACGTCTGCGTGCGGATACCTGAACCGGGGGAATGGATCGTTCTCCGGCGAGCCCCGGACGCCGGGCTTGCTTACGTTCGGGATGAGGCCGGGGAGTACGGTGGAGGCGTATCAGCCGGGGATGGATGCAGCGGGGCTGCTAGTATGAAGGAAGAGGAGATTTACACCGGCAGGTAGCTACATGAGGGAAAAGCGTTTTGTCTTGAATAGGATAGCGCGGGTGGTTCCGCTGGTCGTCATCATATCCATCATCACGTTCAGCCTGTTGCACCTCGCACCGGGGGGACCTGTCGGAGTAATATCGCACAATCCCAAGATCACGGGAGACGATCTTGATAGGATAAGGGATATCTACGGATTGAACAGAACGTTACCGGTGCAGTATCTGTGCTGGTTCCGTCAGGTTTTTCTACGCTTCGATTTCGGTGCAAGCTATGCAAGCGGACGACCCGTTTCCGAGATGATAGCTGAACGGCTCCCCGCGACACTGGAACTTATGGGGCTGGCATTTATCGTTGCCCTCGTGGCGGGGATAGGATTAGGCGTTGCATCCGCACTGGACAGGGGAGGGACGGTCGATCAGCTGCTCTCCCTCGTTTCAACAGCCGGTATGTCGATGCCGGTGTTCTGGATAGGATTAATGGCCATAGCGCTCTTTTCCCTGAAGCTAGGCATACTGCCGGCTGGTGGCAGGGGCGTAGTGGGTGAATCCGCCTCTTTCACGGTTCATGTCAAGCACCTGGTTCTTCCCGTTTTAGTGTTGGCATTCGGTTACTTGGCCTCGTTCAGCCGGTATATGAAAGCCGGGATGGACGAGGCGATAAGAGGGGAGTATATAAGGACAGCCCGTGCGAAAGGTCTCCGGGAGCGTGTGGTTATATTCAAGCATGCTTTCCGAAACGCCGTTCTGCCGGTGATAACAATCGTGGCTATGCAGATCCCCACCCTTTTCACGGGGGCCGTTATAACAGAGACGGTTTTCTCCTGGCCCGGGATGGGGAGGCTGTTCTACGAAGGACTTCAAAGACATGATTACACGAGAATCCTCGGTATAGTCGTCATATCCTCTCTGCTCATAATACTGTTCAATTTTGTCGGGGATATTCTAAGCATACTGGCGGATCCGAGGATGTATCCTCAGGCGGAACCGGATTAGAAGCGCGGCAAGTAGGTGCAGCCTATGGCGGTGAAGGTATCAGAGGGAAGAAAAACACGTGGTGACGGCCCGGATGTGCGCACCCTGATGAAGGCGCACGTATCGTGGAAGAAGCCTCCCAAAGGCGCGAGCCCGGCCGGATTGCTGAAGGTGAAAACCTCAGGTCCGGCCCCTGCCGGATTCGCTGCGGTATGTATTCTTCTCATTATTGTCGTAACGCTGTTGGCCCCCCTTTTCGCACCGGCCGGCAGGGATTCGATAGACCTCGATAATATTCTGTCCGGACCTTCCCCAAGGCATATTCTCGGCACCGATGAGCTGGGCAGGGATATCCTGACCCGTCTTATCTACGGCGGGCGTTTCACGCTGCTGGTCGCATTCCTGTCGGTATCGATCTCCTTGGTCATTGGTATCACCCTCGGTTGCATAGCCGGAAGGATCGGTGGGGGCGCCGACCTGGCGGTAATGGCTCTAGTGAATGTATTTCTCTCCGTTCCGGTATTCCTCGTTCTTCTTACCGCCGCTTCCCTGTTCGGCGGCAATTTCTGGACTGTGCCGCTGGTGATAGGATGCACTTCCTGGATGGAGATTGCCCGTATGGTCAGGGCCGAGCTCTTACGCTCCGGGAGTGAGGAATACGTTGCAGCCGCCCATTCGCTGGGATTGCCGGATTCGATGATCGTTTTGAAACACATGCTCCCTCAAGCCCTTCCGGCGGTGGTTGTCGCCGCGACCATTGGTTTCTCACAGGCGATGCTGGTCGAAAGCTCTCTGAGCTTTCTGGGTTTCGGTATCCAGCCCCCGCTACCGACCTGGGGGAACATGCTGTACAATGCCAATACACTTCTACGCCGGGCCCCCGTTGCGGCATTCGCCCCCGGATTCACGATCTTCATCTCATGTCTCTGCTTTAATCTCGTCGGGAACGGCTTCAAACGGCTTCTTGCTAACAGGTAACGATACTGGTAACTTTACATTCCAGTGCGCACATGCCGTCATGTGCTTCTTGAGTATGGACGGGGGAGCCGATTTGCGAAGAGGGATAAAGGCCATTGGATTGGTTTCCGGAGGGCTTGACAGCATTCTAGCCGTGTCCGTCATCAGTCGGCAGGGGATAGAAGTTCAGGGCGTTCACTTCTTCAACGGCTTCTCTCCCGGTTATCATAAGCGCCGGATGCTGGGGGGCTCGATAGATAATGAACTCGAGATGGAAGCATCCGCGATTTCGGAAGCCCTGAGTGTTCCTGTGGATTCGATCGATATAACCCAAGAGTTCATCAGTATACTTGTCAAACCCAAGCACGGGTACGGAGCCAATATGAATCCGTGCATCGATTGCAGGGCGTTCATGCTGGACATGACCGGCGGGCTCATGAAGGACTACGGCGCCGATTTCGTGTTCACCGGTGAGGTTCTAGGTCAGCGTCCCATGTCACAGAACAGGCGCGCCATGGATATCGTGGAACGAGAGAGCGGGCTGGGGGGGTTGCTGCTACGCCCGCTGAGCGCCAAGCTCCTTCCCGCCACGCTTCCGGAAAAGAATGGATGGGTTAGAAGGGAGGACCTTCTCGATATACAGGGGCGTTCACGAAAACGGCAGATGAAGCTCGCCGCTGAATTAGGAATAGTCGACTATATCCAGCCGGCCGGAGGATGCACGCTGACGGATGAGAACTACGCCAGGAAATTAAGGGATCTGCTAGCGGCTTCGGAAACGGCTCAGCTTTCCGTAGAGGAGACCGTACTTCTCTCGGTAGGCAGGCACTTCCGGATTTCGGGCGGCGTCAAGATAGTAGTGGGGAGAAATCAAGCCGAGAACTCCTATATCGAAAGGCACTGGGGAGGACATTGGCTGGCTTCACCGGTGGAAATACCCGGTCCTACGACTCTCATTCAGGGGGAAGCTGATGGGGAAACGTTGAGAGAGGCAGCTTCGATTACGGCCCGTTACAGTGACGGCAAGAACTCACCGGTTGTCAGCATCAGGTTCAAGAGGGACGGCAGCGTTGTTGTAATCGATGCAGCGCCCGCCGCCGATGATCTTATCGAGCAAAAGCGCATCTGACGGTCCGCCGAAGAGGATGGCAGCTTTGTCGGTCGGCGTCTATCCGTTCGTATTCATGTGCTTCTCTATCAAGCATCTGTGGCTGCCGAATGCGAGAGGAGGAAGTTCGCCGGTCGCGAAGAAGCTTGCTTCATCGGCGTCATCTCCCGCACTGATGGATCCCTCGAATCTGGCAAAGTGGTATCCTATTATGAGTAGGGATGTCCCGTAGAATTTACTTTCCTCGAATATTATATCTATCAATGTCGGATCGCATGCCTTGATCCCTGTTTCCTCCTCGATTTCCCTTCTGGCCGCGTCGATCGGGTTCTCTCCCGATTCCACGAAGCCTCCGGGCAATCCCCAGAGCGCCTTGCCGGGTTCGCGGTTCCTGAGGACTAGGAGTATGCGTCCGGATTCATCGCATATAAGACCGGTTGAAGCCGGTATCGGATTCTCGTAGACGAAGCGCTCCTCCTCACTGCAGTAAAGCCTCGACCGACCCTCATTATCCATCGTGGTAAGGGGTTTCCCGCAAAAAGGGCAAAATTTCTTTTCTGTATTCAAACGCTTTCCTCTATTGGATATCCAGCGAGCGATGGACCCGGGAGCTTACATATAACATCCTCTCTCGGCTCAGGGATAAGATAATTAAACGATCCTCAAGCTTCAAGTCCTTCGAGAGATCTCGTGTTTGTTTGAAGTTGCATGATATGCGGGTTTCATGTAGCATGGAACGACAATACGGAGCGCGATGGGGGTATGCCGTGAATTCTGTCGTTATAGCCCTGGTAACGATCATAGCCTACATAATAGCATACAGGTACTACGCCGGATTCATCGCTGATCGTGTTCTTTCACTCGATCCTGTCAGAAAAACCCCTTCGGTGGAGTTCGAAGACGGCGTAGACTTCGTTCCCACTAGCAGAATTATTCTCTTCGGGCATCATTTCGCCTCTATCGCCGGTCTGGGACCCATACTCGGACCTGCCATCGCAGTGATCTGGGGTTGGCTTCCCGCAGTGCTGTGGATCCTGTTCGGGTCGGTCTTTCTCGGTGCCGTGCACGACTTCACCACTCTCTTCGTGTCGATTCGCAAGGGCGGCAGATCGATCGGCGATATCGCCGAATCTCTGATCGGACCAAGGGCCAGGATTCTCTTCCTGGTTCTAATATTCTTCACGTTATCCCTTGCAATGGGGACATTTGTACAGATAATAGCCACGTTGTTCTCTCCTCAGTACCATCCCGAAGCCGTTCTTCCCGTTGTTTCACTGATCTTCCTGGCCGTGGCGGTGGGGATGCTCGTTTACAGGTGGGGGTGCAGGATTGCCCCGGCAACAGCGGCTGCCATCGTTGTCATGTTTTTCATGGTCTGGATCGGCATCAAGTATCCGGTCGGTGGTGTGAGCAAGACGGGGTGGACATACTTGCTGATAGCGTATGCATATGTCGCATCCGTACTTCCAGTTTGGCTGCTCCTGCAACCCAGGGATTATCTTAACGCATACCAGCTCGTGATAGGTATGGTCCTCATGTATGCCGGATTGTTCGTATTCCGCCCGATGATCGCCGCTCCGACGGTAAACACCAGCCCTCAGGGCGCTCCGTCCCTTTTTCCTTTTCTTTTCATCACTATTGCTTGCGGGGCGATCTCGGGTTTCCACAATCTGGTTTCCAGCGGAACGACATCCAAACAGCTCGAGAGAGAACCCCAGGCTCGGTTGATCGGGTACGGGGGCATGCTGGCGGAGGGAGCTCTCGCCATCATAGTCGTGCTTTCCTGCGTCGCGGGCATATCGAAGGCGGATTGGCACGCCCATTACTCGTCCTGGCAGGAGGCATCGGGCCTTGCTGCGAAAATGGAGGCTTTCGTATTCGGTGCGGGTGAATTCATATCCAGGATCGGAATTCCGGTGGAACTGGCTAGGAGCTTTATAGTCGTTATGGCAGTGGGATTCGCAATGACGACGCTCGACTCGGGGACGAGGCTTCTACGATACAACCTCGAGGAACTCGGCGGCGGCCTTGGCATCAGGTTCATGAAGAACAGGTTCTTGGCGGCATTCATAGCCGTTCTGGGTATAGGATATTTCGGCCTCATGAAGGTGGATGGAAAAGCGGTCGGGCTGGCGCTTTGGGAGCTATTCGGGACAACTAACCAGATCCTGGCCGCACTCGGACTCCTGACCGTCTCGCTGTTCCTGTATCGCTTGCGCAAACCGATAATATATACATTGATACCGATGGTCTGTATGATGGGTATGACCGTTACGGCAATGGTCATAAAGCTGTCGATAAATTTCTCCGCCGGACGCTGGTCCCTGTTCTCGGTAGGCATGGTCATACTCGTCCTTGTGCTGTGGCTGGTGGTGGAGGCGGCTCTTTCGTTCAAGCGGCACATAAGGAACGGGCCGGCACAATAATGCGTGAAACTGATGGAAGGGGATTCGACGTGGTCGGGGTTGGTTATACGGCCCTCGATTATCTCGGGATGATTCCTTCATTCCCTCGAGAAAACCATAAGCTGGAAATGCGGGAATTCACAGTACAGGGGGGTGGTCCCTGCGCCACCGCCATGGTCACGGCGAGCAGGCTGGGTCTGTCGACGTCGTTTGTCGGCAAGGTCGGCGACGATTATTTCGGTGATTGCATGCTCGACGAGCTGAGAAGGGAGGGGGTTGATATATCTTCGGTCACCGTGCAGGCCGGGAAAACATCGCAGTTCGCGTTCATCATGGTCGATGAGCGGTCGGCGGCGCGGACGATCCTGTGGTCACGCGGGAGCGTGGACGGGATCGGCCCCGCTGACATAGACGCGGATCTAATATCGGGATCCGGCGTCCTTCTCGTGGACAGTATGGAGCCGTTCGGCGGAGCCGAGGCCGCCCGTATAGCGAGGGAAAATTCGGTGCCTGTCGTGTTCGACGCAGGAACGCTGCGTGAGGGTGTGAAGGAATTGCTTCCTCTGTGTGATTATATAATAGCCAGCGAGGTTTTCGCCGATCAGATATCGGGGGGAGGAGACGTGGAAGAAGCCCTCGATGCCATATACTCGTATTCGGGCGAAGCTGCGGTAATAACGTTGGGGGAGAGGGGGTGTGTGGCTCTTTCCAGCGGTGGGATGATGAGCGAAAAGGGTTTCGAACTCGATGCCGTGGACACGACAGGGGCCGGTGACGTGTTCCACGGGGCGTTTCTCTATGCGATTCTTGCCGGCTGGGACCTGAGGAAGGCGTGTATTTTCTCCAACGCCGTTGCGGGGCTCAAGTGCCTTCACCTGGGAGGAAGGGCCGGCATTCCAGGGATAGAAGAGGTGATGTCCTTTCTCGAAAGGCAGAGGCCCGAGATAGAATTCGGCAACTAACCGCTACTTGAGATCGAAATTCTTGTATTTCCCCGAAGCCAGATCGAAAAGCATCCAGCCGGGTTGTTCTCTCAACCCCATAAGCTCACCCGGATTCACCAACCACGTGCCGCCTATCCTCTCTACTTTACGTAAGTGTGTGTGCCCGTAGAATACAGCCGTGTATTGTCCCGTGCTGGCAAGTCCCCGGGCGAATTCCGGCCTGTGCGTGAATGCGACGGTTCCGTATTCCGTTTCCAGAAATCCAACATCTCCATGTATTGTGATATTGGGATACTTCATCGAAACCTTCTCGATCGTGTAACGGTCACCCTCGTTGTTTCCAAAGACGATATCGACCGGGCCTTCGAATCCTGCGATCCGGTCTATGACGAATGGAGAGCAGAGATCACCGCAATGAATGATCGATCCGGCTTCCGACATGTTGATTTGCCCGAGTGCACTTTCGAGATTATTCAGGTGGTCGTGAGTGTCGCTGATAACCGCAATTTTCATGGCAGCCCTCCATTTGCGTGCATCTTGATACGGCCGGACGCCGAGAGGATGATCTATCGGGAGATGATATCAACTTTATCACAGTTTTGACAGCGGATAAGAAGTGGAACATTTTTCCGCTGACAACTTTCATCTGTCCTCCCGGACTGAAAAGATATGCGGGCAAGCCGCGTATCGTGTGCTGTATCCGATCACCGGGAACTCTGTAATATACTATCATCCATACACTTCGTGCTTCGGAATCCGGGCAGATGTGAGTCCGTGCCGCTCATGGCATGCCTTTTGATCGATGTACGATCTACGTGCAGGCGGGAAGCGTATCCTGGATTCCGGATGTACGATTTGAAACGGCATGGCTCCGGCCGTGCTTGGCAGGATATGGATCAATCCGATAGGAAAGGTGAAATCTCGTGTCCATGAATGTCGGCGTAACGGATTGCTCCGAATACGTAAGAGCCTTTAATGAAGCCGAAGAGTTGCTTGGATCCGGCAACGACTGCGAAGCAGAACCTATTCTGCTCAACCTCATCGGGATCACCGGTATCGCCTCCATCGCCTGTTTCCGGTTGGGGGAGATCTACAACAGGGGGGCGAAACCTATTAAATCAATCGAATATCACACGAAAGCTTTCGAGCTCGATCCGCGTCTGGCCTGTCGGATAACATCCAAGGAACATGTCCACAACGGATATATCTTCAAGAAGGTGGACCAGAAACATGTCTCGTGCTGCCCCCTTTGCGACGGCCCCGGCAGGGAGCACTGGGTGTTCAATATGATAACGAATAACGATTTCAACGAGGGTTTTCATCCAATCCGGATCTGGATGTACTGTGATTCGTGCCATCACATATTCGCAAATAACTATCCATCAGAACTCGGGCGTGTTTTGAAGGGATCCGAGAACGATCAATACGAGAAGCCGAACACGGCGCTCCTCCACATTGTAGGTGAGATAGTATCGTCTATATCACTCAGATCGTCCGGTAATAGGCTGCTAGAAGTAGGTGTGGGGGCGGGGGAGATGTCGGCGGTGGCTAAGGAGTTCGGGTTCGACGTTACCGGCGTCGAGATAAGGCCCGCCCATGCGAAGATGGTTTCGGACATGCTGGGAATCGAAGTCGTTCAATCAGACTTCATGGAGATGGAGACTTGCAGCCGGTACGATGTCATCTGCATGGGCGACGTCATCGAACATATGCCGGATCCCGCGATCGCCTTGAGAAAAGCACGCTCCATGCTGGATCCAGGGGGGATCTTATGGATATCGACACCAAATTTCGATAGCGCTTTTTCAGTGATAACCGGTGATCTGGATCCCATGAAGAGGGTGTGCGAACATCTTAATTATTTCTCGAAGGTATCGATTGAAGGACTGCTGCAACGTACAGGTTTCAAGGTAGTCGACTATCGAGTATCCGGTCATTACAACGGTTCGATGGAAGTGCTGGCCGAGACGAGTTGATCCAGGCAAGGATAAATTCCACAGGGCTGATAGGAAAGATTTTACCTGTTTCACATCTCGGTGGAAGGATTTCGACCCTCCCGCATATATCCACGTCCGTAATCACATCCCAGCTCCGAAGACTTAACGGTGCCTTAACTCGTTTAACCAAAGAAAGTTCAAGGAGGACCGGTTTTATTTGTGCCCGGTCCGGATAGATAACCGAATGCAGGGCATGCTTCTTGATCCTTTCAAGTTTCGTTCTTCAGGCCGTGGGAATTGATTCCGCTTCGAAAGGGGATTTTTGTGGCGAATGACCGTGAGGCTGGGATTATCGATATGCATGACATCCTGATCAGAAACAAGGGGACGATCAGCTGCTGCATGATAGCCCGCAATGAAGAGGAGTTTATAGCAAGTGCCATCGGGAGCGTGAAGGATCTTGCAGATGAGATAATCGTGGTGGACACAGGTTCGGATGATCGTACTGCTTCTGTAGCTAGGGCATGCGGGGCCAAGGTATACCATGCACTGTGGACGGATGATTTCAGCGCAGCGAGAAATGCTTCTCTTGCCGGAGCGACAAAGGAATGGATACTGATACTTGATGCAGACGAATCCATAGCGAGTGATGATCACGGCAGAATAAGAGAGTTGATAGCCAGGTATCCCGATTCCGCATTCCTGTTCGAGCAGAGGACATACTCGAACAATTCTTCGATTTTCGGCTGGAAGCGGATAGATGAAGAAAGCGATGTGAATCATGGCGCTCTCGGGTATTTTTCCAACCGGCAGGTTCGCCTCTTCAGAAACGATGGCGCGATCCGTTACCGCGGTCATGTTCACGAAAATGTGGAGCACGATCTTCGGGATAACGGCATAAGTATGTCCAATGTCGATATAGTTGTTCATCATTATGGAAGACTGGAAGCATCGGATAGGGTCAGCAGGAAATCCATGCTGTATCTGTCGCTCGGCAAGGATAAACTCAGCCACGATCCGGAAAACACAAAGTACATCTATGAAATTGCCAGCCAGTTGCTGGAGATCGGACACGCGGAAGAGGCTGCAGAGCATATAGAGAAGGTGTTGCAAACCGGTCTCCGATCATGGGAGTTCAACAACCTGCTGGGGCTCGCATATATGAAGCTTGGAAGGAAGGATGATGCCGTCGTGTGCCTTCGCGCGGCCGTCGATATCGAGAGTAATAATCCCGATTTACACAACAATCTAGGAGTCGCGTTGATGGAAGACGGAAAAGCCGGCCGGGCGCTCGATTCCTACAGGGAGGGATTGCTGATCGACGGAGACAACGCGAACCTTCTCAGAAATGCGGCATCGGCGTGCTGTTCACTCGGGATGATATCCGAAGCCGACGACTATATCCGCCAATCCCTTGCGATCGATCCGTTCATGCCCCAATCTCATGCGATCCAGGCGGAAGTGCTGTTTCGTAAAGGTGATTTCGCCGGGGCGGATTCCGCTTTGAAGAAGATTAGATTTCTGCCCGGCACACTGCTCAAGGTGTATCTGAAATCACTTCATCTCTACGTACAGATGGGTATGATCGAGGAATCGGAGATGGTTTTGGAGAACGCGATTCGTGATTACCCGGAAAATGAAGGGTTGCTTTACCTTTCAGGAAAGATATTCGAGTTGAAGGGAGATGATGAAAAGGCGATGGCCGCCTTGCACGGCCTGATTGCCTCAGGATCTCCCAACAGCGATGTCTTGAATAGCCTCGGGTGCATATACGAGAGGAGAGGAGAGTTCGGGAAAGCCCTCGAGTACTTCAGTGAATCGCACAGGCTTTCCCCCTCGAATGTTCAGATCTCAGTGAACCTGGGTATAATAAAGGGAAAGGCGGGGATGAATGATGAAGCCGAATCGCATCTGAGGCAAGTTATCGCCGAGCACGAGAGTTGCGGTGCTGCTTACAATGCCTTGGGGTGCATTCTGGCATCCACGGGGCGGTTCGGTGAGGCTATGGAGTTTCTCGTCAAGGCGGTAGAGCTTGAACCCGGTAAATCTGAGTACTACCTGAATGTCGGCCTGGCCTGCGAAAAGCTCAACCTGTTCTCGAAGGCGATTGAATTCTACGAATGCATGGTCCGGGTCGATCCCAAGATGGCGGCGGCGGCGAAAGAGAGACTGGGAAGGCTTCTGGCACCTGCATCGAGTTGATATCATTCTCCAACACGGCTAAAGTTCCAATACATTTCGGACGAACATCTATGGATGAGACGGTTCATGGAGGTTTGATAAATGAGAGACAGAGCAGTTATCCTGGTTGTCGACGACTCCAACAGTATTAGATACCGGATGAATGAAATACTCACCAATAACGGCTATGAGGTGATACTAAGGGAAAACGGCGAGGCGGGCGTGCTCGCGGCACTCGAATTTTCTCCGGACCTCATAATAATGGATATCAATATGCCCAAGATGAACGGATATCAGGCTTGCAGGATGCTGAAGTCATATCCTCAGACAAAGATCATCCCAGTGGCCGTTTTCACGACCGAGAATGAAACCAGTGAGAAGGTGAAGCTCTTCGATATCGGCGTGGAAGATTTTATCATCAAGGATGCGGATGAAGAGGAAGTGATAGCCAGGGTCAGCGGCCTTCTCCGCTGGAAAAATAACAGGGACAAGATAATCAGGGACAAGAACAAACTCGGAAGCCTTCTGGATAGCCTAAGTGATTCGGTTATCATCGCCGACAACTCCGGCAGGCTTGTCTACTTCAATCGCTCGGCCGCGCAGAGGTTCGGGCTTATCCCCGAGCTGATAAAGGATAAATTAGTGCGGGAACTGCTGCCCGCGAACGATAGGGTCGTTGAAATGTTCTCGCGGATAGAGAATCGCCATGAATTGGATGATTACGAATTAACGATCGAGATCGATGGAGAAGAAAAGATATTCAACGCGGGCACGAGCAGGGTTTTCGTCGATACCAGCGAAGATGTCGGTAGTGCTGTTATCCTGAAGGATATAACCGCGGAGAGGGTGGCGGAAAAGCTAAAATCTGAATTCTATTCCATGATCGCTCACGAGCTCAGAACGCCGATAAGTGTTGTTCTGGGTTACTCACGGTTGATACTGGAGGGGAAAGCGGGTGAGGTGACCGAGCTTCAGAGGGATTTCCTGAAGGCGGTCGAGGAGCGGGGAAAGATCCTGATGAAGCTCGTGAATGATTTTCTCGAGGTATCGAGGCTCGAGAACAATTTTGTCAATTTGAAAATAGATGAGTTCGATATATCGGAGCTCGTCGTTAGCGTGGTGGACGGGTTGAAACTTCTCGCCGATAACAAAAACATAAAGCTCACTTTCGATGGCGGCGGCAAGCCTCTGAGCATAGACGGTGACAGGGACAAGATGGAGCATGTCTTAGTCAACCTGATCGAGAACGGGATCAAGTATACCGAGGAGGGAGGCAGGGTGGCGGTATCGTGCATGCATGATGATGATGGGATTCGAGTGGAGGTCTCGGATACCGGAATAGGGATGGACGAGGATGAGCAAAAATTCATATTCGACAGATTCAAAAGACTTTCAAAGGCGGAGAAGAAGAAGATCAAGGGAACGGGTCTGGGATTGGCGATAGTGAAGGATATCGTCGATGCCCACGGGGGCAGAATACACGTGGAAAGCAAAGAAGGCGAGGGAAGCACATTCCGTGTGTGGTTGCCCGGGAGATTGGAATCGCCGGAGGATCAGGCCATCGGCACCGGGAAGGAGAAAACCTTGGTTTGAGGTTTTTATATTAAAGAATTAGAGGTGAAGAAATTTTCCTCCCAGCACTGAAAATAATTCCTTTAAGGTTGATGCATACCCAGTCCTGCTAGCCGGTTCGGTACAGGAACCAATCCATTAAGTACCCAATAATCAATTGCTTAACCATCCTAGAATAGCTTCCCTGGGACTAATGTCCCACGGGCACGTCTCTTGCCGTCCGGAAACCCGTCAGAGGGAGGTATCGGCATGATAAAGGGTATATCGATGGCCGCCAGGGCGATGAAGAACCAGGTGGTTCGCAACGATGTCATCGCCAATAACCTGGCGAATGTGAATACGGTGGCGTTCAAAAAGGATGTCCCCGCATTTCAACTGGAGGAATCCGGCGGCGGCATCGAAACTCGAGTGCTGGTTGCCGTCTCTCACGCCCAGGGTCCCCTTACGCGTACCGACCGTCCGCTCGATGTCGCCATAGAAGGTGATGGGTACTTCGTCGTCGAAACGGATGAGGGCGAGGCGTATACGAGGCGTGGTTCTTTTATCAGGGATGAGGATGGATACGTAATCACCTCCGAAGGGCACAGGGTCGTTTCCTCCGGCGGCGCCCTTCAGATCGGGACTGGAGATATAAGCATCTCGAGAGAGGGAATCATTGAGGTTGATGGAGATGAGATCGGTAGATTGAGGATCGTACGTTTCGAGGATAAGACCGGGCTAATCAAAACGGGATCCTCGTTGTTCACGCCGGCGGGCGGAGAGGTTCCCGAGGATCTCACGGAGGAAGAGGTTTCGGTTCTTTCCGGGTTCATCGAAGAGAGCAACGTTGAAGTCGTGAGCGAAATGACGAAGATGATCAAGGCCCTCAAGGCCTACGAGATAGCCCAAAAAGCTCTGAAAGCCCAGGATGAGGTGCTCCAGCTTACCGTAGGGAAAGTGGGGAGCACTTCGGGCTCTTCGTAGATGGAGCTCTTTGCATATGAAGAGCCGCAGGGAGAAGTTTGAATGGAAATATCAACTAGGAGTGGATTGTCATGATTAGAGCTCTTTCGACGGCATCGTCGGGTATGCAGTGCCAGCAGATATTTATCGACAATATCTCGAACAACCTGGCCAACGTGAATACGCCGGGCTTCAAGAAAACAAGGGTGGAGTTCCAAGACCTATTGTATGAATCAGTCAGGCCGGTAGGGGCGTCGCGTCTTACAGGAAGCGGCGAACCAAACTTCAACCAGGTCGGTCATGGAGTGAGGCTTTCCGCAACAACCAGGATTTTCAGCCAGGGATCATCTCAGTCCACGGATAATCCTCTCGATATGATGATCGACGGAGATGGGTTCTTCCAGATCCTTCTTCCGGACGGTACGTACGCATACAGCCGTGACGGCACTTTCAAGATCGATTCCGATGGGAATATGGTGACATCTGCCGGGTTCAGGATGGAGCCGGCTATGACCCTTCCGAATGAGGCGGAGGAACTGCTCATCGCCGGGGACGGGTCTGTTTCCGTCTTGATGCAGGCGCAGGACGAGCCAACCGAGCTCGGCCGGCTGGAACTTGTCAGGTTTCAGAATCCGAATGGACTCAAAAGCATAGGACATAACCTCTACAAACCGACCGCGACCAGCGGGCCGCCGCTGATATCCAGTCCGGGGGAGGAGGGGATAGGTACGGTGCAGATGGGTTACCTTGAGATGAGTAACGTAAGCGTGATAGAGGAAATGATCGGGATGATCACGGCGCAGAGAGCGTACGAGATCAATTCCAAGGCGGTCAAGACCGCCGAGGAGATGCTCGATGTGGCGGCGAACCTCAAGAGGTAGGTAACGGTGACGACAGGTATGGGCAAGAAGCTGCTGATAACGGTTCAACTGGGCCTTATTCTATCGGGATCCGGTTTCAATGCGGCGAGATGTGAAGGCGCCCTTACGCTTAATTCTCGTGTCGACATAGAAAAGGAGAAGATATTTCTGTCCGACATAGTAAGGGAGCCGTTGGGTGTGATGGCTGACCGGTTCATCGCAAACAGCCCTCGATGGGGCTCGGAGAAGGTGCTGACCGGCAATTTCGTTCGTGACCTCATCAACGGCTGTGATGTTTCACTGGGAGGGGCCTCACGTATCGTTGTATCGCGGAAGATGCATGATAGAACCGCTGAAGTTCGCAGAGAGTTCGAGAGCGCTCTGAAGGCCGGATACAGGGAAACAGAATGGGGTATGCGCGGTTATCCACTTGTGATAGATATTCGTAAGTTCCCGGATTCAATCAAACTGCCGCCCGGTGATTTTACCGTTAAGTGTGATTTTCCGAAAAATATCTACAGATACCGGCCGGTTTCTTTCACCGTTCTGACCGATGTAGGCTATAAGAGGCGATATTCCGCCGGATGCAGGCTCAGAGTGAGAGCGGTGTGCGCCTTTACCACCCGTGACATGACAAAGGGTGAAACGGTTGGTATGGAGGATATCGTTTGGCGCCGTGTCGATATGTCCGATCTGTACGATAAGCCCGTCACCAAGGAAATTGATATCATCGGCCTGAGACTCAAGCGCTTCATGAGGAAAGGGATGGTCATAGAGCTGAAATCCGTGGAGAGGTCTCCTGAAGTAAGGAGGGGGGAAGAGGTCTTCGTTGAAATCATAAGGGGATGCCTGGTCGTGCAGGCAACCGGAAAATCGCTGGAGGACGGTTGGATCGGAGACCTGGTGCTCGTGCGCAATATGGCGAGCGGTAAAATCGAGAGGTACACGGTCATCGATAAGGGAAGGGTGTCGCCTTCATCGAGGGAGGGGAAATGAGAACCATCAAAGTTGCACTAATTGTCATTGCTGTATTGTTCCCGGCGATTGTAACCGCACAGAGCCCACTCTGGGATGAAGGCTCGGGTTCTCTGTATTCAAACTTGAAGGCATATAGGGTGGGGGATGTAGTTACAGTCATCATACAGGAACAGTCGATAGCATCGAGTAAAGCCAAAACCGATACCAAGGTTAAAAACGAAGCTGGGGGAGGACCGGGTGTCGGAACTCTGGACTTTGTCTCCCTCTGGGGGCTTGACAGTGAGAACAATTACAAGGGGGATGCCAAGACGGAGAGGAGCGGACAGCTCCAGGCGAAGATATCGGTGCAGATAATAGAGATTCTCGACAACGGAGATTTCCGCGTAGAGGGGCAGCGTGAGGTCAATATCAACGGTGAGAGGGAAAGGATCAAGCTCAGTGGAATAATCCGTCCCCGTGATATCACACCGGACAATACGATTCTTTCTACTTATGTTGCGGACGCCATGATCATGTACGATGGAAAAGGGATCATAGATGCAGGACATGAACCCGGCATCATGACAAAGATATTGAACTGGATTCTCTAGTGCAGCGAAGGATTGCCGCCTGAACCGGCAATAGGATCCGCACAGGGTGGCTTGGATGCTCATTGCAAGAGCATAGAGGCAAATTCGTCATATACGGGAGGAGCTGGACACTGTGAAACATTCATTTGAAAGACGATCGATTCTTGCTGTCTGTGCGGCCATTTCTCTGATTGCATCTCTCGGTGCGGCGGCCCCGCTGCATTGTAAGGTGAGGATCAAGGACGTGACGAGCGTGGCCGGAATGGACGGCAAACAGCTTATCGGTTATGGATTGATAGTTGGTCTGAACGGTACGGGAGATGGCAGCAAGAGTGTTTTCACAGTCAACTCCATTGTGAGTATGCTGGAGAAGTTGGGCATTACGGTATCTCCTTCGGAAATAAAGGTAAAGAATGTCGCCGCGGTGGTTGCTACTGCCGAGATTCCCCCATTTACGCCTCTGGGCACCAGGGTCGACGTTACAGTCTCCTCATTGGGAGATGCGTCTAGTCTGGAGGGGGGGCAGCTGCTGCTTACACCTCTGCGTGGAGCGGACGGTATAACACACGCTATAGCGCAGGGTGCGGTTTCTATCGGGGGCTTCAACATAAGCGCGGGTGCGGGGAATGTCGTGCGCAAAAATCATGCTACGGTGGGTCACATCCCGGAAGGCGCGTTGATAAAGGAAGGATTGGGAGGACAGCTGGCGAGCGGGAATAAATTCGTTCTCGTTCTGGACGATCCCGACTTTCAGTCGGCGACCAACATAACAAACAGTATCAACAAGAGATACAGGATGAAACTCGCGTCTTCGATGAACTCCAGAATGATAGAGGTCAGGGTTCATCCGACGTTCGAGAAGAATCCGGTTTCCTTTATCGCCGAGGTCGGCGGGATGGAAGTTCTGCTGGACAAGGCCGCCAGGGTTGTGATCAACGAGAGAACCGGCACGGTGGTAGTTGGTGGAAATGTCTCGATAGACAAGGTGGCGATAGCCCATGGGAATATCAAGGTTGAGATAAGGGCGAGCTACGGGGTCAGCCAGCCATGGGCGTTTTCGGAAGGTCAATCGCTAGTTGTACCGGAAATCGAAACCAAGGTGGAAGACAAGGTGGCACGTCTTTTTGCGATAAGGGAATCGAATACGGTAAGCGATATAGCTTCGGCCCTCAATGAACTCGGGATCACACCCAGGGATATGATTGCGATCTTTCAGGCCCTTAAACGGGCGGGTGCGCTCAAAGCGGACCTGGTCATCATGTAGGTGACGGTATGGACACTCTAGAGGGAATAACACGGCTGAACGGCGCCGGGAAACAAAAATCCATCGGGGATGAGTCCGGTAAACTGGAAGAGGTATCTAGGGATTTCGAAGGGATATTGATCGGTCAGTTCTTCCGTCTAATGAGCTCCACCATAGGGGAGGGTGGCATCATAGAGAAATCTTTCCAGAGAAGCATCTACGAGGATATGCTGCAGAATGAGTTCGCGAGGGTATTTTCACGCAGGGGTGGATTCAGGCTCCACGAGATCCTGGTTAAGAGGCTCGGTGCAAGATCGAATAATGATCTCAGGCCGACGGAAGCATGTGATGTTAACGGTGAGGCCGCGGATGATGGCCTGAAGCTCAAGCGTCTAAACAGGAGATTCATGAAAATAGAAGATGTGTACCGTGAATCGGGCATTGCCGGTCCGGATGAAGGCGCCGCGAATTCACATCGGTTGGATGATCCCGAAAGGAAAAGAGGGGTGTAAAGATGTTGTCCCGAAAGAAGGAAGTATTCGATGCCGACGGGAGTGACGGTATGAAGGGCAAGATATCGTCGCTATGCAGGCTGATGCGTGAAGAGACGGGCCAGTGCAGGGAGCTTCTCAAGCTTGCCAAATCCGAACAGGACCTGTTGATGGGAAATGATATCGATGGGCTTTCCAGGAATACGGAGCTAATGAACGAGAATATAAGGACCCTAAAGAGCTGCCAGATAAGCAGGCGGAGGCTCATAAGGGAAATAGGTGGAGATCTGGGGATCGAACCTCAGGCCATTTCGATAGGCACTATAGGGAAGGAAGTCGATACGGATCTCCTCGAGGAGCTGGAAAAAACGAGTAAAGATCTTGTGGAAACAGGCGAAAAATTATACAGGGTGAACCATAATACTATCTATTTAATAGGTTTTTCGCTTGATTTGCTCGAGCAGCAAAGCCGGTTGTGGACTGAGATAGCAACCGAGGAAGAAGGTTACTGCGAAGAGGGGAAAAGGGTCAAGGGATCGGCCAGCCCGCTATTTATCGAAAAGAAAGCATAATCCATCCTGAAAGGATATGACGAATGGTAACACTATTCGGTATGCTCGAACTTAACAGGCGCAGCCTTTTGAGTTCACAGTACGCCCTTCAGACGATAAATCACAATATTGCCAATGTCAACACCGCCGGCTATTCGCGCCAACAGGTAAACATGCACACCAGCTATCCCATTAAAACGTCTTTCGGCGTTCTGGGGACGGGTGTTTCAGCGGTAAGCGTGCAGAGGGCCACGGCGGAGTTCTATACGAGACAGATGAGGAACGAGAACTCCACTTTGGGCGGATGGGATGCGACATGCTCTGTGCTGTCGGAGATCGAGATGATTGTCAACGAACCGAGCGACACGGGATTGGCAAGCGCGCTCGATGCCTTCTTCAGTGCTTGGAACGATCTGGCTTCTGATCCGGAAAGCAGTGCGTTGAGGGTGGGAGTCGTGGAGTCGGCCAAGACGCTGTGTGAAACGATGCACGAGATGGATCATTCATTGCAGAAAACCGGCGATAACATAGAGAGCCAGATAAAATACAATGTGGATCAATTCAACAAACTCCTGACAATGATATCGGAGCTGAATGGAAAGATCGTTGCCACCGAATCATCCGGTGTTTCCGCCAGCGACCTTCGCGATGAACGTGACCGATTGATTCTGGAAGCGTCTAGGATCGCCAGGATAGATGTGAAGGAGGACCGTTATGGAGCTGTAGACGTTTTTCTGGGCGGCACGAATGTGGTTCACCGTTCTGAGGCGAGATATCTCGATACAAGCCTGGAATCGCTGTCGGGCAACAACTGGGTGGAGGTCGTGGCTGAAAACAACGGTGAGACGATAAGGGTCGAGGATGGAGAGCTGGCGGGGCTGTTGGAGGTTCGAGCCGAAAACCTCGATCAGGTGAGAAATTCCCTGGACAATATAGCGAGCATCCTGATCGCGAAGGTCAACGAGATCCACAGCCGTGGAATGACTTCCCAGGGAAGCGGCTTTGATTTCTTCGTAGGCGAGGGGGCGGGGGATATTTCTATATCGCTGCCTATAGAGCAAAACGCGGATCTGGTAGCCACGTCCTATGACGGCACTATCGGTGACAACACGCTCGCCAACGATATCTGCACTCTGTCGGAAACCATTATTTCGGAAGATGAGCCGCTGACGATAAACGGGCTGTACGAATCGCTTGTCGCAGAGGTCGGGATCTACAGCAGGAACGCCAGGAATATGATGAGCAACCAGACGCTGATTCTGGATAATATCGAATTGAGAAAAGAGAGTATCACCGGTGTCAATCTAGATGAGGAACTCATCCAGCTGACGAAGTTCGAGCAGTCTTACGAAGCGGCAGCCAGGGTTCTGAAGACAGTTGAGGAATTGACAGATACAATTCTCGATCTCGTACAGGGGATATACTAATGCGGATTTCCTTCAGAATGATAAGCCGGCAGCCTTTGAAGGCGATTTTTGAAAATCTGGAGCGCCTGACGGACCTCCAGGCGAAGGCCAGTACGATGAAGAAGTACAGCAAACCGTCCGACGATCCTCAGGCGGTAATGAAAAGCATGGGATTCAATACCCTGCTCAAGCAGAACGAGATGTACAGGACAAACGTCGGGAACGCCAGCGTATATCTGAAGATGGTTGATTCCACTCTTATTTCGGTCAAGGAACAGCTGGATTCGGCCAAGAGGATAGCGCTCGAGCAGCGTAACGATGTATCGTCTGCCGAGATGCGCCGGGCTGCATCCATCGAAGTTCAGGGAATTATTTCAGCGGTTCAGGATCTCATGAACACGAAATTCCACGGAAAGTACCTGTTCGCCGGGCATGAGACACAGACGGTGCCGTTCCAGGAAATGAGCGGGGCTATCAGATATATGGGTGACGATGGACTCATACAGTTTCGGGTCGGAGCGGCCAGGCTGATCGATGTCACCGTGCCCGGTTCCAGGTTCGAATCTCTGGGTGGGAGCCATAGCATCGATTCTTTCACGATGATAACGTCCTTGAGCTCGGCAACCCGGCTCGAGACGCTGAACGAAGGACTTGGTGTCAGTCCCGGAAGGATAAGGTTGGAGGTGGATTCGGGTGTTTTTGTGGATATCGATCTTTCTGGAGCCGAGACGATCGAAGATATGGTCGACATGATCAACAACGGGGCCAGAGGCGCCGTACCGCCCATAAATATAATAACCGGCATCAATCCGTCATCACGTAACAGTATAGTTATTCAGCACATGGGGAGCGGCGAGATTACGGTGTCGGAGCTCGACGGAGGCACTACGGGGGAGGATCTGGGGATTATCGGCACTAGCGTCTCGGGGATTCTGAGGGGGGCGCCTCTGGATCCGATCATGACCCTGGATACGAGGATTACGGATGTCCAGCCGATCAACAGGACTATTCTACAGCAGATAAGAGTTGTTATGGGCGAAGATAGCCACGAGGTGGATTTTTTCAGCCCAGCCTATCCGGTGACCGTCGGGGATATGCTTTCGAGGATCATGGATTCCGTTCCGGGGCTTGAAGCGGAGATCAATGCGAGCAATGACGGAATAGTGTTCACGGCCGATACGTCATTCAGCATCGAGGAGGTGGGTGCCGGAACCACCGCCGCCGATCTGGGTATCCTCGGAGCATCAGAGCCGTATGGTCCGTTCTCGCTTTTCGCCGCCCTCGAGACGCTTGAACAGGCACTGATACAGAATGACGGCGATGCCATCGGTCGATCCCTGGCTGAAATGGAGGAGTTGATCAACCTGATGCTGGAAGTGGAGGCGGAAATCGGCGCCAGGGGTGAACAGGTCGATATTCTCGATATCCGTCTTCAGGATTCCGACACGAGGCTTCAGGAAAACCTATCCCTGGTCGAGGACATCGATATAACCGAAGTATTGACCGAACTCTCGGAGGCCCAGCTCGCATACGAGGCCGCCCTTCAAACTGCGTCCACGCTATATAACCTGAGCCTTCTGAAATACTACTGATGACCGGATTACGGAGGTATTTGCAATGAAAATAGGGTCGTCCCGCTTCGACGAGGTTGAGATTGATGACAAGGACGTAATGAACTTCGAGAGAGGTATCATAGGATTTCCAAGCCTCAAGAGATTCGTGTTGATGGATTTCTCGGACTCGTCCCCATTTCACTGGTTGCAGTCGATTGATGAGCCGGAGGTCGGCTTCGTCGTCTCAGATCCCGGTGTTTTTATCGAGAATTATGTCGTGAACATAGATGATGATACGAAACAACTGCTTCGAGTGGATAAAGACAGTGAGATGGTTGTGATGATCGTTGTAACCGTTAAGGATGGAGGCAGGGATGTCTCGGGCAACCTTATGGGCCCTATTATAGTGAATGCGGATAAGCGCTTGGGCTGCCAGGTAGTGATCAATACGCCGGATTACAACACGAGAACCCCAATGAAGAATGACGCCGGCATCGGGCGATCGAGCAAGGCAAACATCGGCGTCGCGGTTTAAGGGGAAAGATGCTGGTACTCACGAGAAAGATCAACGAGAAGATCGTTATCTCGGCCGATATAGTGGTTACCGTCCTCACTGTAGACGGGGATCAGGTCAGGCTCGGTATAGAAGCGCCGTCCGATATCAGTGTCCACAGGCAGGAAGTGTTCGATGAGATAATCAGGTCGAACCGGCAGGCCATTCAAAAGAGCAACAACAGGGCGGATATTCTCCAATCGATCCTGAGCGGCAGAAGCAAGGGAAACGGCTGATCCCCCCGCTGTTCGCGAAAACCATTCCAGAAAAATACAGCACATATCTCCATAATACGCAGCGATCCCGAAAAATTTCACTAAAGATCACATTCATTCCATCCGATAGATGTGGATGAAGATGGGGGAACCTTTCCGAATCCGGACCGGCGCACCGTTTGTAAGGTATTAGAAGTGTGCCGGTGCGGTAACAAGGAAGCCGGAAAGGTGAGAGTGAGGTCCTACGTCCAAGGAAGGAGGTCGTTAAATGGGCTTCAGAATCAACCACAATATCAGCAGTATCAACGCGCTGAGAAACCTGGCTCTGACCGAGTCCAGCGTCGCGAAATCTCTCGAGAGGTTGAGCTCGGGACTTCGCGTAAACAGGGGTGCCGATGATCCGGCGGGTCTCGTGATCTCCGAGAACATGAGATCTCAGATATCCGGAATCCAGCAGGCCATCGAGAACGCCGAGACCGCAACGGCGATGATACAGACCGCGGAGGGAGCGATGACAGAGATCCACACGCTCCTAAACAATATCCGCGAGCTGGCCATCCATGCCGCCAACACCGGTGCCAACGATTCCGTGATGCTGGCAGCGGATCAGGACGAGATCACGAACGCGATCGCGACCATCGACAGGATAGCCAGCCAGACACAGTTCGGCGTTAAGAAGCTGCTCGACGGTTCGAGCGGTGTGACCGGAACGTCCAACGACAGCGATGTGACGTTCCTGTCCGCATCGGAGAATACGATTGCCGGTTCCTACGCTGTAGATATCACTACCCAGGCGGAGCAGGCTATATCGACGGCAGGTACCAACCAGACGGCCGCTCTCGGTGCCGCCGAGACCCTGACGATTCAGGGGGTTGCGATCAACCTGACGGCCGGTATGACTCAGGCCCAGGTCGTAACCACGATCAACAACTACAACGCGTCGACAGGTGTTACGGCGTCCGTCGTCGGTGGCGCGCTGACTCTTACGACCGATATGTACGGCAGCAATGTCGACATATCCGTCGTATCGAACGTCGCGGCCGCCACGACCAGCACAGGTGTCGGTACGACTCCGATCACGGACAGCGGAGTCGATATCGCCGGTACTCTCGGCGGGCTGGCCGCCACGGGTAACGGAAAGGTCCTGACCGGTGACGATGGATTGGCCGTCGAGGGTCTCTCGATCGAGTCGATCGCTACTGGTGCCCAGGGAGCGATTACGATTGTCAACAATTCGCTCGTGTTCCAGGTTGGGCCCAATGCCAACCAGACGGTCGAGATCGCGCTCAACGCCATGAGCTCGACGACCCTAGGCGCCGGCGTCTCAGGCAATCTGTTCAATAACTTGAGCGAGATCGACGTCACGACTGCCGAAAACGCCCAGGATTCGATCCTGCTGATCGACGACGCAATTCAGGATGTCTCGGCCAAGCGAGGCGAGCTCGGTGCGTTCCAGAAGAACACTCTGGAGAGCAATACGAGAAACCTCGCCATCGCCGAGGAGAACCTCGTAGCGGCGGAATCGGTGATACGTGATACCGATTTCGCAAAGGAAATGGCCCAGATGACAAAGAGCCAGATCCTGCTACAGTCCGGCACCGCCATGTTGGTGCAGGCGAACCAGATTCCTCAGGTTGTGCTGCAGCTGCTGCAGTAATGAGGAGATGAAAATCCCGGTCCTCCCCGGCCGTCCGGCCGGGGAGGACTGATGAGTGCACGGGAGAACCGCCATGAGGATCGGCAACATAGAAAGCCAGCTCCAAGAGCTCCGGGCTGATAATCGATCCCCCGCTGAATCAATGGTATCAGGGAAAGGTGATGGGGCGGGAAGGGCCGGGGGACCGAATGAGGCCGGGCGCTCGGAGGACATTCATCCAATGCGACCGGATCGGGGAAATTCGCAGCATATCATCATGGATTCGAGAGACTGTAATTTGGATCCGGATAAGTACCGAAGGAATCTCGATTACACTAAACACAGTGGCACGGGCAAGTATTTCGTGAGGGTTATTGATTCCTCGAGCGGTGAGGTGATACGGGAAGTGCCCCCTGAAGGCCAACTGGATCGAATGGCAAGGATCAGAGATCTTATTCGGAAAGCCTATAGTGTGAGCGACTATTGATGGAGCCTTTCTCTCTGCAAAGATAGCCGCCGCGTGATCATCCGATAGGCATAATTTTCCCATATGGAATTTTACTTAAAGAAGTTACATCGTTATGCCGATAGTAATTATATATAGGTATCGTCTCACGTATGGGACCGGTTTGAAAGGAGACTAGTTAGCGATGGCTGGTGTCGGCGGAATAGATGGTTTGATTTCAGGACTGGATACCACTGCATTAATCGATGCGATCCTGGAAATAGAGAACAGACCGATTCTCGCACTCCAGGAAAGAATCGTGAATCTCACGAATACGAGATCCGCATATGAAACTCTCGAGGCCAAGCTCATTTCATTGAAACTCAAAGCCCATGCCCTGTACCGCCGTGACCGTTTTATGGCATTCAGCGTGGCCTCGTCCAGCGAGGATATCATCACGGCGAGGGCCGGTTCGGACGCGGTCGAGGGTATATACACGGTCAGCGTTTCACAGCTGGCGCAAAGCCATCAAGTGGCGTCCGACACGTTTTCGGACAGGGATACAACGTCAATAGGCACGGGAACCCTTACGATCAGTGTTGGCGATTCGCCCCCGGTAACAATAGATGTGGATTCCAGCAACAGCACTCTCGACGGCATCGCTGAGGCGATTAACGATTCCAGTGACGAAGTTCAGGCCATGGTGGTCAACGTCGGCGGTGAAGAGCCGTCCTACAGGTTGCTGATTACAGGAACGCAGACCGGATCGTCGAAGACGATAGTAATCGATGAGGAGCTTTCGGGGGGGACGGGGCTCGGTTTCGGAGAAGTGGGAAGTGTATCATACGGAACATGGAACGGTACGGCAGAGGCGATATCGAGCGGCAACTATACCGGTAACGGAGATGCGACATTCAGCTTCAGCGTTATCTCCGGTGGGGTTGTCGGGACGGATTCGATCACGCTCTCGTACACTGATGGGGGAGATATATCAGGTACGGTCACAATTCCCGCCGGCACGGAAGCGGGTACGGAGTTCGATGTTTATGGGGGGCTCAGGGTATCGCTGGGCTCCGGAACCGTGATAGTGGGGGAGACGTTTTCTGTGGATGCCACGTCCTCGACCGTACAGGCGCCGTTGAACGCAAGACTGAGTCTCGGCAGCACATCCGGAGGCGGGACACCGATAGAGATAGAGAGCGCCGAAAACTCGGTAACCGATCTAATCGGGGGGGTCACTCTGGATCTTCACCAGGCTTCGGCATCGACTTCCGTGACAATAAACGTGGGCGTGGACGCAGACACGATGGTTTCCGGGGTAGAGGCCTTTATCGAAGAATTCAACGAGATCAACGCTTTCTTCAATCAGCATTTCTCGTTCGACGAGAGCACAGAAACAGAGGGTGGGATGCTGTTCGGAGATGTATATGCTATGAGGCTGGATCAGGCGATCAGGCAAAAAGTAACGGACATTGTCCAAGGTTTGGAGCAGACCAGGAGCAGTCTTGCGGCAATGGGGATTATGTCGATCCAGGACGGGAGCCTTGTCGTGAACAGATCGGAGCTCGAAGATATCCTTCTCGATCGAGTGGAGGAGGTCATTTCCCTGTTCTCAACGATGGGAGCGAGTACGGACAATGATATCTCCTTTCTTTTCGCCTCGGCGTTGACCAAGCCATCCCATTTACTGGGGGGAGATGGATACGAGGTGAGAATAACGGCCGCCGCAACCAGAGCTTCGCAAGATGGAAGTTCGATCTCATCTCCTTCACAAACCTCCCCTCTCGTCATCGATGAAGACAACAATACGCTTAAAGTATCTTTGGACGGTAAATCGAGCGCGGTAATTACGATATCCGAGGGTGCTTACGAGTCGGGTAGTGACCTTGCAGCCGAGCTCGAAACGAGGATTAACGCCGACGCCTCGATCGGGGGCTCGAGGATAGATGTCGAGTTCGTCGACGATGGGGGTGGGGTAGGCCATTTCAATTTCTCATCCAGGGAATACGGTTCTAAATCCAGTGTGGAGTTCGAAACGGTTGGATCCAGCTCGATTTACTCCGATATCGGCATATCCACGGGAACGGTGCATGTCGGCACCGACGTGGCAGGGACGATCAACGGCGAGGGAGCCACGGGATCAGGCAGGGTGCTGACCGGTAATGATGGTAACGAGTACACCGATGGGCTTCAGATAGAGGTGAAAATCACTCCTGATGAGCTTGCCGCCCAGGGGGAGGTGCAGGGAACTGTCTCCGTCACCAAGGGAATCGCCAGCAGAGTTATCGAGTACGTCAACAACGTGACGGATGTGGCCTCCGGCGCAATAACGAGCAGGAAAGAGGCGCTGACGAGTGTGCAGGCATCCCTGGAAAAACAGATAGAGTTGATCGAGGCGAGGGTCGAGAAGAAGAGGGACAGGATCTTGCAGCAGTTCGTCAAGCTCGAATCCCTGATGTCGGAGCTTCAGGCCCAGGAGCAATACATGACCAACGCCATAACGAACCTTACCTACATCACTAATTACAGTAGAAGCAAGAAGTGAGGGGAGATCGTGGAATGAGCCTGGAAATGGTTGAGGGATTGAGAAACGCTACCGGCAAGTACAGGCAGGTCAATGTAGAGACATCCGACCCTCTATCGTTGATAGTGCTTCTCTACGACGGGCTAATCAGGTTTCTGAACGGCGCCAGAAAGAGGTTATCGGATGGTGATATGGCGTACGAAGAGTGCCGGAAGGTCCGGAGCATACTGTCATATTTGATGACGACGTTGAAGGATAACGGCAGTGAAATCGAGAGAAACCTCAGGGGGTTGTATTTTTTCATGTACAAGCAGGTCGTTCTGGCCAACGGGGAAAGAAATGCCAGGAAGATCGAAGAAATTCTACCAATCGTTCAGGATCTTCGTTCGGCATGGGTGGAGTTGAAGGATAGGGAGGGAGCCGGTGAAAGACGGAAGTAAATTATTACTTATTAACAGGTTAAAGGATGAAGTTACGGGCAGAACCGAGGCCGTAGAATCCGCTCTGGGGAACTTGGACCTGAATTTGCTTTATTCGACCCTGAAGGAGAGAGACGAGCTGTTGAAAAAACTCGTCCTTCTGAATGACGGTGACGGGATGCTGCTCGACTTTCTCAGGGAAATCCTGGCGAGAGATGCCGTTATTCGAGCCAGGCTCGCGATTCAGGCCGGTAGGACGAAAGAGAGTATGAAGAGTTTGGAAATGGGACTGGAAGCGGAGAAGAAGTACGCGGCCGGTGCTTGGAATGCGGTTGACGGGGGCGGTTATACAAGGTACCCTGAATACGGGAGCAAGGCAAGATGAAGATCAACAACATCAATCAGGGAAAGATTAAGGAGCTCGCCGGGGATAAGAACGTCCAATCCAATGAGAAGACCGGCAGCAGGAAGAAGCACGCCGTGTCCGGTAGGGCCAGCGGTGATGTGAGCAGACTCAGCCGGCTGGTATCCAAGGCCCGGATAGAGTCTGAGAAGGTCAGCGAGGTTCGTCCTGATAAGGTCGAAGAGGCTAGACAGAAGATCGCAAGAGGCTTCTACGATACAGATGAGGTCAAATCGAAGCTCGTAGGAAAGCTGGCCGAGAGGCTCCGGAGCATCATGAAGCGTTGATGCACCAAACACTTTAAATTTACATATGACATTTGGCCGGTTTTTTACCACAAGAACCGGCCGCATTTGTCTCCCGGATTCTGATCCCGGGAGTTTTTTTCATGGTGCCCATCGATGCAGCCGTTCTTGTAAGGGGCGGAGTTATAAATGTATATGATACTAAACATATCGATTCATGTTCGCCTGTAGTATATTATTCCTAGCTTAGAGCCTCAGAACGGAGGTGGCATGTTAGTTGCGCGTATATCCCTGCGTGAATGCTGATCCGTATAGGTTTTCTAAATCCCGTCCTGGTTCCGGTCGTTTTGGGGTGGGGCGTCCAATCTGTGCCCGTACAGGCGGGTCGAACCGGCATACGGGAATCTCGATGCCGCTTCGTTCATCCATTATCATCATGTTCCTATTACTCGTTTCGCTGGAAGGCACAAGGGCTCTGCAAGCCGTATGGTTGGAAGAGGGTGTGGCTGTCTGCACGGCTGAGGAGAATCAGGACGGTCCCCAGATCGTCGGGGACGGGGTAGGAGGAGCATTTATAACGTGGTACGACAACAGGAACGGCCACAGCGAGATATTCGCCCAGTGGATAGATAGGTACGGGGATATCGTGTGGTCCGCCGATGGTATTGCGGTCACCTCCTCGCTCGTGGATCAGGCGGATCCGCAAATTATATCGGACCGCTCCGGGGGAGTGATCATAACCTGGTGGGACAGGACCATCGATGATAATAACGTCTATGCTCAGAGGATGGATCCATACGGCGGGGAGTTGTGGGGTTCGGGGGGGATAGCGGTTAGTGCAGCGGAGGGGGACCAGTACGTGCCGAAGATCACCGTTGATAACTCGAACGGGGCGATAATCACATGGGTCGACGACAGGGGAGACGATTCTGATATTTTTATTCAGAGGATCGGCGGAAACGGCGTCGCACAATGGTCTTCTAACGGAGTATCACTATGCAGCAGCACCGGAGACCAATACTCTCCACAGATCTCCACCGACTGCTGGGGAGGCGCGATCGTCACTTGGGTAGACGGAAGAAGCGGTGAAAACGATATATACGCGGGCAGGGTTGCATTCAATGGAGTAGTTCCGTGGGATACAAGTGGTGTAATGATATGCGGGGAAAGCGACGATCAATGGTATCCGCGTATCGTTTCGGATGATGCGGGTGGAGCGATCATAGCCTGGCGTGACAGGCGGAACGGGAAATATGATATATATGCGCAGAAGATCGATGCTTCGGGGGCATTGCAGTGGCAGGACGGGGGTGTTCCCGTCTGTGTTTCGGACGAGGAGCAGTACTATCTGGATCTCGCACCGGACCTCTCGGGAGGCGTGATAGTAACGTGGGATGACAGGAGGAGCGGGAACTGGGATATCTACGCACAGAGGATCGACAGCGACGGTGGTGCAAGATGGTCGGATAACGGCGTGGCGATATGCAGGGCTGTGGATGCACAGCAATGCCCAAGGATCTGCTGTGAAAGCTCCGATGGTGCTGTAATCACCTGGCGGGACCGCAGAAGCGGTAAGTACACCGCATACGCGCAAAAGGTCGATCAGAGCGGTACGATCTGCTGGAAATCCGATGGTGTGGCAGTATGCACGGATATCTGGACGCAGTGGAATTCCAGGGTCGTCGGTGACGGGGCCGGGGGGGCTATCGTTACATGGGAGGACTACCGCAACGAGTTCACGGACATATACGTGACCAGGATCACGGCCGACGGCAACCTGATCGCCGCAACCTTCCTCGAGTGCTACTCCTCCGGGATTCGCGGATCGTCGGTTGTTATCGAATGGTCGGTATCTTCCAGGGACGGATGGGACAGCTTTCACATTCTAAGGACCGAGGAAGCCGACGGGGTATTCAGGGAGATCCCATTTCCCGATATCTCCTCGGATGGCCTGTCATTCGTTTTCAAAGATGAATCCTGTAGACCGGGAATCACATTCTACTATCGTGTCGAAACATCCGAAATGGGGGAAAGATGCCTGCTTTTCGAAACCGGACCCGTTATGATTCCTGTTGGGGAGCTGACTCTTCTGCAGAACTTTCCGAATCCATTCAATCCTTCGACGCTTATTCAATACAGCCTGCCTGCCGGGTGCATGGTCAGAATCGATATATTCAGCACGGACGGAAGAAGGATAGCACGATTGGTCGATGATGAGCTTCCCGCAGGCTCGCACTCGGCTCGATGGAACGGACTGGACGATTCGGGAATCCCGGCCGGTTCAGGGGTGTATATATATAGGCTCAGGGCCGGCAAGATGACTCTTTCACGCAAGATGCTGCTTCTTAGATGAAATCCCTCCGATCTATGTTCCGACCTTTACCACTGAAACTGACCAGTTTTCTTGCGATGCAGCTCGAATCCTTTGCCTTTCAAGATTTCACCCGCCCGCAGACCTGAATTGGGATCTTTTTTCCCCGCCTGCCGCGCAGGCTCACAGCTGAAAAATTGCTGTGGTCGGGGCCTTACGGGGAAAGGAGGATTAAATTTCCCTGCTCGAGAATATAATTCCCGCATTTCATGCGGATTCCGGTGATGGCATGCTCGTTGCGGATCGCGTCTAAATGGTAAGCATAGAGAAAGGACAAAATTGAGCAGATTCTATCTTCTACTTGTACTGTTGAGTGTAACGGTATATAGCGGTTCGGCCCACTCCGAGAGCATGGGCGAATTTGCGAATCTCGTAATCAGGGCCGCTGAATGGTATGAGATGACGGGTGCCGAACCTGGAGATGTCTTAGAGCGTCTGAATTCGAGCAATCACAAGCTTGACTCACTCAAGGCGATGTATATGCCGTTGGATACATTGAGCGGCAGGATAGGAATTGAAAGGGTTTGCAGGATAGCCAGCTGCTATACCGATCTCGATGCACACGAGACCTCACTAGAGTGGTGGAATCTCCTGGGTAGAATCGATAATGACGGTTACTTCGATAGGGAAAGGTACAGCGGATTGATCAGAACGGGAGTTGGCCTTTCTGATTCGACCCTGCTGATGGAAATGCTGACGAAAGCGGAGATGTTGAAGCCGTATCTGAAGAGACAGCTGAGCGAAGACCTCATGGCGGGCATGAGCTATCTTTATCTGCACAAGGTGGACAGGAGTAGTCTGGAAAAACGCTTCGAGCGCTTAAAGGGATTTTTACCGGGTATCGATGCCGCGATATTAGAGGGACGACTGCTTGCCGACAAAGGTGACTGGCAGGAGGCCCATAGCCTATACGTTTGGTTGATAGACAGGGTGACGGCATCTCAAATCGAGCCTGTCAAGGCTTTGATGGTTGTCAATGCTGCCTTAAAAACCTCCATCTGGAGCGGGCATCTCTCCGAGGCGAAGGAGTATATCTCGCTCATAATTGATTTTGGAAATGAACCGATGATATCGAGGGCGAAACTGTGGCTGCCCGGCATTCATCTTCTGGAGGGACACCGGGATAAAGCCCATGAACAATACACGCTGATATGCAATACGAACGAAGGTGCTGATATGGCCTGTTTCTGGCAAGCGTATCTAGAGCGGTACGCCGAGGTAATGAGCGAGGTTCCCTGATCCGGATGACATGGGAGGAAGACCTGATAACCGTGCCGCCGACTGGAGGTGTGCAGCGCAGATGCGGGATTTCAAGGATACACTGGCAAAGAGCTACGAGAGAGAGAAGAGGTGCTACAAACAGATCTTGAAGCTTGCAGAGGAACTGCATGCTGTTTTGAGCGAGAGGCGCCCCGTATCCGAAATAATTCCGATACTGAAGAACAAGAACAGGCTTATGAGGGAAATTGAATCCATAGAAGAGCTGATCGTCGAAGAGAAGAAGTTATACCGCGATGTACCCGCACGGCCGGCGGATGTTGCCCGGATCATAGATGAGATATCATCGCTGATAGAGAAGGTTCTTGCCGTTGAAAGAAAGAACGAGATCCTGTTCAGCACCGGAGGGCGTTCCGTGTCCAGGTCCAGAGAGGTCGCCAATTTGGCGCCCGAGGCCGTTATGGCGAAGTATGGAAGCCTAGAATAGAGGAGCTTGAATGATAAAGCGGAATTTCCTTTCGAGAACCGGGATCGGCGCCCTCAAGAACGCTCTCGATGCCTACGCGCTTCGCCAGAGGGTCGTTGCCGGCAATATCGCCAACGTCCAGACGCCCGGGTTCAAAAGCATGGAGGTATCGTTCGAGGAGAATCTGAGAAAGGCTTGTGCGCTGCGTCTGCGCCCTGCACAAGTGCCGCTTCCACCGGGGGGGATCCCGATCGAATCTCCGCAGAGCCGGCTTTCCAGAGTCAGGGAGAAGAAATCGGATTATTTCAACGGCGTAAATAATGTAAATATTCAGGAAGAGATGACGGATTTGGCCAAGACAAACCTTTCGTACAATATGGTGGCGACGGCAACGCGTAGAAGGATTGACAGCATACTTGCCGCAATAAGCGGAAAGCACAAGTAACATGCACGTAACGAGGTGATTATCAATGAAAGGTACGGGAATTTTCAGAGCCATGAATATCAGTTCAGCGGGGCTCACGGTCCAGCGGATGAAACTTGACGCCATTGCCGAAAACCTCGCCAATGCCGAAACGACCAGGACCGAGGAAGGCGGACCCTACAGGAGAAAATCCGTAAATATCTCGGCCGGCAAGGAATCAGCGGCGCCGAAATACGGTCAGGGGGACTTTGCCGGGCTGCTTGCCGGTTATATGGAGCATTCAACGGCACCGGTATTGATTGATCCACCGGTGGAGATACCGGTAGGGACCATCGAGATCGACGAGAGGACCCCGTTCATGTTGCATTTCGATCCTGATCATCCCGATGCCGATGCTGATGGTATGGTTCGAATGCCGAACGTTAACGTGATCGATGAGATGGTTGATATGGTGACGGCAACCAGGGCATACGAGGCGAACGTAACCGCCATCCAGTCGGCTAAGAACATGTTTCTTAAAGCGCTCGAGATATAATTCGGTGGAGGAGCACAGATGAAAATCAATCCGACCGGCTCATCAATTATTCGAGAAATTTATAAAGAGCCGGCGCGTGAAGCCGGAAGCGGCTTCAAAGAGATGCTCAATAAGATGGTTGGAGACGTCGATTCACTCCAGAACCGTGCGTCCGACATGACCAGGGCTGCGATCGCAGGGGCACCCGTAGAGGTGCACGACGTCATGATAGCGAGCGAGGAAGCGAGACTGGCATTCGACCTCATGCTGGAGATCAGAAACCGGCTTCTGGAAGCCTACAGAGAAATAACCCAGATGAGGATGTAACTCGGCCGGTCCAAAGACTATGGTTGATTGTTGGATTGTGCAGTGCGCGATACAGGACGATTAGAAGTTGAATGTTGATTTGAATGGAGGGCTGCTTTGGCGGGTTTAGAAGAGACTTTGAGGATGATACAGGGAGCCTGGACCGGCTTCAGCTTCAGCCAGAAAATAACCATTTCGGGCATAGCGATCGCTGTCATAGTAAGCCTTCTAACTTTTGGATTGTGGTTGAGGGAACCGAGCTATGCGGTGCTGTTCTCTGATCTGGATATAGCGACGGCGGGTGATGTGGCCGGGGAGCTGGAACAGATGGGGGAGGATCACAAGGTGACAAGGGGCGGGACGACGATCCTCGTGCCCGCAGATAAGGTCGCCGAGCTCAGAATAGCTCTTGCTTCCTCCGGTGCCATTCCCAGCGGAAGCGTCGGCTACGAGATATTCGATAACAACGAGATCGGTGTAACGGACTTCGTTCAGAAACTGAATCTGCGCAGGGCGCTAGAGGGGGAATTATCGAGAACTATTAGCAGCCTGAAGGCTGTCGAAAAGGCCCGGGTTCATGTCGTTTTTCCGAAGGAGAGCATTTATAGCGCGGAAAAGCGTGAAGCGACCGCGTCGGTTGTGTTAGACCTGAAACAGGGCAATGCTCTTTCACAATCACAGATCCAGGGGATCACGAACCTCGTCTCGTACAGTGTCGATGGTCTAAACCCTGAAAACGTCACAGTGATAAACCAATTCGGTAATACTCTGACCGGTTCGGTTGGTGAGGAGTCTCATGGATTGACGAACGCCCAGATAGATATAAAGAAAGGGATCGAGTCCTACCTCGCCGGAAAAGCGGAGGATATGCTCTCCGTCGTGCTCGGCTCCGGGAGGTCGGTTGTGCGTGTGGACGCTGATATCGATTATCGTAAGACTGAAGTGGTGAGGGAGGTATTTGATCCAAATACGGTGGTGAGGAGTGAGCAGACAACAGAGGAGAGCAACACGCAGGAGGGTTCCACGAGCGCCACCTCTGTTACCAATTACGATATCAATAAAACCGTGGAAAAGATCGTTGGAGGGGGGGGAGGAATTAAATCCATGTCGGTAGCCGTTTTCGTTGACGGACATTACGAACACGGGGGCGAGGGAGGCGAATCGGTATATACCCCCCTGGAACCCGGGGAGCTGAACGAGATAGAGGAGATAGTGAAGGGAGCCGTCGGATTCGACCCTTCCAGAAACGACATGATCAAGGTTGTTAATCTGAGGTTCCATTCGGGTGAAACCACGGGGGAGATAGGATTGAGAACGCCTCTGATGGAATGGTTGCCTGATTTGATTACCAAGGTGGCCAGTGTTTCCATCCTGATATTCCTGTTCCTCCTCTTCCGTAAGCACCTTGGCAGGCTCTTCAGCGGATCTGTGAGGGGATTCGCTCCTTTTACTGCCGCTAAGGTAGGGCCGGGGGTGTCGGTTCCCGAAGTCAAAGTGATGGATAGATCCATCGAGGACCGTTCGAAGGAAGTATCCATGAGGGAACCCGAACAGGTCGTGAAGCTCGTTAAAACCTGGATGACCGAATAGTGAAAGAGGATCGATGATGGCCAACAAGTCGACTGCTGCTGTTATCGAAGAGATACCGGGACTCAGAAAAGCCGCCGTGCTTCTGATATCCCTCGGTCCCGAAATATGCAGCTTGATCTTCAAGAAGATGTCCGAGGATGAAGTGGAAGCGCTTACAAGCGAGATTGCTCAGGTCGGAACGGTCGATGCTGAAACGAAGCAGGCCGTCCTCGAGGAATTCTACCAGATGATGCTTGCCAGGGGATACGTCTCTCAGGGAGGTATCAGGTACGCGGAAGAGGTTCTTACCAAGGCGCTGGGCAAGAGTAAATCCGAGAGGATAATCAACCGTGTGCAGGGATTCGGCGAAGGCACATCTTTCGAAATGCTTCGAAAGGTGGATCCGGCCACTATCGCCAATTTCCTAAAGAACGAGCATGTGCAGACTATCGCACTGGTCCTCGCGAATCTCGATCCTTCCATTTCCGGTCCGGTGATCGCCAAGCTGCCGGCGGAGGTGCAACCGGATATCGCCTACAGGATGGCTACGATGGATAAGCCCAGCCCGGATATGCTGCACGCTATAGAAAAGGTTCTGGAAAAGCATATATCCAGCGATTTCGAACAGGTTACGGCCAAGATCGGCGGGACCAAGAAGGTGGCAGAGTCCCTCAACGAGATAGATTCCGAGTTGTGGCAGGATATACTCGAAGGTGTAGAGGAGATCGATGCTGAGGTGGCTCAGACAATAAAGAGTCAGATGTTCGTCTTTCAAGATATCACCCTTCTCGACAACAAGATGGTCCAGGAGGTTTTGAAAGAAATAGAGACGAAGGAACTCGCCGTTGCATTGAAAGCGGCAAGTAACGAGGTTAAGGATAAGTTCTTCTCCAATATGTCAAAGCGCGCGGCGACGGGGCTCAAGGAGGAGATCGAATACCTCGGCCCAATGCGTCTCATAGAGGTGGAAGCCGCTCAGCAGAGGATTGCGGATACAGTCAGGAAACTGGAGGAAGAGGGGCGTATAGTTATTGCCGGGAGGGGCGGTGCCACAGCGGTTATCGTGGAATGACGCTGGGGTGTGCTTATGACGGATAAGAATCAGCATTTCGTTCCCGATATATTGAAGGAAGCGACCGCCGGTGAATTCGAGTTGCTTCAGGTACTGAAATCTGTATCCGGTGGTTCATCATGCTGGGACGACGAAATATTCGAAGAAGATGAATTGCGGGATAGAATCTCCGCCGCCTACATGGAAGGGCTGGAAAGGGGGCGAAAGGAGGCCGCCGAGCTGAGGGAGCGTCTGGCGGGCACTGTGGTCTCCGTCTTGAGGGAGATCAATGAGGCCCGTGATGCAATGTTGATCGAGCTGGAAAGGGAACTCTTGGAGCTGTCGATCGCCATCAGTCGGAAGGTGATAGGCCGCGAAGTGGCGTCCGGAGTAGCCGAATGCTTAAGGATACAAATCGGATCCTGTCTTGCCCAACTCGGTAAGGAGGTACCTGTACTCGTCCGCTTGAATCCTGATGATATCAGTGTAGTCGAGGAAATGCTCGCGGAGGATCGCAAAACACCGTCTTCCCTGAAGGGTGCGAGGCTTTTGGAGGATAGAAGGATCGAACGGGGCGGCTGTGTGGTGGAGACGGATAAGGGTATGTTGCGTGCCGTGATAGGGGAGCAGCTGGAAAATCTGTCTACCGCGCTTGAAAGGGAGTATGGAAGATCGATTGCTGAACAGATGGGGACTACTCAAGACCACGGTGCGTAATGCGAACCTGGTCCAGCCTGTAGGCAGGGTCTCGAGTGTAGTTGGCTTGGTCGTGGAAGTCGGAGGTCTGAGGGCTTCCGTTGGGGACATATGCACGATCGACACCGGAAGGCACACGAGATCGGTCACCGCCGAGGTTGTGGGATTCAGGGACGAGAAGCTTCTCCTCATGCCTTTCGAGAAGGTTGTGGGAATCAGCGAGGGCAGCGCGGCATATCATTCGGGCAAACCGTTCAATGTTCCCGTGGGGGAAGGGCTTCTGGGAAGAGTGATCGGGGCTTTGGGTGAACCTCTCGACGGGAAGGGTCCCGTATTCACATCCGGCTGGAGATCGCTGGACGCTCTTGCGCCGTCACCGCTCGACCGCCTCCCCATCGATAAGCAGCTCGAGACAGGTGTGAAGATCGTAGATGCGATAGTACCCTGCGGTTTGGGACAGAGGATGGGGATTTTCTCGGGAAGCGGTGTAGGCAAGAGCGTTCTATTGGGGATGATCTCCCGGTATGCTCGAAGCGATGTGAATGTGGTCGCGTTGATCGGAGAGCGGGGCAGGGAAGTGAGGGAATTCGTTGAGAATGTGCTGGGGAGGGATGGATTGCGCCGGTCCGTCGTTGTGACCGTAACGTCGGACAGAAGCCCGGTGATGAGGGTCAAGGGCGCCGAATCGGCAATGGCCATCGCTGAATACTTCAGGGACATGGGGCTCAACGTCCTATTCATAATGGATTCTATAACCAGGTATGCCATGGCGCTGAGAGAGATAGGCCTTGCAGTGGGGGAGCCGCCCACGGCCCGTGGATACACTCCCTCCGTGTTTGCAAAGCTTCCCGCGATCCTGGAGAGAGCCGGAAACGGTTCCCGAGGGAGCATAACCGGCCTGTATTCCGTATTGATCGAGGGAGATGATATAAGTGCGGATCCTTTGACGGATGCGATCAGAGCGATACTGGACGGACATGTCGTTCTATCCAGGAAGCTGGCAAACATGGGATTGTACCCCGCAGTCGATATTCTGGAAAGCGTATCCAGGCTGGCGCCTGAACTGCTGGATGGAAGGCAGAGCAAGAGAAGGGACGGCATTCTCAAGTGGTTCGCCGATTACAGAGAAGCCGAGGATCTTATCAATATCGGGGCCTACGAGAGCGGCAGCAATCCGGAAGTGGATAAGGCCATCGAAATGGTAGGCAGGTTGAGAGGATTTTTCCGCCAGAACATCAAGGATTCATCACCACTCTCGTATACCGAGGATTGCCTTGGCACTATTATTAACGGGGAACTGGATACCTAGAGGTTGATTTGCGATATGGGGGCCGGTGCCTTCTTCCTCGTATGATGAGCACACATCTGAAGAAACTCAAGAAGCTGGCGAATTTCTTCGAGAAGAAGGAATGGCTCAGTGTAATCGATCTTAAACGGGCGAGTAACAATAGAAATCGAAGTGAGCGCGAATCCGGTGAATTTGTGAATAGGAAAAACGCATATCACAGGTTCTGTTCCTCTATGCTTACAGGCGTGCTTCGGAGGAGCGAGTTGGATTACATCGAGTACGGGAACCGGTATTTCGATCTCAGGGGGGGGCAGCTGAAGCAGGAGCTTGATAAGAATATAGCCATAGAGGACATGAAGCGGGAATTCGTGATCAGGGCCGCCGTGAAACGCCGTATATGGGAAAACATCGTATCGAGAAGTGCGGATCGACTGAAAAAACGAGAAAATGCCAAGGCGGAACGTGTATCCGATGACCTGGCACTCATTCATTCCCATTTGGACGATAGTGACAGGTGATGAATCGGGAAAGAAAGGCATCCTATGCAGGTAATTATTTCCCCTTTTCAGGGTTCCTTCCCATCTATATATTATCGGCGACATCTATCGACTTCTTTAACTTTTTTTAACATTAACCACTTACGCGGCTAAGCTCTTTTAAAACCCTCTAATATACCAATGGCATATCCTTTGCGGTCTGCCTCGCTTGCTACATGTGCCGTCCAGCCATTAGGACAGGTTTTGGCTTTACAGCGAGGCAGTTCGAATTATGAAGGATATCATTCTCTTTTCGGCGATAAGCTTTCTCCTGATCATGTTCGGGGTTCTTTACTTTATGGGCTTTATCAGCATCGGGCCTGTCGCCGAACCGGTGGACACAACCACCGAACTGCTCAAGGTGAGAGAGCAGATGGCGCTTCTGGAGGTGCAGAAGCAGGACCTGGAAAGGCGGAGGAATGATGTTTTGAGCCTTGAAAACGAATTCGAAATAGAGAGAAAGCTGATCGCCGCGGAACGTGAACAACTCAGCCTGACGCTGGACAGGATTTCAAAGGGTTCATTGGAGCTCGACGATGAGCGCCTCGAGCGGATCGCCAAGCTGGCGAAGATGTTTGGCTCCATGAAACCGGACAAGGCGGCGACTATAGCATCGGCTTTGGACATGGAACTGCTGATAAACATAGTGTCCAGGATGAAGGAAAAGGACGCTGCAAAATTATTGTCCGCCCTTCCGCCCAAATTGGCGGCGGAGGTGAGCAGGAGAATAGGAAAGTTGAATAGAGGATGAGAGCGATACCGGCAAATATGCTCCTAGGTGCGGCCAGCGGTCGGGCCAGGAAGGGACGGAAGATCGGTTCCGGCGGAATCCAAGCATTCTCAGTCCCTTCGTATTTCCATTCTCTAGTTAATAACGAGTTGACGAAAACGGGAGCAGGATTCGGCGCGGATGCAGGGATAGGCGTGAAGGTCAAGGTGGATAAACTCGCTTTTGCTGAGAAGTCCGTTGAAAGAATAGATTATGGAAGAGCCGGAATAACCCCTGGACTGAACGAAAAACAGGTCACGTTGGGCCGGGAGAACAAAGCACATGCTGTCTCGAGCGGGGAGATCGATGCATTAACTCCCGGTCATGCCGTCAACTTATCCCTTCAGAAGATACAAGGCCCGGAGAATACGGTTCTTGCCGTGGAGATGGAGCCCGCGCTTTCTGAACACGGGAAACCTCCTGAAGGAGAACCTTCCCGAGGTAATGCCCGACGGTTGGTCCCCCAGGGGCTAGCTCGGCGTGATCGTTCTAAATCATTGCGTATAGACGGATATTCGGACGATGAGGTTCCGGCGGTCGTACCGGTCCGTGGAGGCAAGGTCGGAGCGATCAAGGCCGGTGATGCGGTTCCGGAATTGTATGCATTTGAGATCAACGGAGAGGTTGGATCGGTTCCGGATCCGGACATACCGGGAATCGAAGCGTTCGCCGCCGAGGAGGAGACGCTATTGAACGCCTGCAAGGTCAACGATAAAATCGATCCGGTCTTGCACGGTACAGGCGCGCTTGCCCCTGAGAACTTCATCGAGGAACACTCGGTCGAGACGCAGCTCTTGCCCCGTTTCGACAGGTTCCCACAGGCACTTCACGAAGTAAAATCGGAGTTTTCTGATGTCTCCCGCGAGTTCGGCGGGATGGTCGCACAGAGCAAGGATGATCTGATATTCCAAGGTGAATATGATTATAGCGGCCGTGCTCCCGGGATTGGTGCCGGGATCGGCGAACCGGAGGTTGCAGCCGGGCTTTCCCATGAGCCGTTCCACAGGAGCAGGGGAGGCGAGTGGAAGATCGAAGGGGATAGGTCGGCGGCTTATAAGAAGCGGGATCCGGGAGCGCCGAAGCTGCATGCCGCCAGACCGGCAGTGTCCGTGAGGGATGCGGTCCAAGCCATCGTGGGCGGGGGGGCGGACCTGGAGGTTTCGGTATCGGGCTCGGAGAGCGTACTTAGCGGAGAAAGGTGGGAGGCCGTCTTTTCTCCGGAGGCTGCAGGACCGGGAGGGCACGTTGGGGAATCTACGCTCCGTGGCCTTGATGGAGCGCTGACGGCCGGCGAGAAAGGGATCATCGTATCCGATATCGAGAAGGGGATAGTAGAGCGTATAGGCATAATACACGAAAAGGGCAGTGGATTCGATGAGGTGAGAGTCAAGCTCGTGCCGCCGGAGCTGGGCGAAGTGAGGATCAGGATATCGATGAAGGAGCGGAAGGTCAGAGCATCGTTTGTAGTCGAGACGTCGTCGGTGAAGGCCGTTATAGACGAGGGTTCCGGACGGTTGAGCGAAGCGATCTCCAAGCAGGGCTTCGTCATGGACCATCTCGACGTCTCCGTAGAGAATTCACAGAAGCAGGGAAGCGGTGATCCGGCCCTAGACGAGGACGGCTATATGGCCCGAACAACTGGAAAGCCGCCTAAAATCGATATGCGCACTCGCCACGTAATGAACAGGAACGGCATCGATGTTCTTGCGTGAAGGTGCGTGGGGCCGGTGTCCCGCCGGTGCTGGAACATCCGGGCGCCGGCACGAATGAGTTGGTAATCGGTAATGCGGGATATTAGAAGGAGGGAGGGATACGATGGAATTTGTCAGCAGCATCAGTTCGCAGGTGCCGAACGTATCGTCCACGACGGATTACGGTGATGTTCTGGACAAAGACGATTTTCTGAGGCTTCTCATCGCCCAGATAAGCCACCAGGATCCGATGGATCCCCTCAGCAACGATGACTTCATCAACCAGATGACACAGTTCAGTTCGCTGGAGCAGCTTCAAAGCATAAACGAGGGAGTGGAAACCTCCCTGTTTCTTTCTCAATCTTTGAACAATGCCTATTCGGCGGCTCTGATAGGGCGTGAGGCAGTGGTCAAATCGGATGCCATAGTCGTCGAAAGCGGTGTTCCGCAGAACACCGGGTTCTACGCACCATCATCCGGTTACGCTTCTGTTTCCGTTGTCGACAGCGGGGGGAACACGGTCCAGACGTTTGGAATCGACGTAAGCGAATCCGGTTTTGTGGATATCGATTGGGACGGGATCGCTAAGGACGGGAATGCAGTTGATGACGGTTTATACACGTTCGAGATCGAGTTCACGGATGATGACGGTGCGGAGCAGGTTATCTCCCCCTTCGTCCAGGGGAAGGTCACTTCCGTGAAATTCTCGGGTGGCAATGCATACCTAGAGATCGAGGGTAAGGACTATAACCTTTCAAAGGTCATAGAAATCCGGGAGTGGACCGATGACGGATAGAATCACCGGAGTTGTTCCCGGGCAGGCACAAGCGGGGAAGACATGTGACCTCCGAAGCCGTGAGGGACAACCGGCCGGGTTCGAGAAATGCCTCAGGAAGGTGTGCGAGGAGCACGAGCTGCGCCTGACCGGTCACGCGGAGGCGAGGATTGCTGGAAGGGGGATCAAGATTGACACGGAGGACTTGGAGAGGATATCGAGTGCCGTTAGCCAGGCTGCTGAGAAAGGGGGGGAGAAGCCTGCGATATTCTACAAGGATCTCATCTTCATCGCCGACGCCAAGGAACGGGCGATAATAACGGCGATGCATTCGAGTGGTAACAAGGAGAAGGTATTCACCGGAATAGATAGCGCTGTTTTTGTATAGGGCTGGGCCCCGCAAGGGGAAGCCCTCGGCCGTTGAACGGTAGATGCGGTCGCCAAGATACACGAGCCTTAGGAAGGAGGCCGGGACATGCTAAGATCGCTCTTTGCGGGGGTATCAGGACTGTCCAATCATCAGGTAAAGCTGGATGTAATAGGTAACAACATTGCGAATATAAACACTGTGGGATTCAAGGCGAGCAGGGTTACCTTCAGGGAAATGCTCTCCCAGACAATCAGGGGTGCGTCCAGACCGACGTCTGGCTCTTCGGGTGGGACGAATCCTCAACAGATCGGACTGGGGGCGGCAATCGGCAGTATAGATACCGTATTTACCCAGGGGAACATGCAGACTACGGGAATAATGACGGATCTGGCCATCGAGGGTGAAGGATTCTTCATCCTGAGCGATGGCTTCACAAGTTACTATACAAGGGGGGGTGCATTCAGTCTCGACGGCTTGGGTCACCTGGTGAATCCGGGCAACGGGTACAAGCTCCAGGGCATTATCGCCGATGAGTCTGGAAACATAGAACACGGAAGGGGCATAGAGGATATCGTGCTTCCCACGTCCCTCGTCGTTCCGGCAAGGGCGACGAGTGTCGTCCAGCTAATGGGAAACCTGAATGTGGACTCCGATGCACAGGAGACCATAACGAGATCCGAGGCCCTGATCGTGTCGGCTAATGGAGCGGACTCGGCGTTATCGCTCTATGACGAAAACGGCACTTTTCTCAACCTGAGGAACAACGAATATATCCAGGTTTCCGGTACGGTGGGCGGAACGACTATTCCGGATTCCATGATGTCTGTAACATCAACGACAACTCTATCCGACATAGCCGATTTCCTCGAAACGACACTCCGGTCGATCGATGGCGGTGCGATGGTCGAGATCCTGCCGGATGGTCACCTGCAGGTCAATGCCGGAGGCATGGATATAAACACACTTTCACTCCAGGTGACGGGCAATACGATCTTCAACAACGCCTTTTCGTTCGACAGCGCGATAGCGGCGGGTGGTTCCGGGCAGAACCTGGTCGCCCTACGCGGGCCGGCCTCTTCGGCCGACCTTCTTCGAGACTGCTACGATTCCAACGGAAGGCAGCTGGACCTGGTCGATGGCATGAATATCACGATCGACGGCGATCTGGGCGGCAGCGCTATATCTACGACCAGCCTGCCATACTCGTCCGCGACCACTACAGTCGGCGATCTGGTATTCTCGCTTAGGCAGTCATTCAACATCTCCATGGGTGATGTCGTACTGGATGAAATGGGGAGGCTGCAGATCACCGGTGATGTGGGAAGCGATTTTGCGATATCGAACATCGACCTCAGCCAGCCTGGAGGCGGAAGCCTGTTCGACAACGCCTTCATATTCACGGAAGTCCAGCAGGCTCGCGACGCCGGTTCGTACAGCGCCACATCTCTCGTGTACGATTCCCTTGGAACTGTGCATGACCTGAACGTCACTTTCACGAAGATCTATGGGCAGAACACGTGGAACTGGGACGTGACGCTGGAAGGTAGAGGGGAGATCATAGAGGGTGGATCCGGGACAGTACAGTTCAACAGTGACGGTCTTCTTTCCTCCTTCTCGTACAGCGACGGAAGCAGGCTGCTCATAGATCCTCAGAACGGTGCCAACCAGATAGCGATCGTCCTGGACCCCGGAGACATCGGATCGATGGACGGGCTTATACAATTCAGCAGGGAGTTCTCTGTCAGAGCCCAGGACTTCGACGGCCAGAGCATGGGGACGCTCGAGAATGTCTCGATAGACCGCAACGGAGTGCTCAACGGGCAGTTCACGAACGGAGTCAACAGGGACCTGGCACAGATCGCTATGGCCGATTTCAATAATTCGAGCGGTTTATACAGGTCGGGGGAGAATATGTTCATGGTCAGCCCCAACAGCGGCACGCCTGTTATCGTTTTCGCGGGAACGAACGCACGCGGACAGCTCACGCCGGGCGAGCTCGAGATGTCGAACGTAGATCTTGCGAGCGAGTTCACCGAGATGATCATAGCGCAGCGTGGATTTCAGGCCAATGCCAGGATTATTTCCGTTGGGGATCAGATGCTGAACGAGCTCGTAAACCTCAAGAAGTAGGATAGATAAATGATACGAGTCACCAGGCTGGATAACAGGAAGATCATTATCAATGCAGACCTGATAGAGAGCATAGAGGAAACGCCCGATACGATAATCAAATTCACCACGGGCCGAACCATAATGGTCCTGGAAGATCTCGACCGGGTGCTTCAGTCGATCCTCGAGTACAGGCGAAAGTTCCCTGTTTATGCGATTCCATCTGGTGAGAAGGGCACGGAACGGAGGAGGTAGTCCGGCGGTGATGAATGGATTCTGGTTTGTTCTGCATCGGAGGCCGACGTGGATCTAGCGACTATCATAGGGATCATAGCGGGAGTCGGTCTGATAATCACCGCTATATTACAAGGCGGAAGCGCCGGTGCTTTCATCGATGTCAAGTCTGTGCTGATTGTTTTGGGCGGTACGATGGCGGCGACTTTGATCAGTTTCCCCATCAAGACCGTTTTCAGTGTATTCAACATCGTGAAAAAAACGTTTCTGCACAAGGATGCCGCGAGCTCGGACGTTATAAAGGCGATGATCAACTATGCGGAGAAGGCGAGGAAAGAGGGCATGCTCTCGCTGGAGCAGGAAGCGGAGAACGAGCCGGATACGTTCCTCAAAAAAGGTTTGATGCTGGCAGTGGACGGGACCGAATCCGAACTGCTGAGCAGGATAATGGAAAACGAGCTCGGCGCCGTGGAAAGCAGGCACAACATCGGAAGGAGCGTGCTCGATACGATGGGAACACTTTCGCCGGCATTCGGAATGATAGGAACGTTGGTCGGTCTTGTACAGATGTTGGCCAATATGAACGATCCCTCTAGTATAGGTCCGGGAATGGCGGTCGCGCTTCTCACGACCTTCTACGGAGCGTTCATGGCAAATGTGTTCTTCATCCCGATGTCGGAAAAATTGAAAAACAGGTCGAAGGACGAGGTCATGAGAATGGAGCTTATTCTCGAAGGTATAATGTCCATAAAGGCCGGTGATACGCCCAGGGTGGTGTCGGAAAAGCTGAAATCCTTCATCGCGCCCAAGGAAAAGAAGCAGTTCGAACAGGAGCAGGAGCGGGATTGAAAAAGAAGAAGAGCAATGGAGAGTCTAAAGGCGGAGCGCCTTTATGGATGGTCACTTATGGTGACATGATGTCACTGCTCCTGTGCTTCTTCGTGCTTCTCGTAAGCATGTCATCTATTCAGGAGTCCAAATTCAAGAAGGCCATGGGCTCTCTTATGGGCGCACTCGGCGTCATGAAGCTCGACAGGGCCATAATAGAGTTCGAGGAGTTACCCATACCCGCCAAATACAGATTCGGTGCCGAGGATGTTCAGAGGGAGCTTCAGCGCTTCAAGGAATACCTGGAGAAGGTGGAATTGGAAGATAATGTGGAGGTAGAGGAAACGGACGAGGGATTCGTTTTGCGGTTGGATAGCCCCATCCTGTTCGCCACGGGTCAGGCCGATCTCAAATTCGAGGCCATCGAGGTGCTCGGGAAGGTCTCGGATATGATCAAGGATATCGATTCTGATATAGTCGTTGAGGGGCACACGGACAACATCCCCATAAGGACCGGGCGTTTCCCCTCCAACTGGGAGTTATCCGCGGCAAGGGCCATCCGGGTGATCCGATTCTTCAAGCAGAGCGGTATTCGGGGGGAAGAACTCACCGCCGTCGGGAGAGGCGAGTATCGCCCGATAGTGGATAACGATACTCCCGAAAACAGGGCAAAGAACCGCAGGGTTGAAATATATGTCAATTATAAGGATAGGATGAAGAAGGAAGCTTATCGCAACCTGTTTAATGACAACAGGTAACCAGGAGGCAATCGATGGCAGACGAAGAGGAAACCGGAGTAGTCGAAGAGAAGGTGCCCAAAAAACCGATCTTCCAGAATCCTTTGGTGATAATCGGAATGGTCTTGGCAGTGCAGCTCGGGATAGCCGTGGTCGTGGGAAATATTCTTTCGGGCAAGAGTGAATCGAAAACCGAGATAGTCGAGGAGGGGGAGGATGAGGAAGGATTGGACAGGGGGAATATAGTTATGCTCGAAGACCTCGTGGTGAACCTGAAGGAAAGGGACAGGCTGTACTATCTCAAGGTGAGCATCGGTCTGGAGGTCGCGAGCTCTGAGATGCTCGATGAGGTCGAAAAGAGGCAGGCCCCCATGAGGGACATAGTCATATCGACCCTCTCGGGCAACAGCATCGACGATTTCGATACGATCGAGGAGAGAAATGCCTTGAAGGTCGAGTTGCACAAACAGTTGAGCAAATCTCTGGAGTCTGGAGACCTGCTCAATATATATTTTTCCGATTTCGTGATTCAATAAGGAAGTGGTTGTGAGTCAGACGATAACACAAGCCGAAGTCGATGAGCTGATCGAGTCCATCCGCGAGGACGTGCTGGAGCTCGAAGTCATGGATATGCCCGAATTCGACGAATGCGTCGCTTACGATTTCAGCAGACCTCATTCACTATCCCGGGCATTCGAATCCAACCTAGCCACGATCAATGATTCATTTGCAAGGCAGACTGCGATAAGCCTGTCGAATTTCTACCGTTCATCCGTGTCGGTGATCCCCAGGGAGAGTATCGGCCATGTCCTGCTCCAGGATTATATCAAGAAGCTGTCAAAGCCTTCGTGTATAGCCATCGTGAACATGCCGCCGCTGCGCGGTCAGATGATCATAAAGCTGGGATACTCCACTGTTTTTGCCCTTGTCGACAAGCTCATGGGCGGCAGCGGTGAGCCCCTGGATAAAGCTAGGGAATTCACGGAGATCGAGTTCCGCGTATTCGGGAGAATAGTTGACAAGGTACTTCAGGATTTCGCAATCGGATCGAACAGGTTTCTGGAGTTGAACCCTTCGATATCCAGGCTCGAGAACAATCCGGAGTTCGTCAACATATGCTCGGGAATGGAAAGGGTCGTATCGTTGGAGTTCGATATCACCATGGGTGAGACGAATGACATGATGGATATCACGATCCCGGTATCAGCCTTCGATCCCGTCATAGATGTTCTCGATCCCGAGGAGGACATGCCGGAGCGCTCACCCGATGAGAAGGTCGATGATGCTCGTCGTCTGCGGGAGACACTGAATGAAGTGAAACTCGATATCAGGGCCGATATAGGCACTACGGAGATCCCGATAGAGGAAGCGAAGGCGTTGGTCGAGGGGGATGTTTTAGTGTTGAACAGAAAGGCATCAGAGCCCGTTGACATTCTTGTAGAGGGCCTTACGAAATTCGGGGGAATTCCTGGCGGTATATCCGGCAGAAAGGCAGTAAAGTTGGTGTCGATAGTTAAAGGGGACGATAATGGTTGAAAACAAGATGGCCGGTGAAGAGATCAAAGAAGAACCGCAGGCCGCCGTAGATAACGGGCAGCAGGACGGTAACAGAGCCGGAGCGGATGATTTCCCGGGGACCGCCGTGCACGATTCGGATGGCGGCGAAACCGATGTGCCTGGAACCGTCGATGAATCCATTTCGGAAGTTGTTGAGGACCTGAAGGTAGAAACGGATCCGTCAGGTAAACAGGCTGTGCGACCGGATTTCGAACCTACGGTTGAAATCGGAAGGGCGGCGGTTACTAAACCTGCAGTGGATAACAACATCGATCTGCTGATGGATGTGAATGTCACGGTGAGGGTGGAGATCGGCAGGACGCGGAAAACGGTGGGAGAGATCCTTAAGCTCAGCCCGGGCATGCTGGTCGAACTCGATCACAACGCCAACGAGAACGTGGATCTTTACCTGAACGACAAACTTTTTGCAAGTGGTGAAGTGACCGTTGTCGATGGGTACTTCGCAGTCAAGATTACAAAGCTCATCAGCAGGATGGAAAGACTGCGCGGAGTTTCATGAGAGGGAAATGGCGATGAACAGGAAAATATTGTTCGTGGTATCATATTGTATGCTAATTGCTGCTCCAAGCTTGCTCTTGGCTTCAGACGGAGGCTCGTTCCTTCCAAGCGCCAGCAGGCTCGCCATTGCCTTCGTTGTTGTAGTAATGTTGATCTATGCATCCGTTCATACTATAAGAAAGATGTTTTTCAAATCCGGCGACACGAAATCGGGCTTGTTCAGGTCGAGGGCGACGTTTCCACTCGGCCAAAGGGCAAGGTTGAACCTCGTGGAGATAAGCGGGAGAATGTTCCTGCTCGGCGTAACCGATCATCAGATATCAATATTGGCGGAGTTTGATCCGGCGGAGATCGGGAGCGTTCCGGCTCCGTCCGGTATCTCGGGCTTCGTTCGACACCTTCAAAACTTCTCGAGAAGGGACAATGATGCTAAAGAATCATCCACAGGCTGAAATGCAGCCGGTCCGCGCTCATCGACACTTCCAGGATAATCCCGCCGGCCCTCAGTAAGGTAAAACGGTCCCGTAAAGCCAAGACATCGATAACTCCAATAAATTGTGAAACAATAAATTACATGACGGGGAATATTTTTCTCTTATAGGGGGGCAATATTTACCCTTCCCAGCGTGGGCATGTCTATTGCCCGGATTCCGTTGGATGAACAATCGGACAGGAAGGGTGTCTTTTATGGGATCGATAAAGACAGCATTCATTTTAATCGGTATTTTGCTGCCGGTCTTTCTGCTGGTGCAGCCGGCCTCGGCGCAGGACTCCGGTGACGGTTCGAAGGGGGGCATAGGAATAGACATCTCTGGCATGGTGGGGACTTCGTCCGGTCAGGGTTCCAGCACGGGGAGGCTCAGCTTGCCGATAGAGATACTTCTAGGCCTCACGGTCCTTTCGCTGGCCCCTGCCATTCTGGTCATGCTCACGTCCTTTACCCGGATCGTAGTGGTATTCAGCTTCGTAAGGCAGGCTTTGGGTACCCAGCAGATGCCCCCGGCCCAGCTGTTGATCGGTCTTGCCATGTTTCTGACCATTGTCGTCATGTTTCCCGTATTCGACGATGTCAACGAATCGGCTCTGCAACCTTATATCAAGGAGGAGATCGGCAGGAACGAGGCGCTAGAGAAAGGATTTGCGCCGATAAGGACCTTCATGCTCGAACATGCCAGAGAAAAGGATATCGCCCTCTTCCTCAAGCTCAGGAAGGTAGAGCAGCCGGTTGAGCCGGGAACACTTCCAGCGAGCGTTCTGATCCCAGGTTTCGTCATCAGTGAGCTCAGGACTGCTTTCCAGATAGGTTTCCTCATCTACCTTCCCTTTCTCGTGATCGATATGGTTGTTGCGAGCGTGCTCATGTCCATGGGAATGATGATGCTTCCACCGGTAATGATATCTTTACCGTTCAAGATACTGCTTTTCGTTCTTGTCGACGGATGGCATCTGCTCGTCCAGTCGATCATCGCGGGATTCAAGGGGTAGGAGGGAAGCATGACGCCGGAGATGGTTATAGATATCGGAAGGGAAACACTTTACGTGACTCTGATGGTTGCGGCTCCGATGTTGCTTTTCGGTCTCGTAATCGGTGCGCTTATAGGCGTTTTTCAGGCCGTAACCCAGATCAATGAGATGACACTCGTCTTTGTGCCTAAAATCCTCGCAGTTTCGGTGGCTGTGATCATCTTCATGCCCTGGATGATAAAAATCCTGATTGCTTTTGCAACGAAGATGGTCACTAAGATAGGCGCCCTATAGCCTGGAGGCCGAGTTGGTCGATATATTCTTCAATCCGGACGATATTACATATTTTCTCTTGTTGCTTGTCAGGTTATCGACGGTCCTTTTCGTGACACCGCTTTTCGGGGCCGGATTCATGCCCGGTAAATGGAAGATCGGCTTTTCCGTTGTCCTGGCCGTTGTCATGTACATAGCCGTCCCACGGCCAGGGGATTACTCCCTGGAACCATCCGCCATTAACCTTCTCTTGGCAGGCGGCCGTGAGATCCTCGTAGGTATTTTGATAGGATTGACAACCGGCATTGTATTTTCGGCCGTGATGCTCTGGGGGCAGATCATCGCGACACAGATGGGATTGGGACTTGCCAAGGTCATAGATCCCAAGCAGGGTATGGATGTTCCCACACTGTCACAGTTGAAATACATGATAGCGTTATCCTTGTTCTTTGCTGTGAACGGCCATCATCTTCTCATCGACGGGCTGAGGGATGCGTGCGTTTTCCTTCCCATAGGCGGAATGTCCATTCATGTAGGTGGAATGAGTGAGTTCATCGATCTGTCGGGCAAGGTGTTCAGCGTTGCCGTTCGTCTGGCATCTCCGATGATGGTTCTTCTGCTTCTTGTAAGCGTGTCCCTGGGAATCATCGCCAGGACGGTGCCGCAGATGAACATATTTGTAGTAGGTCTGCCGTTGAAGCTCCTCGCGGGGATATTCGGGCTGTGCGTTTCGATACCTTATGTGGCCAGGGCTTTGATAGACCTGATAAATGAGATCCCGGGTGATTTGATGAGGGTAATGGGAGCTGTCTGAAGGGGAGGTGACGTATGCCGGAGCGGAACGAATCCGCCGAGAGAACCGAATCCGCCACTCCCAAGAGAAGGAGGGAGGCTCGAGAAGAAGGCCAGGTTGCAAGAAGCCAGGAAGTCAACTCGTTCGTCATCCTTACAGCGGGAACACTTATAACTATCGGATTTCATTCATACGTCATCGAGGGTATCGAGAAGGTGTTCGTTCAATCGTTCAATCTCTCACCCTCATATATAGAGCCCGGTAACATGTCAAGGATCGCCATGAACCTTTTCATGTGGTTCTGCCCGATCGTCGCCCCGTTCTTCCTGGGAATAATAGGAGTGGGTTTTTTGGTCAATGTAGGGCAGGTCGGATTCCATATATCCCCGAAGGCTCTCAGTCCCAAATTCGATAAGTTGAATCCGGTTAACGGATTGAAGCGCATCCTGTCATGGAGGGCGGTTCTCGAGGCCTGCAAGAGTGCGATGAAGATCGGTGTCATAGGCTTTATCTCCTACAAGGTATTCAGACCGGCCATAAACGATATCATGGCCCTGTCGCTGGGTTCGAGTCCGGATATAGTCGGAACGATAATCAGAATCGGAGGGAGCATAGTCCTGAGGGCGCTGATCGTCATGATCGTGGTCGCTGCTCTGGACTATGCATTTCAGTTCTGGCAGCACGAGAAGTCTATAAAGATGACCCTGCGGGAGGTCCGTGACGAGCTCAAGGAAACCGAGGGTGATCCACTCGTCAGGCAGAAGATGAAGAGTATTCAGAGGGAAATGGCGAGGCGGAGGATGATGGAGGCTGTCAAGGAAGCAGATGTAGTTATTACGAATCCGACCTCTATAGCAGTCGCACTCAAGTATAAACCAGAGTTTCACGCTCCCAAGATAATCGCCAAGGGGAGAAAGCACTTGGCCGAGAGAATCAGAAAGATCGCGGTTGATGCCCGGGTGCCGGTTGTCGAGAACAAGCCGCTTGCGTGGGCGCTGTTCGAATCGTGCAAGATCGGGGAACTCGTGCCGGTGCATTTATACAAGGCGGTCGCGGAGATTCTCGCATATGTATTCAGCCTCAAGAACAAGGTGAGGTTGTAAACTGCACCGAAGGGATCTCGGTAAACTGGAGGAAGTCCGGTAGTGATTGACGTGTTGAAACAGAATTCGATCCTGAGCAGGTTGACGAGCGGTTCTAATGTCTTGAACGCGTTCGGAATCATTGGAATCGTCGCCCTCATGATACTTCCCGTTCCGCCGGCCCTTCTGGATATCCTCCTGACCTTCAACATAACGTTTGCACTGGTTATCCTCCTGGTCACGATCTATGTCAGGGAACCGTTGGAATTCTCGGTATTTCCATCACTTCTTCTGATAGTCACACTGTTCAGGCTCGCCCTCAACGTTGCTTCGACACGTTTGATACTGTCCGAGGCATATGCGGGCGAGGTGATCTCGTCATTCGGCGGATTTGTGGTCAAGGGTAATTATGTAATCGGACTGGTCATCTTCCTCATCCTCGTCGTTATCCAGTTCATCGTCATCACAAAGGGTGCGGGAAGGATCGCCGAAGTTGGCGCGCGGTTCACCCTCGATGCGATGCCGGGGAAGCAGATGAGTATAGACGCCGATCTCAACGCCGGTCTCATAACCGAGGTCGAGGCCAAGGACAGAAGGGGAAAGATATCCAAGGAAGCCGATTTCTACGGCGCTATGGACGGTGCGAGCAAGTTTGTCCGTGGTGATGCGATAGCCGGTATTATCATAATACTGATCAACATAATAGGCGGGTTGGTGATCGGAATCGTGCAGCGAAAGATGTCGGCCGGAGAGGCGGCGATCACGTACACCAAGCTCACCGTGGGGGACGGTCTTGTTTCCCAGATACCGGCCCTGATCATATCGACGGGCGCCGGCATGATAGTTACCAGATCGGCCAGCGAGAGAGATTTCGGACAGGATGCGGCCAGACAGGTTTTTGCGTATCCGAAGGTTATGATGATAGTGTCCGTTGCTCTCCTGGGTATGGGAATCATTCCCGGTCTTCCGAAAATCCCATTCTTCCTGCTCGGCTTGTTCTTTGTCACCTTGTACTATCTCATGCGGCGCTCGGCAGCAGCCCCTCAGCAGGAGGAGATGGAGGAACAGCCGGAGGATGTCGATCCCCTCGAGCAGGACGATCTTTACTACGTCGACAGGCTGGAAGTCGAGATCGGCTATGGGTTGATACAGCTGGTCAACGAGGAGATGGGCGGGGACTTCATGAGGCGCGTGACGAACATCCGTAGACAGGCCGCTTCGGAACTGGGCCTCCATGTTTCACCCATAAGGATCAGGGACAACCTTCAACTTAAACCGAACGATTACAGGATCAAACTCAAGGGAGTCGAGATAGCCGATGGCTCCATCCAGATAGATAGATCCTTGGCCATCAGGTCGGGCCTTCCAGACGAAAGCATACAGGGAATCGAAACACGGGATCCGGCATTCAACATGCCCGCGCTATGGATAAAGAGAGAGGATACGGACAAAGCTGAGGCGGCGGGCTACACGGTAGTCGAGCCCAGTGCCGTCATAGCCACCCATCTGAACGAAGTCATACACAGTCATGCCGACGAAATAATGACGCGCCAGGATGTGAAGGACCTGGTCGAAAAGGTTCGAAGGCACACACCCGCCGTCGTGGATGATCTGTTCCCGGACCAGATATCGTACGCCTTCCTTCAACAGGTGCTGTCGAACCTTTTGAAGGAAAGGGTTTCAATAAAGGATATGGTGACCATCCTGGAGACGGTCGCCTACCACATTCCCGCCACCAGGGACATCGACCTCATATCAGAGAGCATAAGGCAGGCTCTCGGCCGGTCGATCATAAACGGTTACGTTGATGAAAACGGGCAGCTCTCCGTGATCACGCTCCACCCGGTGATCGAAGAGATCTTCAAGCAGGCGATAAAGGCGTCCGTGGAAACCGGCAGCCTCAATTTCGATCCGGCTTTTACGGAGGGTGCTCTCAATTCCATTCACAAGCAGATAGATAGTGCGGGGATCATGGGGATACAGCCGGTGATTCTCTGTTCTTCCCAGATAAGGTTGGTGTTGCGCAGGTTCGTAGAACCGACCTTCCCGTTCCTGGTAGTTATCTCCTATTCGGAGGTTACCAGTGGCACGAAGGTCCAATCAGTAGGGATGGTGACTCTAGATGAATCAGAATACTTACAGGATCCAGGCAAGGTCGCTTGAGACGGCGATGCAGGAGGTCAAGGACCGCTTTGGACCGGATGCTCTTGTGCTGGATGTAAAGGAAACAAGGAAAAAGGAGGCGGGCAGCCTGGGAGTCGGGACGGTCTTCGAGGTATCAGTAATGCCCGAAGGGACCCGGTTCGAAGGCGCACGGGCCGCGCCGTCGTCGAGCATTCCTTACTCCAATAACGACTTATTGACGCTTCAGAGGGAGATCGAACGGGTTGAAAAGCTCGCGGCTTCAGTGAATGAGCTGGGCAATAAGCTGACGGGGATCTCGAGGAGTAACGATAACTATCCTCTGTACGATATGTTGATGAAGCGCGGAGCGAGTTCCAAGACGGTCCGTATGCTTGCGAGTTCTTACGAGGATCAGATCCCCATACGCGATGGCGCTTCACTGAAGGCAGCTGCCGGACATCTGGGAGGTTACCTGAAGACGGTCAACCCGTGCAGGTGGGACGAGATATCCGGCATCCACATGTTCTTTGGTCCCGGCGGCAGTGGAAAGACAAGCCTCATAGTAAAGCTTGCCGGAAGAATCGCAGATTCCGGTGGAAGTGTGGCGATCCTGACCCTGTTCCCGCGCCACAGTGGAGAAATCAAGAGGTTGGAGGTTGTCGGCGAGGCGCTGAACATCGAAACCGCCGTAGCCTTCAGCCTTGATGAATTCAGACGCTCGGTGGATTACCTTTCCCGGAACAGGACGATCCTCATTGACACACCATGCGTCCTAACCGTCAAGGAATTGATTACGGAAGAGTTCGGCAAGGTAATCGCCGGGCTCGACTTGAAGCATCTGCATTATGTTTTCGACCTGAACTCGGTTCCCCAGAGGCTCGAGAAAGAGATCGAGGTTTTCGGCCAGCTCGGATGCGATTACGCCGTGATCTCGAAGCTGGATATCGCCAACGGAGGGGCGGGCATTCTGGAACTTGTTGTAAGGCAATCGATTATATTCTCACTGATCAACGATTCACCTGATTTCGACCGGGGTCTGGAGATAGCCGCTGTTTCGAAGCTGATGTCGGTCATAGATCCGTCCTTGGTACAGGCAACTGATGGAAGTGCAAGAATTTCGCTAAATTATGAATCCGTAACCCCCGATAATAATACTAAGGCGCCGGTTCCCGATGTTGAAGGGGTGACGGTAGGAGTGGGTGCTAATGAATAAAGCGGATTCATCGATAGGCGCCGGCGGTAGCAGATGAGAGGATTTCTTAAAACCGTGGCACTGGGTGCGGCGTTAACCGCTGGTATAATAAGCTTATTTCAGTGCACCCCTTTCCTGATCTTCGTAAAGAGGGTCGGAATTACATTTTTAGCATTTTATCTCATAGGCATCGGGCTCGATGTCCTATGGAATGCAGCCTCGATATATATTGAGAAGCCGAGGATCGAAGGCGGCAGGGATGAAGCGGGGGATGGTGGTGAGGGGGCTGAGAATGCTCGGGCATAGATAGCCTGCTGCCGTGATGCGGACACGCGCAAGCGGGATGATTGCACAGGGGTGATCCGCCGTGTCTGATAGGATAAACAGCACGGATTATACGATCAGTCCGTTGATAGTCGTCACGGCTACCAAGAAGTCCGTGAGGGATAACAGAAAGAGAAAGGGTAAGCCGAAAGCTCATAAGCATACCAAGAAGCTGGAGGGCGATAATGAAGAGAATTCGCAGCATAAAGGGCACCTCGTGGACAGCAAGGCCTGAGTCAATGCTGACCGAGCTCGAAACGAGGATGATATTCCCTAATCGGGGGGGGTCGAGATGATTTCTGATGCTTTCAGATCGCTTACATTTACGCAAGCATTGTACATATCGGGTGGCCTAGCTTTTCTGTTCACATCGCTTATCGGATCGTTAATGCTCCGCCGGCGCTCGAGAATCAAGAGAAGAAAAAAGCCCTCGGCCAGACCGGTTGTCGCGACGAAAACATTGAAGAGGGCCTATTCGGGTTCCAAGACGGGGGAATTTCACGGTTTGGTCGAGAGCCTGTCGGCGAAGATAGACTGTTTGGACACGGCGATCGCACGGTGTATGGATCTCAGCCGGGAGTTGTCCAATAGCGGGATCATCAACAGCGATGAAGGATTCATAGTCCATTCCCCTCAACCGGGTGCTTTGGAAATAGAGGGGCGGATCGAAGAAATGAGATCGAGTGGTATCGACGAGAGCGATATCGCAAAAAGGCTCAATTTGAGTGCTGAGCAATTCAAGCTCTATATGCACGTGGGCCATAACAAGGAAAAGGCGGTATCCCTTCATTGACCCAGGGATAAAGCGAACATTTTGGAGGGCCATGGCTCAGAATATTTCAATCAAGAAACTGATCATGCTGACGGGTGATCTGCCCCCGATGCCCTACGTTGCACGGCGCGTCATGGAGGTTGTAAACGATCCATCCACGAACGCAAGTTCCCTTCAGGACGTGATTTCCAAGGATCAGGGGCTGGCCAGCCAGATTTTAAAGATAGCTAACTCTGCCCTTTACGCGTGCAGTAGGAAAATCGACACGCTTACCGATGCAATAGTCATGCTCGGTTTCAACGCGATCAAGAGCCTTTCAATCATGAGTGCCACTAAGAATCTTTACAATTTCACGCGCCGCGGGAAGGTATTGGGGTTGAAGGATAAGCTGATGTGGGAACATTCCGTGGGGGCTGCACTGGCCGCACGTATGATAGCAAGAGATATAGACGCTTTGTATATGGAACGGGCGTTCATGGGAGGACTCCTGCACGATATCGGAAAGCTCGTTCTCCTGCAGAAGGTTCCACGGATATTCGATTCGATCGTCGAGGAGGTTTACAACAGCGGAAAGCATTTCAGCGTTGTCGAGACGGAAAATCTCGGTTTCACGCATGCAGAGGTCGGAGCCCGTCTGCTCGGTAAATGGAAATTATCGGAAGAGCTGGAGATTGCGGTAAAGTTCCACCACAACATCACCCCGGACTTGAAAATGGAAAGCCGGTTGGTCTATATCATCGATTTGGCGAACAAGCTGTGCCATAAACTGGGGATAGGATTCATGAACGAACCAAATATGGACCTTTCGGAAGATATCTCGTCCCTGATGCTTAACTTATCGGAAAAGAGGCTGACGGAGCTCGAAAGCTCCATCAAGTTCACCCTTAAACAAGAGCTCAATGTATTCCTGTGATTCCGGTGGGGGCCTGAGAGGCCGCAGGCAGAATTGTTGATACTATCATGCGTGTTAACGGTACGGAAAAAAAGACTTCTGACAAAACGGCCTCGAGCGGCTACGAAAAGCTGCTGCGGAAGATCGTAGATCTTCCCACGATTCCTCAGGTACTTATGAGAATCTGGATGATCCTCGAATCTCCCGATAGCTCGATGAGCGACCTGGAGAAGGTGGTGTCGCTGGATCAGGCCCTCACCGCAAAGGTAATACGCCTGGCTAATTCACCATTCTACAGAACAGGTTATGAAGCGAGCAATGTGAAGAACGCGATTGTAAACATCGGCTTGGAGGCGGTGAAGAATCTGGTTATCGCCGTATCGGTGACATCGGTGTTCAAGAAACAGAAGCGTGCTGTAAAGTTCTTTCCTTTAAAGGAGTTTTGGTGCCACTGTGTCGCCGTGGGAGTGGCGGCGAGGAGGTTCGCCTCCAATATGGACGGCCTGAACCATGAGACATGCTTCTGTGCCGGCATACTACACGACATAGGGAAATTCGCTCAATATATACTGTATCCCGAAGAATTCGCCGAAGCTCTGGGAATTGCAGCCAGAGAGAAGATACATATAAGGGAGGCCGAGGACAGGATTTTTCCCGTGGACCACTCCGTCTTCGGAGAGCTTGTAGCCGATCACTGGAATTTCACGCCTATGCTGAAGAAGCTTATCGGTGACCACCATAAACGTCTCGATACCCTCGATGACGAGTTCTTGATTGAAACGGCTGTTGTGAAGCTGGCTGATACAACGGCGCGTAATCTCAGCTTCGGATTTCCTGGAGACTTTACGCAACCTCCACTAGACGAACAGGTCGCCGAGCTATTTGGACTCACCCCCGAGACGTTCGATGACTTCTGCAAGGAATCTCTCAAGGATATTCAGTCCGCGGGGGAGTTCATAGGCCTCTTATAGCGACTCATCCCAACACTCTTGAAATCTTATCGCGTTATGTGAGAGAATGGCGGCGCAAAGTGGCGCACTTCTGCTCCGTTTTACTTCTGGAGGTATGGTATGGGAAAGGTCCCTCTTGGTCTGGCCCTCAGTGGTGGAATCGCGAGGTGCGTCGCGCATATAGGCGTAATCAAGGCCTTCGAGGATCATGGGCTTAAAATAGATTTCTTGAGCGGTACCAGCGGTGGTTCCATAGTCGCCGTTCTGTATGCTGCCGGAAAATCAGGCGATGAGCTGGCGGAATTGGCCGGAAGTATGAGTTGGTTGAAACTGGCCGGTCTGACTCTGCCCAAGGATGGATTCCTCTCGAGCGATAAGATCGGAGAGTTCATAGTCGATCAGCTCGGCGACCTGGAATTCGACGATCTGAAGATCCCGACTGTGGTGATCGCATCGGACCTTACGTCGGGCAGCGGAAGGATCTTTTCGGGGGGTAGGGTTGCGCTTGCGTGCCAGGCCAGCAGCAGCATCCCGCAGATATACAGACCTGTAGAGATCGACGGTCACAGCCTCGTTGATGGGGGCTTGGTCGAGCAGCTTCCCGTGCGGGCCCTTTCCTCATTTGGTCCGATGTTCAGGATCGGTGTCAACCTCGCTATGGTGGGCGAATCGCGCAGGAAACCGCGTCACATGGTGGAGGGAGTCCTGCAATTGATAAACTTCATGTTCCAGCAGAATGTTGCGAAATCGCTGGCCGCGGCCGACTATGTGATTGCCCCCGATGTAGGCGGATTCAATCCTTTCGCGTTGCACCGTGCAACGGAGTTGATAGAGACCGGATACGAAGAGGCGGTGAGGCGTCTGCCCGCGATCGAGGAAGCTTTGCGTTCACGCGGATCGATTCGAGGGAAATTGAAACAGATAATGCGTCTCCGTCATAAGTGAGCTCTCCGCCGGGAGGATTGGCGGGGCCACCTGGAAAATAAGCTTGTCATATGCAGTTGAGCTCATGTAGTCTATGAAAACGGCCTGATGAGTAAGGATTAAATAGATCATAGGTGGATGAATGCCATGAAGGAGAGGAAGACGGCACAGACTCCCATAATCGCCCTTCTAACGGATTTCAGTTGGCATAACTGGTACATCGGCGTTATGAAGGGCGTAATACTTGGGATTAATCCAACCGTGAAGATCGTTGATCTTTGTCATGATATATCCACCCAGGATGTCAGGGAGGGAAGCTTCGTTCTGGGTAACAGCTATAAATATTTCCCCGGAAAGACGATATTCCTGTGCGTCGTGGATCCAGGTGTCGGAGGGAAACGTAACAACCTCGTTGTCCGTACAGAGGACTATTTATTCATTGCGCCCGATAACGGGGTTTTGAGTTCCATATTCGATAAGGCTAAGGTGAAGGATGTCTTCCATATCGAGCCGGGAAAGTTCACCCTTTCCTTGAAGGGGCAGACTTTCTACGGGCGTGATATCTTCGCTCCGATTGCCGCACATCTTTCGCTGGGTAAGCCCCCGGAAGAGATGGGGGAGAGGTTAGGGTCGGTTCTCAGGGTTCCGGCCCTGAAGCCGTACATCAACAGTAAAGAGGAGATATCCGGCAGGGCCGTCTATATCGATGCGTTCGGAAACATAATAACAAATATAGACGAGGAGTTTCTCGGCTCGGTATTCACGGGCAGGATACCATACGAAGATTCGGTGATCAGAATTGCTGGAAGGAAGATAAGGGGGATCAAACAGTATTACGAACAGGGTGAAAAGGGGAAGCTGATGGCGCTGATCGACAGCTGGGGTTACCTCGAGATCGCCGTCAACAGGGGCAGCGCTTACGAGTTTCTCGGATTGAAGGAAAAAAGGTCTCTGGAAATCTTCATCGACACGAAGTCCGCCGGGGTTCAGGGTGATATTTGATGCCGCTTCGTGTAACGATACTCGGATCCGGAACAATAATTCCTTCTAATAAACGCAAGGCTGCGGGTCTGCTCATAGAGACACCCGAAGTGAGCTATCTCTTCGATTGCGGTCCGGGGACACTCGATACCTTGGAACGCATAGGGCGTTCATTCGGTTGCATAAGGATTATCTTTCTGACCCATTACCATGCCGATCACACGCTCGATATAGGGCGTTTGCTTTCGGTATTGAACAATGAGCACTTCAGCGGGCCCCGTGGAGATATAACGATAGCCGGCCCGCACGGTCTTTCGGATTTTATCGATGGGTGGAACAGGCTTTACCGTTCAACGATATCAAAAAGAGCGCATATTGATACTATGGAAATCGGTAGTGGGAGGGTGCGCTGTGATGGAGCAGCGGGTGTTGCCGCCGTCGAGGTGGATCACGGTAACGGGTCCGCTCTCGCGTACAGGGTGGATAATGGAGGAGCGAGCGTAGTATACACCGGTGATACGTCGTACACGGAATCGCTCGTAGATTTTGCCGGTGGTGCGGATCTGCTGATAGCCGAATGTTCCTTTCCCGACGACCATCCTGTCGAAGGGCACATGACGCCGTCTGATGTCGCGCGTCTGGCTTCCCGGTCATCAGTGGCAAGGGTCGTTCTAACGCACCTCTACCCGGTTTTCGGGGATAGCGATCCGGCAGGAGCCGCGAGCAAGGGGATCGCTGTGCCGGTTTCCTCAGCAGAGGATGGTATGGTTATTGAACTTCAGTGAGCTTATTGTTGACTGAGTGGTTTGAACTCAAAGGAGGAGGAAAAACATATGAAGGTGACCCTCAGTGTTATTAAGGCGGACATCGGTTCAATCGGAGGGCATATTAAGCCGGGCGAGAGGTTGAAATCCAGGGTACGCGAGTTCATCGAGGACAAGGGAACAAAGCTCATCCACGACTTTTACCTGAGTTCGACTGGTGACGATATCGCGATACTGCTCTCCCACAGCAGGGGTGAGGGTAACAGCGAGATCCACGCGATGGCATGGGAGGCATTCAAGGCCGGGACGGAGCTCGCGAAGGAGATGGGCCTTTACGGTGCAGGCCAGGATTTGCTCAAGGACGCCTTCAGCGGTAATGTGAAGGGTATGGGGCCGGCGGTCGCCGAGATGGAGTTCGAAGAGCGTCCGAACGAGCCGTTTCTGTTCTTCGCCGCGGACAAGACAGATCCGGGCGCATACAATCTTCCTCTATACCTGGGTTTCTGTGATCCAATGTACTGTAGTGGACTCATATTGAGTCCCAAGATGGCTGATGGATTCAGATTCAATATAATGGATGTTTCTCACGTGGAGGGGGACCGGGTGGTTTCGCTGGACGCTCCCGAGGAGATCTACGATATAGCCGCGCTGCTGAGGGACAACCAGAGGTATGTGGTGGAGAAGATTCATTCGCGCAGGGACGGAGAAACTGCTGCGGTCGTCAGCACAACGAGGCTTCACAACATCGCCGGAAAGTACACCGGCAAGGATGATCCAGTTATGCTCGCACGTGTACAGGGTGGATTCCCGGCAACCGGTGAGCTGCTTGCGCCCTACGCAAAGGGCCACCTGGTCGCCGGCTTCATGAGGGGGAGCCACAACGGCCCGCTGATGCCCGTAATGCAGAATTCGACAATCTCGTATTTCGACGGTCCACCGATAGTGACATGTGCGGCGTTCTGCGTCCACGACGGAAAATTCACGGATGTCGCCGATGCTTTCGATCATCCGTTCTGGGATTACGTGCGTCAACAGGTTTCGAAGAAGGCCCTCGACATAAGGGATCAGGGATTCTCGGGCCCGGCGATGCTGGAATACAGCGAACTGGAATACGGCGGCATAGTCGAGAGACTCCAGAAAATAGAGAAGAGATTCAAGGTGAGGGAAGATTGAGCCGTTAGCCCATGCAATTTGATCGGAACCGGATGCGCATTCGAATCAAAGACATGTTCACGGCCATCGCATTAGCGGCCGCAGTACTTGTTGTATTCCGGGGAGGCTTGCAGGCCTTCAGGCTTGAGAGGTCTTTAACCGGGAATGCAAAAGTAGAGGGAGGAACAAGACTCGTGCTGGTCAGCGGTCATGGACGGGTTGGAATTGTCGCTGGCGATGATGGTGATATATCCGTCAGGGCGGATGTGAGGATCAAGGCGCCCGGTAAATCCAAAGCATTGAGGATGTTCAAGGATCTGGCGCTCGATATCAAGAGCCTTTGCGGGGTGGTCGAGGTGAAGGCGGAACTCCCGAGGATCAGGCAGGATGCCGTAACGGGGTGGCTCGGTGGGGAGAGGTCGGCGATATCTATACATTACACCGTGTGCGTTCCCCGTAGGACCGATATAGACGTAAAGGCTGCAAGCGGTGATATAGTGATCGATGGAGTCGAGGGCATATTCGACCTCACGACGAAGAGAGGACACATTGAAATTGCGTCGGGTTTCGCCGAGTGCAGGGCGTCTACTGGCAGCGGATCAATAGATTGCGCCGTTACCTGCCTGCCCGATTCGGGGATGTTGGAACTAAAATCCGTCGGCGGTAACATAAACCTTACGATTCCAGGTACGATCGACGCCCGGCTGAAAGCTGAGGCTGTCAGGGGCAGAATAGATACGGGAGCGCTTGACATCGGATTCACGGAGCGGAAACGCTCATCGGCAAAGGGCAGGATCGGGGAAGGAAAGGGCATGTTGCACCTAAGGGCGATAAACGGCGATATCTTACTTAAGAGCATGTGATTTCTTTGATGTTTTTCACAATTTGATCTATAATTATCCTCGGCAGGAGGTTCTGTAATGAATGATGAAAGCAAGTACTCCACGCCCGTACCTCGGGGTCTTGCAGGCCTTTTATGTTATTTCATTCCCTTTTTGGGGGGGCTTTTGTTTCTCTTCCTCGAAAAGGAAAGCCGTCTAGTCCGTTTTCATGCGGTGCAGTCGATTCTACTCTGGGCCTGCTTTACGATCCTTGCGGCGATATTGAGCCTGATCCCTGTTATTAACGTTATCCTGTATCTATTCGTTTTGATCGTATGGGTTTTTATTATGTACCAGGCCCTGATGGAAAGGATGTTCGAGCTTCCTCTGATCGGCGGCATCGCTATGCGCCAGGTCTCTAAAGGCGAAGATCAATGATCCTTCTCCAGCGGGTGTAACCGCAGGCAAACCATTTAATAATTGAAGATTTTTTCGAATAAACACCGATGCCGGATTGTATATATCTATGAGTAGACCTGATCAGGTAGAGGAGATTTCCCGGGAAACGCTGCGAGCTTGGAGGAGCGGAAGTGTCGATGCATTCGAGAGGATTGTGAAGCTGACCATGAGGCGTACGTACTCCATCGCCCTGGCATTAGTAGGGGATCCCGACGACGCCAGGGATCTCTCGCAGGACGCGTATATAGCCGCCCACCGGGCACGCAGGCGATTTGACGCGGAAAAGCCCTTTTTCCCTTGGTTTTACAGGATTCTGAAGAACAAGTGCCTGAATTTCATCAAGAGGAGAAAGAGAATCAAGAGCGCCGAGATCCCTCTCGAGTTAATCGAGGATTGGGACGATGAATGTTCCCCGGACAGACAGCTTGCCAGAAGGGATAAGGTTATGGCCGTCAGGAAGGCCATCTCTTCTTTGTCCCCCGAGCATAGGGAAGTGATCCTGCTTCATACGTTCGAGGAGCTATCGTATGCGGAGATATCACGTTTTCTAGGCATCCCTGCGGGCACGGTTATGTCCCGTCTCTTTTATGCGAGGAAGGCCCTTATGGGTGCGCTTGGCGCGCTTGATGAACGGAACGGGAAAAGAGAGGGTAACAAGGCATGAAATGTTCCTGGATGGAAATCGACTGTATGAAATATATCGATGGAGAGATGAACGAACGGGATCGTGCTGATTTCGAGATGCACCTCGAAGGTTGCGCCAAGTGCAGAGAAATACTCCAAGACTTCCAGGAACTGAAATCATTGACCGGGAGGATCAAGATGAGAGACCCGACTGACGAGTTCTGGGATGGATACTGGAGAAGCCTGTACAGGAGGATCGAGAGAAAGACCGGTTGGCTGTTCATTGTCCTGGGAGCGGCCATGCTGGTAACCTACGGAGCTTACAGAGCAGTGCAGTCCTTCGGCACTATCACGTTCGAGAAGGTTGCCATAGCTGTTTTCCTTATAGGTGTGGTTATTTTGCTGATATCGGTGATACGCGAGAGGATCCATCAGCACAAGACAGATCCGTATAAAAAAGTAAAGAGATGAACTTTATCGAAAGGTAGGTCCGGTGATGTTGGTTACAACGGCCGATGCTATTCCCGGGAAGAGGATAGTCGATGTGTTGGGCCTGGTAAGGGGCAATACGATAAGGGCCCGTCATATAGGCAAGGATATAATGGCTGCGTTGAAGAACATCGTTGGTGGTGAGATCACCGACTACACGAAGATGATGGCCGAAGCACGCGAGCAGACCCTCGATAGGATGACGGCCGAAGCCAAAGAACTGGGCGCAAATGCGATTGTCACCGTAAGATTCACTACGGCGTCGATCATGGATAACGCAGCGGAGCTGCTTGCATACGGAACAGCTGTTGTAGTGGAGGATGATTGATGAAACTCGGAAAGTTCGAATTGTCGATGATCGAGACGGGTTCATTCCGTCTCGACGGCGGAGCAATGTTCGGTGTCGTCCCAAAGGTCCTGTGGAGCAAAAGCGATCCGGCCGATGATGATAACAGGATAGCGATGCATATGAGAGCGCTGTACGTTGAAGGAGACGGTCACAGGCTCGTGATAGACAGCGGGGCCGGGACAAAGCTCGATGAAAAGATGATGAGGAATTACGTGATTGAAACCGGCGGGCTCGGCCCCGCTCTCACCGACGCCGGGATCGATCCCTCCTCGGTGACAGATGCCGTTGCTACGCATCTACATTTCGATCATGCCGGAGGCTTTACCTACAGAGATTCCGGGGGTGAACTCCGTCTGACTTTACCGGGAGCGGTTCATTACGTTCAGAGAGAACAGTGGACGGCGGCGATGAGCCCGAACGAGAAAGACAGGGCCAGCTTCTTCCGGGAGAACTTTGTACCCATCGAAGAGGCGGGCCAACTCCGCCTTGTCGACGGTGAGGAGGAGATATTCCCGGGGGTGAAGCTGTTTCCCACAAGAGGGCATACGCCGGGACATCAAGTAGTGCTCGTAGAGGCTCCGGAGGGAAAACTTCTATATTGCGGAGATCTCATCCCGCTCGCTTCGCACATCAACCTACCTTATATAATGTCGTATGATCATCTGCCACTGGATACATTGGAGGAGAAGAAGAGGTTTCTAGGTATGGCAGCGGATGAGGACTGGATACTCTTCTTCGAGCACGATCCCCTCGTGCCGGCGTGCAGGGTGAGGCGAAACGAAAAGGGGAGATTCGAGATTTCGGAAAGGGTAGAAATTCGGTGATCGATGAAGTATGACGACGATGCGGCGTTGATGGAGTCAGCGGCGCGTGGTGATTCCGGATCATTCTCCATTCTGGTTAAGCGCTACCAGAAGCAGGTTTTCAACTTCTTCTTGCGTACTACGGGATCTTTCGAGGATGCGGAGGACCTGTCTCAGCAGCTGTTCGTGAACCTCTTCAGAAGCGTGAAGCGGTACCGGCCAAAAGCATTACTCAGGACATATATCTTCAGGATCGCCGCCAACCTCGCGGCAAGCCACGCCAGGAAAAGAAGTATCAGAAAAGGACGGTCGCTCGACGAGATGTTCGAAAGGGGGATCGAGCCCGAAGCGGAGGAACAGGGAGCCGATCCCTCCGTCCTCGTGGAAGGAAAGGAGCTGAAGCAGGCCTACCTGGATGCCCTTTTCGAGCTTCCGCAGGAGTGGAGGATCGCCATGGAGCTCAGGGTGGGTCGGGGATTTTCCTACTCCGATATCGCCGAGGCCATGGGGAAGACCGTTCCTGCGGTGGAATCCATTCTGTATCGTGCTAGGGAAAGACTGGCCCTGGCGCTTTCCGGGTTCAGGGATGACAGGGATGAGAGTTAGTTCGCGGACATGTTATATGCCGGCAGGCTCGATCGGGTGTAAAGCGGCCGGTTACCGATCGAAGGAGCTAGTGGGCGATCGGTCTTTTATATTTTTTGAAAATTATTCCGCATGGTTACCGGTGTTCGAGCGTTTATACAATATGAGAGGAGGGATCTTTGATGGATTGCAGTGATTTCCGCAAAATGGCCTCCAAGAAGCTGGATGGCGTTCTGGGAGAGGAGGATATAGCCGAGCTAGAGAGTCATATCTCAGAATGCGCGGACTGCGGCTCATTCATGAAACTCATCGTTGAAGCTGCGTTGATCCATCGTGAAATGACGGAAATCGAGCCTCCCGCGGGACTGAGGGGAGCCGTTATGGCTTCTATCGAAGGGAAGGAGGCTCAGGAGCGGTTCGGAGGCCGGTATAAGATTGCCGTTTCCGCGGCAGCGGTCTTGATACTGCTGGCCGGCATCGGAACGGGCAATTTCATAAAAGAAGCATTCACTCCGGCGGATTTGAACAGCCATGTAGAACAGCTCGAGCTGGAATACCTGGATGAATATCCGCCGAATTCACTGGGTGAGGTCCTGATGGCACTTTCAGGGGAGAACAGCGATGAGCAGTAAATGGAAAGCCCTGATCGTCGTTTCCCTGGTCTTCAATGCCGCCGTTCTCGGAACGCTGGCGTTCGGAGTTGTTCACCGTGCAGGTTTCAGGAGAAGGATGCACGTTACGCACAGGCCTCCGGAGCTGCCGTTCGAAGCGAGGTGCCGTCACCTTGCAAAGCACATGAAGCTTCCCTGTGATAAGGCCGAATGCTTCGAGATGATGATGATGGAATCGAACGAGCAGGCAGATGAGTTGAAAGGGAGCCTGGCTCAGGCCAGGGATGAGCTCATCGAGCTGCTCAGCATGGAAGAACCGGACAGGGATGCGGTAATGGACAAGGTTGAGGAGATTTCCGCACTCCAGGGTGGATTGGAGAAACTGCTTGTTCAAAGACTCCTCCAAACATACACCATCCTCGATCACGAAGAGAGGATAAAGTTTCTGAACCTACTGAAGCGCAGGATGTCTCCCGCGTGTCCCGGTCGGGGACCGGGTAGACCGTGCGTTTCGCCTAGAAAGGGGTAAAGGATGAAAAAAGTAGCATTTGCAACCTCAGCAGTGCTGTTTATGCTCGTTTTACCGGTCCTCGTTCTCGCAGCAGACGGCTGCATGCCGGAAGGGGAACGAAAAGCCGGATGTGTTGGGAAAATGGATCTCGACGGCGAGCAGGCCTTGAAGATAGAGAAAATGATGTTGCAGCATCGCCTGGATAATATCGATCTCAAGGCCGAGAAGAAGAAGCTTCATCTTATGGTGCGCGAAGAGCTGCTCAAGGACAAGATCGACAGAGCGGATCTAGAAAAGCTCTTCGGAAAGATTTCGGACGTTCAAAAGCAGCTCCGAGAGAACAGGATCGATTTTCTCCTCTCGGCCAAGAAGGTGCTGAAACCCGAGCAGTGGAAGATATTCCTGAAGCATCACATGAAGGAGGGATGTGACTGCGGCATGGGAGCATGCCGAGGGTCGCAGGCCCATAGGATGCACGGACACCGTTGCGGGGCGGGGGCTTGTGAAGGCTGTTGCGGCCATGGGAAGATCATGAGAGAGAAATCGAAGCACGGCGGTTGCGGCAAGAAGCCTGCCGAGGGGTGCAAACCAGGCTGCTAAGAGGGTTAGGAGGAAGTCTGCAGATAATATGTTGGGTGCTTCACCCATCAACCGGGAAAAGCCTTTCGACGGGGCAGCCGACCGGATATCCGGCGGGCCGCAGCGGAAGGCTTTTTCATGGATGGTCTGATTGGGCTATCGTGTATCCGGGGGCTGTAAGCGGAGCAGGCGGTACCATTCGTCAGGCCGCTACTTGAAGAGAAGGTAGCGGCCGATAATGTACAGGGTCGAGAGCGCTACGGATACGATCATTAGCGGGAAACCGAATCTGAAGTAGTTTCTGAAATTCAAAGGGCTTTTTGTTTTTTCGCTGAATCCGGCTATTACTACATTGGCGGAGGCCCCTATGATAGTGCCGTTCCCGCCCAGGCATGCACCGAGGGCCAGGCTCCACCAAAGCGGTAGGGATTGCTTCAGACAGTATATATGGTAGGCGGCATCGTCCAAACCCTCCGTGTTAGGAAAGAGTGATGATGTAATTCTCAGAAGAAGAGGGGTCATCGCTGCGACGAATGGGATGTTGTCCAAAAAAGACGAGGCGAACGCCGAAAACCAGAGTATGGAAAGGCTCAGCAGGATCATGTTGTCGCTGATGTTCAATATCTCTACGGCCAGCCATTCGATGATGCCTGTTTTTTCCATTCCGCCCACCAACACGAAGAGGCCCATGAAGAAGAACAGGGTTGGCCACTCGATTTCTTCGAGGCGCTTCTCTATATCGGTGCCGCTCCAGATAAGAAGTATGCCGCCTCCCGCAAGCGCTACAGTAGCGGGTTTGAGCCCTAGATATCCGTGAAGGATAAAGCCGATTATCGTGAGTCCGAGCACTATCATGCTCCGCCTTAGCAGAACCTTGTCCTTGATTACCTTGCCCTCATCCATATCTTCGACGACCCTTTCGTGGTCCTCGTAGCTGGCGCGCAGATCTTTCCGGAAGATCAGTTTGATAAGCAGCAGCGTGATCACGAGTATAACCACGACGGCAGGCCCGAGGTGAATGACGAAGTCCATGAACGACAGGTTAGTAGCGCTTCCGATGATTATATTCGGAGGATCTCCTATAAGAGTCGCGGCTCCGCCGATATTCGAGCAGATGATCTCCGCGATTAGGAAGGGGAACGGATTGATATCCAGCATCTCCGCGATAAGTATGGTGATCGGGGCTATGAGCAGGACGGTCGTGACGTTATCCAGTAGCGCAGAGGCGGCGGCCGTAAAAAGCGAGAACCACAGAAGGATCTTCCAGCTGTCCCCCCTGGTCCTTTTGGCGATCCTTATTGCGACGTAGGTGAATAAACCGCTTTCCTTTATCACGCTGATGAGCAGCATCATGCCCGTCAGAAGACCGACGGTATTAAAATCTATGAATCCGAACGCCTCGTTCTGAGGCATTATTCTAAGCACGACGAGCAGGGTGCCGCCCATGATCGCAATCTTGGTCCGGTGGATCCGCTCCGATATGATCAATACATATGAAATCAGAAAGACAGCGAGCGCTGTCGCAGCTTGTGCCGTCAATTGCGCCCTTCCATGTTGAATACCGCCCTGCAGAAATCGTTCTTGCTGATCATGCCGACGAGCTTGTCGTCATTCACGACCGGGATCGTCTGGATATCGGTTCGGTGCAGAACCGCGGCAGCCTTCATGATGCTGTCATTCTCGTCGAGGACAGGATAGTTCTCCCTCTGTAGATCCTCGGCGACAAAGAGCATTTCCTCTATCGAGTATGAAGCTTTTTCCAACGCCCCGAAATCGTGGATAAAATCGATGTTCCTGATCAGATCGATGTAATCGGGGAGGAAGATAAGGATGAAATCGTCGATGGAGATCACACCGGAGAGTGTCCCGTCGGATTCGGTCACCGGCAGTATGGAATCGTTGGTTTCAAAAAAGGCACGAGCCACCTCTTTCATGGGGGCGTGGGATGGAACGGCGCGAAAACTCCTTTTCATGTAATCCTTAACTTTCATGCTGTATCCTCCGAACCGCTCTGGATGGAATTAGAGGTATTTTCCCTCGGCTCTTTTCACGAGGTTGATGAAAGTTTTTACGTTTTCGCACTCAATCAGCGATTTCCTGAATTCCTCGTGCTTCACCAATCTGGATATTCCCGCCAGGGCTTTTATATGTGGTCCCGAGACGTCCCTTGGGGAGATGAGAATAAAGAAAAGATGCGCTTTTTCACCGTCGATCGAATCGAAATCGACCCCGTCCTTTGATCGGCCGAATGCTACGTACAGTTTATCGGCCACGGATGTTTTGGCATGCGGTACAGCAAGTCCCATTCCGACACCTGTGCTCTGTTTGTCCTCGCGTGCCTTTATCGCTTTCAGAACCGTGCCGATATCCGAGATTCTATATGCCGAGCATAGGATTTCTACGAGTGAACACAGAGCTTCGTCTTTCGTGGCGGCACCCATTTCGAGGTTGATGGCGGTCTTTTTGATTATCTTGGATAGTCTCATTATATCGCAGCCCTCCGCCGATCATGTTCTGCCCCGCCAGGTCTTACCGTTCAGCAGCTAGTCAAAATAGCCGAACTAGGGGGCCCTGTCAAATTCTTTATATCCGGATGCCTGCTGTCAAATAGAAGAAAACGCCACTGTATTCGACGCTTATCTGTGAATTGTAAGAATCTATGTATTCACTCGGAGGATCACCGAACTTGTCCTCGAGATTCGATATTTTCAGGTTTCTGTATCCGAGCTGAAGGCCGACTTCGATCGGCTTGATGAAATTCGTCACCACCTCGCCGAATATCTCTACGCCGTCGTCGGTGCCTTTGAATTCCTTGGTGAAACTCGTGGATAGAGCGTTGGTACTCAATATGGGCCTTGCCCAGCACCAGTTGATACCCACGTTCAGATCCAGAACCATTGGAACCGGTAATACATTAACGACACCACCGACTGTATATATATCCGCCGGAGCTTTAAGGGACAGTTGTCTCTCGCTTGTTTCCAGACTTGTGCTGGCCCAGTACCGCTGATATCCGAGAGCTCCGGCTATCCTGTCCATGAACCACACACGTCCCTCTACTTTGAGATTTACACCGTTTTTCAAATCGTCGATTGTGATTCCGCTCTCCCTGCTGAGATCGTGGAAGTAATCATTTACATCTTCCATGGAGTAGTAGCCTTTCCCGAATCCTCCTCTGACGGACAGACCGACGGGGAAGGACCGGGCCGTACCGTAGAGGGTGGCTGATAGGGCCAGGACAGTGATCGTAATAACCGAGAATCTCATCTTTACACCTCTTCTCGTTGTGGCCTGCGGTCCCTCGATGGGACGGCGGACCGGATCCGCAAATTTAGCAGCCTTCTTCATCGAACAGTCAGGATTTTTCATACAGCGTTACGATCCTCGATGTAATCGCGGAGCCTCTTGACTCCTTCAACCAGATTTTCAAGGGAATTCGCGTATGAGATACGTAGAAAGCCCTCTCCCCGGTCGCCGAAATCTATGCCGGGAGTGACTGCGACGCCTGCTTTTTCCAGTATGTCGAATGCCAGGTTGAACGAATCGCCGTCGATATGGTCCGCTCTGACGAAGAAGTAGAAGGCGCCTGTAGGCTCGGCTGCGTAATTAAGACCCAGTTTGGGAAGCTCCTCCAAAAGGTACCTGCGCCGGGCATCGTATTTGTTTACCATGTCGGCGACTTCCTCGTGATCGCGGCTCAGGGCCGAAACTGCGGCATGCTGGACGAACGAGTTCGGAGAGATGAAGAAGTTCTGAAGCAGCACGTGAAGCCGCCTGACCGAATCCTTCGGCGCTATAATGTATCCCAGACGCCATCCTGTCATTGCGTATAACTTGGACAATCCGTTCAAAACGTATGTGTTCTCGGTGAATTCCAGGGCGGAGTGCTGCTGACCGTTATATACGAGCCCATGATATATCTCGTCACTGATCACCGGCACCCCAAGAGCACATATCCTCTCTAGATCCCCGCCCGGCATCAGTGTCCCGACAGGGTTGGAGGGAGAATTCACCAGTATTGCACGAGTTCTCGGTCCTATGGTTTTCTCTACGGCGTCCGGCTTCATGTGGAATCCCTCGTCCTCCAGGGTGTTCACGAACCTGGGTGTGCCTCTGAGGTGGCGGATGAAATTTGGATAGCACGGGTAGTAAGGATTGCTTAGAATTATCTCGTCTCCGGGACTCTCTATCAGTGTTGAAAGAACCAGCAGCAGGGCGGGAGAGGTCCCCATGGTGATAAGGACCTGTCCTTCGGATACGCTTACACCGTAGGTTCTTTTGTAGTAAGAGGCTACTGCGGTCCTCAGTTCTATTATGCCACGGCTGTCCGTGTAGTGCGTCTCTCCCCTACGAAGGGCCTCTATTCCCGCCTCGATTATGCCTTTTGGCGTGGGAAAATCGGGCTCGCCTATTTCCAGGTGGATTATCGATCGTCCCTGCCGCTCGAGCGAGATCGCCCTCTCGAGTACATCCATGACGATGAAGGGCTTGATATCTTCGATTCTTTTTGGATTCACCGCTGACCTTTTGTGTTAAGCTTGTAAATAAGATAAATCCGGCGGGGTGGCAAAGTCAATCAGATCATACGGGAACATCGGTCGCCACCGATACTACACCAGCGGCACCCGCGGGGACCGGAATAGTGAAAAGGGGGCCTGGTTGACGGATCTGCGGGTTGAGGCCGGATATCGAATCCATGAGGAGGTGCGGTACCATGGCGATCTGTTCGGTCTCTGTTGTGCCGGTTGGAACCGGCTCGACGAGCGTCTCCCGGTATGTTGCAAGTTGCCAGGAAGTTCTGGAGAGAACCGATGGAATCAAGTACAGGCTTACACCGATGTCAACGATTATCGAAGGTGAGCTTTCACGGATTATGGATGTAGTGGAGGAGCTGCACCATGTTCCATTCGGCAGCGGTGCAAAGAGAGTCCTGACAACCTTGATAATCGATGATAGGGCGGACAGGGAGATCACTATGGACGGGAAGATAGAATCGGTAAGGAAGAAGCTCAGGGAATCCGGTTGATCCTGGCCAAGGTCCATTGGCGGCCTGTCCTGCCTCCATCCCTTCTGTGAGAAAACAGCAGGTCGGGATTGCATGAAGTGCACGTATCAGCCGAATATATATGACTTGCCTCGATTCCGGCCCTTCTCAGCTCGATCCTGCAGAACGATAGAAGGTCGAGGTGCCATTTTCCTCCTCGTATGCTTGTGACCTCGTCCGGAAATAGGCCTGCCGTTCCCCTATCGACGGTGTAGCATTTCTTGCAGATGCCCGGTCCTATTATCGAGATCGTGTTACCGGGATCGATCCTGAACCGTTTGCGCATCTGGTCCAACGCCAGTCCGATGATGCCTTTCCGGGCCCCGCTGCGCCCCGCGTGAAGGGCGGCCAGGATCCTTTCGGATGGAGAATAGATAATGACCGGATAGCAATCGGCCGTGCTTATGGCAAGTGTCAGGCCCATTGTCTCCGTCAAGAGCCCGTCCGTGTTCCGGCTGACACCACCGCGGTTCACGATCCTGATGCCTTGTCCGTGAACCTGGGCGGCTCGTGCTATCCCTTGTCCGTTTATTCCCAGGGTGTCGAAAAGTAATTTCCTGTTCTTTAAAATGTCTGCACGCCTATCCCCCATGTCCTCACCGAGGTTCAGAGAGTCGAAAGGAGCACGGCTGAATCCACCCCTCCTCGAAGTGCATACGACCTCGAGTTGCGGGGCTATGCATTCGAGCACGGGGAAGATTCCCAGGTCCATACCTGATCTTGCTATCCACTTCATAACGTCGCGAATGGTTGTTGACATTCCTCTATTGCATAAGCATAACTAATTCGTCGACCGATGCACAGTAACTTTCCGCAGGTAGCCGAGGGGCGGTTGATATCCGGTCAGGAGGAACGATGAGATTCTTCAGTGGATATAGATGCGGTAAGTGCGGAAGGGATGTACCCGCCGGCTCTATTGCGGGAGAATGTCCTACATGCTGCGGTCCCCTTCTGGGGGTCTACGATACAGGGCTTCTGAGGAGAAATATGAGCCGGGGAGAGTTCCTGACCGGAGATGGAGACGGTGTATGGAGATTTAGTCCACTGCTGCCGGTATTCCCCCGGATGATCTCCCTGGGGGAGGGGAACACTCCTCTTCTTCACGTGGAGCGCTTGGGATCGTTGATCGGTGTGCCCTACCTATACATAAAGGATGAATCGTTGAATCCTACGGGATCGTTCAAAGCAAGGGGAATGGCCGTTGCGGTTTCGAGACTTCTCGACCTGGGAGCCCGGGATGTATGCATGGCCTCTGCGGGGAACGCGGGCCTCTCTCTATCGGCTTATTGCGCCTTTGCCGGTATCCGTTGCGCTATATATATACCCTCGGATTCTCCACTTGGTGTAGCAGAGGAATGCAGGGCCTACGGAGCGGATGTGGTCGAGGTCATTGGAATCCTTCCGGATGCAGCGAGAAGAATGGAGGAGGAGTCTGAATCCGGGATGAGGTTCGCCGTGAACACCTTCCGTGAGCCTTGCCGTGTCGAGGGCAAGAAGACTATGGCCTTCGAGATCGAAAGGCAGTCGGGCGGGAAAACCCCGGATTGGATTCTATTCCCCACGGGTGGGGGGACCGGCATAGTCGCCCTTTGGAAGGCTTATTCGGAACTTGCGGAACTCGGTTGGCTTGACGCTCGACCGCCGCGCCTGGCCGCCGTTCAATCGACGGGGTGCGCTCCCGTTGTGAAAGCATTCGAGACGGGATCCGAAGAGGTTATCCCCTGGGATGATCCCGACACGATCGCATCGGGTATCAGGGTCCCCTCGTCACGCGCCGATTCGTTGATACTCAGGGCCCTGCGCGAGAGTGGTGGGACGGCGGTGGCGGTTAGCGACGATTCGATACTGGATGCGGTACGCGAGGTGTCCCTGCATGCCGGGGTGTTTCCATCCCCCGAAGGAGCCGCTACGTGGGCGGGGCTCAAGCACCTCGTGGAATCCGGAGAGATCGACGGATCGTCGAGGATCGTAATGGTCATTACGGCGGGAGGTTCCAGGTACCGGTTCCTGGACGAGATATATTCCGGTCGAATGAGAGGGTGACATTCAGAACATTCGAATCCTACGCTCTCGCTCCATCCGGAACCAGCCCCGTTTTCGGGCCCGGATGGTAGAATGATGGATGTAACCGCGGCCGGCACATCACTTTCTGGATTTACTCGAACCGCTCTTTCCCGATCTGCCGGAGGATGAGCCCCTGGAGCTCGAGCCTCCACTACCGGTGCTCGCCGGCTTGCTCGGTGTTCTGGCCGGTGCAGACTTTCTGCTGACCGATTTCCTGGATGAGCTTGAAGATCGGCTGGGCTTCGATCCGGACTTCTTGGATCGGGAACTCGAGGAGCTGCCCGTACTTTTCGATGTCGAGCCCGATGATTTCCTTATCTGCTTGCTCGACGTGCTCTTCCTGCTGCTGCTATTACGGCTCGAGGATTTCGAACTTCGGTTTATCGCCTTCTGCCGCGACTGGCTGCTCTTCTTTCCTGTGGTCTGCCGGTCTTGGGATTTCAGCATTTTCCTGTCGCCGCTGTTTTTTCTCAGCGTTTGGGACCTGGCGCTCTTTGCGCTCCTGGCCTTGGCGGCGTTTCTGGACTCTTCATACGATCTCGATCTCTTGGCTCCGTATACCTGTTTTCTCGTCACATCCTTGGCCCTGGCGGGGCTGTACCTGTCGCGGAATTTCGAAAGGCTACCGCTTTTGGACATCTTTGACAGCCTTGACGCACTAACAGACTTGTAAGCCCTGCTGGTTGCTAGCCGGGTACTAACCAAGGTCCGGTTCTTTCGCGACTCGTACCGATCCGTTATATGATCCAATCTGCGTTTGGCTATATTCCGGGAGGCGTATATCGGCCTGTATCTGTTGTGATGATAGAACCGGTCGTGATGGCAGTTCCAGTAGCAATAGTTACTGTGGCAACAGTTGTAATAGGCCCAGTGATTGTGATAGTAAGGGTATCTCCACCAGTAGTAATCCGCCCAGTGCCAGGAAAATCCGAGTCCCCACCAGAAGGGATCTCCGAAATAGATACCGTAACTGCCCACATAGGGTCCGTAGAAGTAATGTGGGTAGGCCCAGTTGGTGTAACCCAGCGATATATGGATGTCGACATCGTCATCGTAATCGTATAGGTCCTCGTATTCCCGTGTTCCGTAGAGATTCGATGAGTAATAGTAGTCATCGTCGTCGTCATCCATGTGGCTTATCTCGTAAAGCGCCGGGTAGGGATAGTACAGGTCCTCTTCGTAGGCAACCCTATCGATTACTATCTCTTTGCAATCCTCGGCGTATGGATTGGCGAACTCATCGTGACCATGGCAACTGGCGCATAGGAATCTTGGGTAGTCCACCTTCCTGTTTATATAGAAATACGTGTAGTCGGATGCAGTTTGATTCCTGTCTGTGTCAACGAGTATCTCCTCGTTTATCATATTGAAGGCCAGGAATGGATCCATATCGATACGGAACCGCTCGTCCTCCCGGTTGTGAGCGAGGAAGTATAGCTCGTCCTCCCTAATATCATCACGGTCCGTTACGGCGAGCGCCTGAATGTACTCTATCCCTGTTTTCCCTCCAACACGCCAACGGAGTCCGGAGTTTTTCTCCGGCAGGAAATGTACCTCCCGCCCCCTCACCTTTCGGAGCCGTCCATCGGCCGGGAACAGCAGGTTCACGAATCCCTCGCTGTCGACATTGTATATTATTACGTATGCATCTCTGCTTGTCTGAAACGTCAGGTTTACATCCCGTCCGGATTTGAAAACCGCGCCTTTCCCTCCAACAAGGCGGACCGACAGCGATATATCACCGCTGTAGGTATCAGATGAATTCCCCGACTTTTTCAATTCAACGGGGAACAGCGGTGATGATAGAAGGGAGGTAAAAAAGACTATCAGCAGTAAAAACAATAACTTGCGTTTCATGGCACCCACTCCTTCTCAGGGGAAGGTTCAAATGAAGAAGAATGCTCCTTTCTCGTTTCACGAGAAGAACCCTCTGCCTTCCCCATATTATACTAGGTTTAGGCAGTTTTAACAAGGCAAACCCGGGTTCCAGTCAGAGCCCCGATCCATCAGCCAGCATCCCCCCGATGGTCGGCCGCCGACGGATCCGGGCCTCCACACCGCTGGAGGTGGGGCTTAAGCCTTCTTCTATATATTATACATCTCGGAGGTATTGGTAGTTTCGAATACTTCAGATTATTTCTTCGGACCGGCGTGTCGGAATCCGTCATGAACGCCTCTTTTCAGCAGGCGGTGTGAAACAAACTTGACCCCCGGTATGTACAATGATAATGTGCCCCAAGGTGTTGAGAAAGGAGTGATGACGTGGGTCTAAACGGTATACCAGTTTTCCTGCAGATTGCAGACAGCTTTTCCAGCCTGATCTCTCATGCCGGATATCTAGCAAAATCGATCCTTATCATCCTGCTCGTTCTTTCCGTCGTCTCATGGACGATAATCGTCGAAAAGATAAGACTTTTCAGGAGGCTATCCAAGCAGAGCAAGCGTTTCATGAAGGAGTATAAGGAGTGCTTCTCACTCGAAGAGCTCGCCGGTATAGCGGACAGGATGGACGAATGCCCTGAGGGCCAGCTCGTAACGGCCTTGAGGGAGGAGATGCGCAGCGGTGAATTGGGCGATTTCGCCTATCTCGAGAAATTCTTCGAGTCGAGAATCGTCGAGATCATCTCGGTTTGGGAATCGTACCTGATCTTTCTCGCGACAACGGCTACTATATCCCCCTTCCTGGGTTTGCTGGGGACTGTATGGGGTATAATGAGTTCCTTTCTGAGTATGGGTGTCCGAGGATCGGCCAACCTCTTTGTCGTGGGGCCCGGAATAGCCGAGGCGCTGATAACGACGATATTCGGACTCGGAGCGGCAATACCCGCCGTTATAGGGTATAACTACCTCTTGAGGGTAATCCGCAGGAAAGACGATCAACTCGTTTCGTTCGCCGCGGGCTTTCGTAATCGCCTTGCGGAGCACAGGTACGTCGAGCTCGAGGGCGGGCGGGGACGGACTGTCGGCGAAGAGGAGCTTAACGCCCGGATACCATAGAGAAGGGCGGTGAGGAGAGAACAGATGAGGCGTGAAAGATACTCGTCGATGGCGGAGATCAGCATCACGAATCTCGTGGATGTGATCATGGTTCTTCTAATAGTGTTTATGCTAACGGCCCCTTTTCTGCAGGCGGGGGTTAGGCTCAATCTCCCCAAGGCCGAGGCGAAGGTGATAGAGGAGCAGGAAGGTGTGACGATATCCGTCGATGAGAATGGCGGTATTTTCATAGACACGAAAAAGGTCTCGTGGGATGACTTTTCCGCAGAGCTGCGCCAGGCGCTGGAAGCGACCGCTCCAAGGGTTTTTCTTAGAGCTGACAAGGATACGAAGTACGGCTCCGTCATGCGTGTTATTGCGAGGGTGAAGATGCTCGGCATAGAGGATCTGGGTTTGATCGCCGAGCAGGAGGATGAACAGGGGGCCGGGATTTAGCTGTTGCATTATTTCCCGTGTACGCCCGGGAGTCGGGGCAGTTCGACCGGGCGGGGATTTCAGAACGGGGCGGCGGGGATTATGAGATTTTCCCTCTTGGTATCTGTGCTTTTTCACCTTCTTATCCTCAGTGCGCTCTTTTTCGTCTTCAGGGTCGTCCCCGAGATGAATCTTCCCCAGAAGATATACTCCGTGAAGATACTCAGGCCCATAATCCGATCCCAGCCGCAGAGGCAGGAGGTGAAGACCGAAACGGTGGAGAAGAAACCGGAAGTCAAGAAGCCGGAACCGGTTAAGCCGAAGGAAAAGAAGAAGCCCGAGCCCGAGGAGAAGAAGCCCGAGCCCAAAGAGGTCGAGAAGCCCCTCGACGTCTCGGTGGAAGGAGACACCGAGGAACAAACCGCCATGTCGGTCGATGCCGGCAGGTTCCCCTTCTCCTATTACCTGGAAGCCGTGGAGCGGAAGATCTCGCAGAACTGGTACTCCGGCGTGTCCTCCGGGACCGGGGGGATATCCTGTATCGTATATTTCCGTCTGAACCGGGACGGGGGCGCCTCGGATGTGCGGATAGAGCAGAGCTCGGGCAATCAGTATTTCGACAGGACGGCCTTGAGGGCGGTCATGAACTCCGCGCCGTTCCCACCTCTGCCCAGGGCATTCGAGGATTCCTTCCTTGGCATACACTTCACGTTTTCTCAAAGGGATTGAGCATGCGAATTCATACAGCTGTGTTTACTGCCATCATGGTGCTCTTCGTTTCCGGCGCAAGATCGCAGACCGATATCTATCTAAAAGCGGAGAGATCGGGCCGTGGCAGGATCCCCGTAGTCGTCGACGATTTCGAGGCCGATCCCGGGCAACCGGATCAGGTGGCCAGATATGTCAATGCCGTTCTCGATAGAGATTTGATTCTGAGCGGCCTTTTCGAAACGCTGCGCTTCGAGGAGCGATCCGATACCCTCCCCGAGGGAAAAACCGCGGCGGCCGTAGTAGAGGGCGCGCTATGGAAGAACGAGGATAAGTACATGCTCGAAGCGAGGCTGCTGGATTTTTCCAGCCGCGAGGTGATATTCCGTAAGAGATACAATTTCAGGAGGGATGCAAGGAGATCCGTGGCCCATCATCTATGTGACGAGATAGCGTTCTTCTTGGTCGGGGAGAGGGGTATCGCGACGACACGCATATTATTTTGCCGTAGCGAGGGCGGCGTAAAGAGCCTGTTCATGATCGACTATGATGGATTCGGTGAAAGGCGGTTCACGGAAAACGAGCTGGTTGTATCTCCTCTTTGGCTGGATGAGAACCGCTTCTGTTTCACTTCGTTCAGGAGGGAAAATCCTGATTGCTATATCGTCGATCTGAAGCAGGGTAAGAGGTCTTTCTTGTCACACAGGAAGGGCATCAACATCGCCGGAAGCTATTTCGGCGAGCAGGACAGGATCGCAATAACTCTGAGCGTGAAGGGGAACAGCGAAATCTATCTGATCGATTCAAACGGCGAGATCGTCAAGCGCTTGACGAGAAACCGGGCTATAGAGTGCTCACCGTCCTGGTCCCCGGGCGGCAGGGAGCTCGCCTTCGTTTCAGACCGCACGGGTGCACCCCAGGTTTACATAATGGACGAGTTCGGCGGGAGCGTAAGGCGGTTGACCCGCAGCGGATCCTACAACACCTCCCCGGCCTGGTCCCCTGCAGGTGATATGATAACGTATGTATCGAGGGACGGCTGGCTGTACAGGCTGAAACTGATATCGCCCGACGGCCTTGTAGAGGAGAATTTATTCGATGACTACTTGAGTTACGAGGATCCCTGCTGGGCACCCGACGGCAGGCATATCGCCGCGACGGTCCGCTACGGAGGGGAGCCGTGGATAGTGATCGTCAATATCGATACGGGTGAGAAGAGGCGCTTGATCCAGGGGGAATCGTCCTCCTGGTCTCCTCTTCCGACGGCAGAACCGGATTGAAGCACGGTGAGGCCGCGGGTGTGACCCCGGAAGTAAAAATTAAAAAATAACTGTTCCAATTAGAAGGTGTTGTTTGTATTATATCGGCGATGTCGAACTCAACCCTGTCATGCAACAGTGGATCGACCGTATCGGGCGGGGTGGTGGTCGGTATTTCTCTCGAGGAAGATCGCCGCGGATGTAGTATGCTTCGCGGGTCAGATTGATAAAATAGGTTCTGTCATTGAGGAACCTTGCAAGGAGGTGCTCTGGATGCCGCGTTACAGATGGTTGATTCTAGTCCTGGTTATTGTTCTCGTCTTGCCTTCATGCGCTAAGAAGGAAGTGGTGCCTGTCGAAGAGGTGGAAGAACCCGTTGAGGAGACGCCGCCACCGCCGCCGCCACCTCCTCCCCTAGAGGAAGAAGAGCCGGTCGAGGAGGTCGAACCCCTGGTCCTGGAGGATGTCTTCTTCGATTTCGATAAGTACACGATCAAGGCCGAGTACCAGGAAGTACTCAGCAGAAATGCCGAGATGCTGCTCTCCCGGCCGGATGCCAAGCTTCTGATAGAGGGTCACTGCGATGAGAGAGGGACGAAGGAATACAACCTCTCCCTGGGGGAAAAGCGCGCGAAGGCGGTGATCGACTATTACGTCACGTACGGTATCAGCAGTTCCAGACTTTCGATGATCAGCTACGGTGAGGAAAAACCGTTCAGTGCAGGGCATAACGAGGATGCTTGGACTTTGAATCGCCGGGCGCACATGGTACTGAAGTAGTTGAAGTGATAATGAATTCGAGGCGGATTTTACGCAATGCCGTATGCTTTCTGATCCTGTGCTCCATCCTTAACATGGGGTGTTGGGGGCGTAAGTTCTTCAATATGCCGGGTGAGACGATCGACGCATCGACCAAGATCGATTCGCTGCTGGATGAGAACGCTCTGCTTCAGAGACGGGTATACATGATCGAGGAGGACCTGAGGGAGCAGCGGGAGTACGAGAGGAACGTCAACGCCCAGGTGAAGTTGGATCTGGAGGCCTTGATGGACCAGGTAAACGCTCTCCAGCAGGGCCTCCGGGAATACGGCCTGGAATCTTCCTATAAACAGGATTGGGGACGGTCGAGGGCCCCCGATACGCTGTCGGTGGAGGAGTCGGCGGGCTCGCCCGGAAGGGTGGGGGATAGTACGGCGGTTTCAGGCACAGGTCGGGTTGAGGATGCAGGTGATTCCGCGGCGGATGCCGTCGTGCGGGATTCGGTGGCTTCGGGGACGGTGGTCGATACAACGGGGGCAGCACCCCCTCACCCTGTTGAGATGCACCGCCAGATCTATCTCGACTTGAGCAGGGGGAACTACGATCTAGCCTTGGAGGAATCGGCCCTCTTTCTTGAGGAATATCCTGATCACAACCTCAGCGAGGAAGTCATCTTCATGCGTGGGGAGTGCTACCTGGAACAGGAGAGGCATTTCGATGCGTTGAAGGAGTTCTCCACCATCCTGCAGCGATACCCGCACGGCCGCAAGGTTCCGGCAACTCTCTTCAGAATGGTAGAGGCGTACAGGAGCATCGGGGAGGATGAAATCGCCGCAGGTATCGCCAGGCGGCTGATCAAGGAACACCCGTACAGCGAAGAGGCCAAAGCCGCCGAGGAGCAGTACCGTGACCTGTTGACCGAGTAGCTCGATGGATGTGGTCGCAGCCTCTCCCGTATGACGTTGATGACGCTGCCGTCCGTTTCCATCTGCGATTGTGAGCGGAACCTTGAGCATAGGTGAGAATCTTCCCCTTATCCTTGTCGTATTCACACTCCTTTTGCTCTCAGCGTTCTTTTCAGGGACCGAGACCGCTCTATTCTCCCTGTCATATTCGAGGGTCGCCGAAATGGCGAAGCAGGGCAAGCGCATGCAAAGGATCTCCAGCCTTCTGCGCCAACCCCGTAATCTGCTGGTCACCATACTATTCGGCAACATTCTGGTGAACATAGCGAGCACGAGTGCAGTAACGGCTCTAGCGATAAACCTGCTAGGTGAAGAGGGAATAGGGATCGCGGTGCTCGTTATGACATTCCTTATCTTGATATTCGGTGAGATAATGCCCAAGAGTTTGGCGGTGAAGAAAGCCGAAACCTTCGCAGTGAACGCGGTCCCGCTGCTGGTATTTTTCAATATGCTGTTCTACCCGGCCCGCCTGGTTCTCGGAGCCGTCGCCGAATTCGCGGTGGATAGAAGCCGTGTTCTATTCGGGGAAAGCCGCAAGGAGTACGGCCCTCGTGAGTTGGCGACCGCTGTAGAAGCGGGGCACAGCTCGGGTCTATTCGATGAGTTCGAAAAGGGTCTGCTTAAGAATCTCTTCCTGTTCACGGAAGTCACCGTGCGCGAGAGCATGACTCCCCGTGTCGATGTATTCTCTTTAGACGAGGAGACCTGGATCAACGACGCGGCTCCGAGGGTGAGATCGAGGGGTTTCAGCCGTATTCCGATTTACGGGGGTAGTGAGGATAATATTGTCGGAATACTTTTCTCCAGGGACCTTCTCCGTCACGGCAGGGACGAGAAGGTAAAGCTCGGGATGATAATGCGTGAGGCGAAGTTCGTTCCCGAGAGTAAACCCATAAGGGATCTGCTGGGCGAGCTCGTGGGCGCCGAGAACCATATGATCGTCGTGGTTGATGAGCATGGATCCTTTACCGGTATACTTACCCTTGAGGATATTCTTGAAGAGATATTCGGCGAGATCCGCAATAGACACCAATTGAAGGTTACCGATTATATGCTTATAGATGAAGAACATATAGTGGTTGAAGGATCGATGAAGCTGGACGAGATCAACGATATCTTCGAAGAGAGGCTGGAGTCGAGGGAAGTCGAGACGGTGGCCGGCTATCTTACCGAAGAGATCGGGAAGATACCCAAGGAAGGCGAGAGTTTCGTGCTGGGCAATCTCCGGTTTCTAGTTATTTCATCGGATGCGACGAAGGTCAGCAAGATCAAGATCGAGAAGTTGGGGGAGCAGGGAGGTAGTAATGGGGACTCTTGAAGCCGTGCTGGTCATCTTGGCGACCATTCTTCTGCTAGGATTTTTCGCCGGTTCCGAGACGGCGATCATCTCGTGTAGCAAGGTTAGGATCAGGCACCTAGCCAAGAGAGGATCTTGGAGGGCACGGATTCTCGAGGGGCTCATGAATTCCCCGGAGCAGTTCTTCAGTGTCGTCCTCGTAGGCACGAATCTTACGGTCATTGTGTGCACCGCCACCGCCACCGCTCTTGCCGTCTACAAGTTAGGCAATTCAGGGGCGGTTATAGCAACCGTGGTGATGACACCGATTATTTTGATTTTCGGCGAAGTCATCCCGAAATCGGCGTTTCATTATCACGCGGACAGAATTTCTATTGCCGTATCACCAGCGCTTAAATTCTTCACGTATCTCCTATGGCCTATCGTTATGCCTACTACGCTGTTCGTCCGTTTTCTGATGAGGTTGACCGGATTGGGGGAGAGCCGTTTCAACCTGCTGACTTCGAGAGAGGAACTTATCCACCTCTACTGGAAGGGCAGGGAGGAAGGCTCGGCCGAATTGATGGAGAGAAGGATCATGGACTGGGTGTTTCAGTTGGGAAGATTGAGTGTCGGTGAACTCATGGTTCCCCTGAGCAAGGTCGTTTTCTTCTCGCAAGACAGTACGATCGGTGAAGTAATAGAAGAATCTAACAAGCATTCCTTCTCGCATTATCCGGTAACAGATCCCGGCGGGGATAGGGTTGTGGGAATAATTTCGCTTATCGACCTGCTCGGATTGGATGGTGGGGAAACTCTCGCTTCGATAATGCATCCTCCATCCTTTGCGAACGCCGAGGAACTGGTGGAGGATTTACTGGTCAGGATGAAGAATGAGGTCCTTCATATGGCCATAATCACGGATGATGGTGGTGCGGTCTTGGGTATGGCCACTCTAGAGGACATCCTCGAGAGCGTAATAGGCGACATTGCAAGTGATTACTAATGCTGTTCGACGTGACGGCAGGCCTGGGATCGATTAATATGCTGGACATTGTATATGAGGGATGCTAGTTTACTCGGGTAGAATAGAGTTGTCGATCCGGTTATTTCCCGCAGGCGGATGGATGGCCTGCTTTTTTTATTTCCGACACGTAGTTCCATCGGAGGTTGTAAGGTGGATAGAAGTAACTTGTTGATGATAATAGCGATTGTACTTGTGGCCATACTGTCGTTTGGCTGCTCGGAGGACGGTTCCGGCGGCAAAGATGCTTCGGATGCCGTTATACTGGTCGACGGAGAGTCGGTGACTGCGGAGGAAGTCGCGGAAGAGGAAGCGAATCTCATGCAACAGATGTCGGGACAGGTAAGCAGGGAACAGCTTATTCAGATGCAGGACGGCCTTCTCAGAATCAGAGCTGCCGGCAACTGCATCAACAGGCTCATTCTAGAGAGAGAGGCGGTCAGGGAGGGGATAGAGGTTTCACAGTTCGAGGTTGATGACAGGCTCGCAGCTATAATCGGCCAGTTTCAATCCGAGAAGGCGTTTTATGACCAGTTGCAGAACAGCGGCATGGATAAAGAGGATTTCATGCAGGATCTGGAGCGCCGTATAGGCGTAGAGAAGCTCTTCGAAAGGAATGCTTCTGTAAAGGCCGAGGATGTCAGCGAGGAGGATATAAGAGGATTCTACGATAACAATCCAGATAAATTCCAGCAGTCCGAGAGAATAAGTGCGAGCCATATTCTGATCAAGGTCGGAGAGGCCGACAGCGCTGAAGCGAAGCTGGAGAAGCGGGCGCGGGCGGAAATGGTGCTCAATATGGTTAATGACGGCGCCGATTTCGCGGAGATGGCAAGACAGTACTCGGAGGGACCAAGCAGGGACAGGGGCGGCAACCTAGGGACATTCGGCAGGGGGCAGATGATCAAGGAGTTCGAAGACGCGGCATTCGCCCTGAAGCCGGGGGAGATCAGCGGTATAGTGGAGACATCTTTCGGATACCATATCATCAAGAGTGCCGAGTATTTCGAACCTAGGGTGCTCCAGTACGAAGCCGTGAAGGAGAATATAAGATCTTATCTGGTCTCTCTTTACAAACAGAGGAAGATCGTTGAGTACATAGACAAACTACGTTCTGAGTCCAACATCGAGTATATAGACTCGACCCTGGTGGAGAGTGGATCCTAGACGGATTCATCGGCTTGCGGTCCGGTGTGGAGGCGCGGGCGGGGCGGGATAGGCCGTCTCAATCACGGCATATTCTTCGGAAATTGCAGTGCTTGCAGAGTCCGCCGGATATCTTTGGGAAATGCTCCATGGGCAGGGGTTCATTACTCGAGGTGTCACGGTTGCGGAGAAGATCGGCGAGCTTTGATATCCCCTCCGATATGTGCATCCGCGTTGATTCGATCCCTTCCCCGTCAATCCCGTGTTCGGCGGCCCTTGCTTCATCGAGCAGGTTCACCTCGTAGAGTCTAATGGAATCAAGCTCTTTCTCGAGAACCTCGTAGGCATAATACCCATAGACGCCCAGCTGGACGTTCATACCGCGTCCCTCACCTGAGCTTCCATCCGGCATTCGCGGTTTCCTGTACGTTTTCCAATCCACGATGTTGAATCTCCCATCCCCTCCAATGTACATGAAGTCCGTCTTCGCGTAGACTGTCACGTTTTCGAACTCGAAGCTCTGGGAGAATTCGGCATGATCCAGATCCTCGATGAACCACCCCGAAGGATCCGTCTCACCGATCGCCTCGAGTATCGGACTCGAGAGTAATCCTTCGACCGCCTCGATACATTCGTTCCTGGTATTATCGAGGATCCGACCATCGGGCTCGAGGCCGTACTCGTGCTCGAATAGGGCAAGCCAGTCTATGTTCAGCCTATCCCCCCTTTTCTTCGGTTCGACGAGGTACCTCCCCGCCCTGGAGAAGCTGTACTGTTGCTCGAATCGCTCCAATGTGTATTTCACAACATCGTCCCTATCGGGGATCCTTCCTTTTTTTCGCATCGACTGAAGGACCTTGGAAGCTATGTAGTGCACGAGCTGCCCTCTCCAGAGGGACAGCGATGTCAGGCGTTTAAGCTTGAAGGCCTCACGGACCGGCTGCGGTGCGCTTTGGTTCCAGCCGCCCCAGCTGAGATAGTAATGATAGAAGTACCTGCGCTTGCAGAGGTCGAACATCGACTCCCGCGTAACCGACCATCCGAATTTGTTGGCGAAGGCCATCTGTGTCGCCTGCCTCTAGGTTGTGTCGTGAGCCCTGTTCATTCTATCCGGACGCATGGTACCGGAAGGATTTAGTTGGCGATCGTTGATGTTACGGCGTCGCCGGAGTATCGACTAATTGCTTTCGAGGATAACGATGGCTTGTGCGATGTCTCCGTCATGGGTGATGCTGAGATGAAGCCTGTCTATCCCGCTTCCAGCGACCGCCTCCTCGGCGCGGCCTATCAGCTCGAGATGCGGGCGGCCGTTTGCCAGGGGCACGACGCTCACCTCCTTGAGCGAGATCCCCCGGCCGAATCCCGTGCCGAGGGCCTTGTAAAACGCCTCGCGGGCGGCGAATCTGGCCGCGAAGAAGGAGGCCTTGTCCAAGCGTTTCGCCCCGTCCTCGATCTCCCGGGGCGTAAAGACCTTTTTGAGGAACCTGTCGCCGTATTTGGAAATGAGTTTCGAGATTCTGGAAACCACTACGGTATCTATTCCGACTCCTACAATCAAGATCAGCCTCTTTGATATTACTTTTAGACGTTGCCGTGGAATTTAGTCACACTGTATACTCGAACTTAACACCGATTGGACAATAAGTGAATGCAAATATTTCTGTAGCAGCGGGGAAAAACCGTATGCCTCTTTACGAAGAACCTCTCTATCGACCACCAAGCGAGGCATCATCGCTCATCTTGCAGGCCACGATAGGTTGTTCACACAACAGGTGCCGGTTCTGCTACATGTACAGGGAGAAGAGGTTCCGGATCAAAGAATGGGAGACCTTGAAAGAGGAGATAGACGAAGCTGCGTTGGTGAGGCCGGAAACGAGAAGGGTGTTCCTCGCGGACGGTGACGCTTTCGTTCTGTCGACCCGTAGGCTGGGCCGAATTCTGGATCACCTGCGCGATTCATTCCCCCGCCTTCAACGGGTGACCGCCTATGCCACACCGATGAACCTGCTCTCCAAATCCGTGGATGAAATGAGGAGCCTGAAAGAGAAGGGCCTGGATATCCTGTACTACGGAGTCGAGACCGGCGATGACGAGCTTCTGGAGAGGATCGGTAAGGGAGCCAACACCAAGGAGATGGAAGAGGGCTGTAAAAGGGCACATGAGGCCGGATTCAAGCTTTCGATCACTGTCATACTGGGCCTTTCGGGGAGAGAGGGAAGCGGGCGGCATGCACGCGAGACGGCGATTCTCCTGAACAAAATACAGCCGAGGTATCTATCAGCGCTGACCTTGATGCTCGGACCGTACGAGGATTCGTACGCAAAAGAGTTGGGAAGTGGATTCACATTCAACAGCGCGATGGACGATGTGCTCGAACTTCGGGAAATGGTCGCCAACCTCGAAACGGACAGGTGCATATTCAGGAGCAACCACGCCTCCAACTACCTATCTCTGCAGGCCACATTGATCAAGGACAAGGAGAGGCTTCTCCGCGAGATCGACACGGCGGCCGAGGAACCGGACTCCTACTTCAGGAAGGAGTGGATGCGGGGTCTTTGACCGGTCCTTTCGTGATGATTCGGGATCGAGGTTTTTCAGCGGCTCATAAGCTTTCGCAGCCAGGAATATGAGGAGTACATGTTGTAATCCACGCGTATGCCACCCCAGCGTTCCTTGTAGTCTATAAGACCATGGGCGTTATGGGGGGATGCGCCCAGATTGACCTTCTTGACACCGGCCTTGATACCCTTGCTGATTGCGTCGTACAACAGTATGTGGTTAGGCTTCAAGTGGCGGTTATCATAGTCCGATACCGTTTGCCAGTTGAAGAGAGTGTTACCGTGTATGAAATTGATGCACGATCCTATCATGGTCTCGTCTGCCAGCAGTATATTCCAGATCATTGAGTCCGAATCACGGAGCTGCCGCAGGATGCTCTTGAAGAACCGCTTGTTGTAAAGGGGGATATGCCTGCCGTGGCGCCGTTCCGTCAGCCTGTAAAGTCTGTAGAAATCGTTGATCTGGCCCGACGTCTCGAGGTGCTCGATACTGGTATCCGCTCTTCTGCCGGCTCTTATATGACCTTCTATCTTCTTGTCTGGGGGTCTGTAATCCTTGTTGCCGTCGAGGCTTATAATATGTGTGAAGCTCGTTTTCCTCTTCAGGAATGAATTGCTGTATTCGGCGAATCCACCGTCGAAATCGGTAATATCTATTCTGGAGAACCTGTTCTTTTTCAGGTAATCCACGAGGTGGGAGTAGAATTCCTTCCTGATGCCTTCGGAAGCGTTATTTTTGAACAACACCTCTCCGTATGTCCCGTACGGCATGGCAATGAATGACTTGAACCTGTATCTATTCGTCACGATTGCGGGCATGCCGGCCGTCAATCTGCCCGAGTCGTACGCGCACAGGTAGACTGCATCGACGTGAGGCGACAGCCCGTCGACACAGATATCGATCCACTCGGATGTATGGAAGAAGGAACCGTTAAGAGCCAGGTTCTCCCACTCTTCTCGATCGAGGGAATCATGCCTTATGACTCGAAAATCCATAATATTTTCAACTACATTATATCTTACTACCTTGATAGCGCAGGCAATAAAATATCATACCGGCCATTGGATACGCCGGTTGATTTCATGCGAGCCTTAAATTACATCTGGAGCCTGATGCCAGGTCCTCCCTCTGGGGGGTTGCGTTGAGAACTACCGTCCCAATGTAATAGAAATCGTATGGATAGTCAATGATTTGACGGCAGATCCTTTTTAAAAGCATCGCGCGTTATAATAAGATAAACTGTAACTAGATTCCAGAACTATTTTTACGGTTGCAATCCGGGCCGTTCTTAACGGACGTCCATAGTTATCGATTGCATCACGCAGCTCCTGCCACGGTTCCCAGCGATAACTTCCAGCCATCGAATAACCTTGACTTTTATTTGCCCCCTGTATTACTTTACTTCAGATTTTTGGCTGCAAGGAAATAACCTGTAACTAACGTGAAAGAAAGGCCTTAAGCTCACCGGCAGGGTGTCTAGCGGATGTCCAGATTACTCCTGATAATAATCAGCGCCGTATTGGTCAACAACTTCGTGCTGCTGAAGTTCTTGGGGATCTGTCCGTTTCTGGGCGTATCTCGAAAGGTCAAAACGGCCGTCGGGATGAGCGGGGCTGTTGTATTCGTCATGACGATGGCCTCGGTCGTCACGTGGCTGATCTACAATTACGTACTCGTGCGGTTGGATCTTGTCTACCTTCAAACGGTCACGTTCATCCTTGTAATAGCCAGCCTCGTGCAGCTGGTGGAGCTGGCGCTTCAGAAGATAAGCCCTCCGCTGTACAAAGCGCTGGGGATATATCTTCCATTGATCACGACAAACTGCGCGGTGCTCGGTGTATCCGTACTGAACATCCAGAAAAAGTTCACCCTTGTCGAGACCACTATTTTCGGTATCGGGGCGGCCCTTGGATTCGGGGTGGCGATGCTGCTCTTCGCAGGGTTGAGGGAGAGGATAGACCTCTGCGATACGCCGATCTCTTTCAGGGGTACTGCCATCGGATTGATAACGGCAGGGATATTATCGCTGGCATTTATGGGATTCACGGGGATGGTGAAGCTTTAGTCTCCACAGGTTCGGAATATGATTGATGCAGTTATAACACTCGCGCTTCTCGCCCTTGCTGCCAGTTTCGGACTGGCGATAGCCGCCCGTATATTCTCGGTGAGTGTCGATCCCAGGGTAGAGGTTATCGAGGATGCGTTGCCGGGGGCGAACTGCGGCGCGTGCGGCCTTCCGGGGTGCTCGGAGCTGGCCCGCCGGATAGCCGATGGAAAGGCGGACATCGATGCCTGCCCCGTAGGAGGAGAGGAAGTCGCCCGCAGGATAGCGGAGATCATGGGACAGGACTTCGAGGGCGGTGGTGTCAGGACCGTAGCGATGGTCATGTGTGCGGGGAATGACGAAGTCGCCCTCAAGCGATTCCACTATAACGGCATATACGACTGCACTTCGGCGGCCCTGCTCTTCGGGGGTAACAAGGCCTGTATATACGGCTGCCTCGGACTCGGGACATGTGCCGGTGTATGCCCGTTCGGCGCAATAGATATGGTCCAGGGCGGGCTTGCCGTGGTCAATCCGGACAAGTGCACCGGTTGTGCAAAATGCTTGAGCGCTTGTCCGAAGGGGATAATCAAGATGGTACCGGTGAACAGAAAGGTGCATATCCTCTGTTCCTCCCACGACAAGGGCGGCAAGGTGCGGAAGTATTGCAAGGTGGGCTGCATAGGATGTCAAAAGTGCGTAAAGGCCGCTCCGGAAGGAGCCATAGAAATGGACGAGAACCTGGCCGTGGTGAATTACGATGTGGAGATACCGGAATCGGTGGCCGAAACGTGTCCCATGAACACGATTGTGGTTGGCGGGGGCGTTGAGAGGAAAGCCGCAGCGGCCGGGGGGGAGGGATGATGTCGGGAAGGTTTTTCGGTGGTGTGCACCCATTCTACAACAAGGAACTCGCAGGATCGAGCCCGATCGAGGTTATGCCTATGCCCGAAGAGCTGGTCGTGCATTTCTCGCAGAACCTGGGAGCACCTCCTAAACCCGTCGTTGAAAAAGGGGAATCCGTTAAGAGAGGACAGGTCATAGCCGATGCGGCCGGATTCGTCTCCGCCCGTGTACACGCCCCTACTTCGGGTACTGTGAAGTCAATCGGTGATTATCCAAATCCGGTAGGGACCGACATGCCGGCCGCGCTGATCATACCCGATGGTAATGACGAGTGGGCCGATACGTGTGATAACGAGACAAGCACGGGCGACCTGAGCGCCAAGGATATAAGGGAAAGGGTAATGCAGGGCGGGCTGGTTGGCATGGGGGGGGCTACATTTCCGACGCATGTCAAGCTGTCGCCCCCGAAGGACAAAAAGATAGATCTTCTCATAGTGAACGGTGCCGAGTGCGAACCTTACCTGACGTCCGATCATCGTCTCATGGTAGAGAGGTCCGGGGGTATCATCGAGGGCGCCGTGATCTTCACAAAGGCCATAGGAGCAGGAAGTGTTGTAGTAGCCATCGAGAAGAACAAGCCTGATGCCGTGGAGCGGATGCAGCGGGCCGTGGAAGGGCGTGATGGTTTGAGGGTCGAGGTTCTGGACGTGATCTATCCCCAGGGCGCGGAGAAGCAGTTGATCTTTGCCATCACCGGTCGAAGGGTTCCGGCCGGCGGTCTCCCCATGGACGTCGGCGTGCTGGTGCAGAACGTGGGTACCTGCTATGCGGCTTACGAGGCGCTTGCCCTGGGAAGGCCTCTCACAGAGCGTGTCGTAACGGTCTCAGGGGCCGGGATCGTCAAGCCCAAGAACGTACTTGCGCGCATAGGGACCAAGTTCAGCGATCTCGTGAGTTACTGCGGTGGCATGACGGATGACGCCGGTAAGGTGATAAGCGGAGGCCCGATGATGGGTGTGGCCCAGTACTCCCTCGAAGCTTCGGTGACCAAGGGGACGAGCGGCATAGTGGTCCTTCGATCCGGCGAGGTCGCTCAGTATACGGGTGATGCGTGTATAAGGTGCGGTAGATGTGTGGATGCATGTCCTATGAGGCTACTTCCATCGGCGTTGAGTATTTATATTGAGCGGATGAACTTCGAGATGGCCTCTGAGTACAATGTGATGGATTGTATAGAGTGTGGGTGCTGTGCGTACGTTTGTCCGTCGAAGAGACCGATGGTTCACCATTTCAGGCGGGGAAAGGCGGAGGTTCGAAAGATATCGGAGAAGGCAGGGTGATGTGAGCGGGGGACTACGGTGCGGATATGATACAACCGTAACGGGATATGCGTGCGGTTCGCATATCGGATCTTAGAAGATCCCGGGAGGTGTCGTTGGAAGAGAGACCGGAAAAAAACGGATCCATGGAAGATCCATCGATTACGGGCTCGAGCGGCGGAGGTGGCGGATCGGCCGCCCCGCAGGGTGACGGAGGCGGAAAGGCTGAGGCGGGGGCAACCAACTCCCCTCCCAGTGAAGGCGATCCTGCCGCATCCGGACCGGCAAAGAAGCCGGCCAAGAAAGAAACGCCCGGTCCGCGCTTTCTCGTCAGCTCCTCCCCTCACGTGCATGATGGCGTGACGGTCGGCGGTATAATGAAGCTCGTCATCTATGCTCTTCTGCCTGCCGCGGCTTTTTCCATCTACATATTCGGCCTTTCAGCGTTGGCGGTGATCCTGGTTTCGGTGGTCTCGGCCGTGGCATTCGAGGCAGTAACGCTGAAGGTAATGAAACGGCCTGTCAAGATAAGGGACTACAGCGCTGTCCTGACAGGGCTGCTGCTGGCTATGAACCTGCCCTCGAAGAGCCCGTGGTGGCTCGTTCTTGTGGGGACGTTCTTCGCGATCGTTATAGCCAAGCAGATATACGGAGGACTTGGTTATAATCCGTTCAATCCCGCTCTCGTCGGCAGAGTCGTTCTGCTTATCTCTTTTCCCGTGCAGATGACCGCTAGATGGGTGAGTCCATCGAAATGGGGTCTGAATGCGGTTACCACGGCGACCCCACTCGGAAGGATCAAGGAATCGCTTCTGACACATGGCCGGATAGATTTGGAGTTCACCAGAGACGAGATCATAGACCTTCTCGTGGGGAACCGAGCCGGCTGCCTGGGGGAGGTGTCGGTGCTGCTGCTTGTAGCCGGTGGCATTTTCCTCCTGGCCAGGAGGGTGATAACCTGGCATATTCCGGTCACGTTCATCGGTTCGGTTTGGATCACGAGCGGCGTTTTCCATCTCATCGATCCGATGAAATATGCTGATCCCTCTTTTCATGTCATAACAGGTGGGCTTTTCATAGGTGCGATATTCATGGCGACCGACTACGTTACCAGCCCTATCACGGTCAAGGGCAAGTTGATATTCGGTGCGGGCTGCGGCTTGATCACCGTGATTATACGCCTGTTCGGCGCTTATCCTGAGGGTGTGAGCTTTGCAATCCTGCTTATGAACGCGGCCACGCCCCTGATCGACAGGTACACGAGGCCGCGGGTTTTCGGGGAGGTGCCGAAAAGTGCGGCGGCCCGATAGATTTCTATGAAGCTCTCCGGAGGTGCTGTTGTTATGAAAGAGATTTTTCGACTTTGCTTCGTGCTAACCGTGATATCAGCAGTCTCGGCCGGGGTTCTGGCTTTCGTCAACCAGAAGACCAAGGAGCCGATAGAGAACTCATTCCGGGAGGAAAAGATGAAGGCGGTGAGGGCTGTGCTCCCGGAATTCGACAACGAACCGGACAAGGATACGGTGACACTGGAGCTCGAGAACCAGGCGCCCCTTACACTGTACATTGGGAGAAAAGGGGGGAGTATCGTAGGCGCAGCATTTCCGGTAACGGCTCCGGATGGTTACTCGGGTGATATTGAAATCATGGTAGGCGTGGACACTGCCGGCGTCGTCAGGGGAGTGGAGATACTCCGGCATCTCGAAACACCCGGGCTGGGGGCGAAGATCGTGGAAGCCGGTTTCCGGGAGCAGTTCGAGAACATGGACCTCGAGGATAAATGGGCCGTCGAGAAGGACGGCGGCGGGATCAAACAGATCACGGGTGCCACGATATCCTCGAGAGCTGTGACGCATGCCATCGCGAGAGGGCTGGAGCTTTTCCGGGATCGCAAGGATGAGATCCTGGGCTATGTGGAGGATCCCGAGAGCGGTGCCGGTAAAACGGGGGAGGGGAGTCAATGAGCGCGGGCAGGGAGTTTCTAAAGGGCTTCTGGAGCGAGAATCCGATTTTCCGTCTTGTGCTCGGTCTCTGCCCCACCCTGGCGGTTACGACGACTGCCGAGAACGGATTCGGTATGGGCATAGCCTCGACGTTCGTGCTTGTCTGTTCCAACACCGTTATCTCGCTGATTCGCAATTTTATTCCCAAGAAGATCCGTATCCCGGCGTTCATAGTGACGATAGCCACTTTCGTGACGATTGTGGATCTGGTCATGAACGGGTATTTTCATGCCCTGCACAAGAGCCTCGGACTCTTCATACCGCTCATCGTTGTCAACTGTATCATTCTCGGCAGGGCTGAGGCGTTCGCTTCGAAGAACTCCGTACTGCTGTCGGTCATCGACGGTTTTGGAATGGGACTGGGATTCACGTTCTCACTTATCGTGATCGGCGCGATAAGGGAGCTCCTGGGCAACGGCACCGTATTCGATGTTCAGGTTTTCGGAGATTCATATTATCCCCTTCTTCTGATGGTGCTTCCGCCCGGGGCATTCATCGTTCTAGGAATCCTGCTTGGATTGATGAACAGGGCGGAGATCCGCTTGGCGGAGCGGGCCGGGAGGTCCCCTCTGATACGCAAGGAGCACGATTGCTCGAACTGCACGATTCACAGGAACTGGTTCGCAGGTGGGGATGAGGAGCGGCCTGTCCGTGCAGCCGCCGAGGACTGATCGGCCGCACGCGACGGTTCATGCAGGCGGACCGTGATCGGGTCGCCGTCTGTGATGCGGATCACTCTGATGACCCCTGCAGGCTCAGATCTCCTCCGAAGTCTCCGATTGTCACGAACGTCACTCCGTCGTCCTGTGGCAGGGCGATAACGGCCTTGATCTCCGGCATTCTATCGAGGACCGTCCGGGCATCCTGCAGGCCGAGGACGAATAATCCGGTTGAGAGCGCGTCGGCCGAGACGGCATCTGGAGCCATCACTGTCACGCTCAGCACATCGCCACAGGGATATCCCGTTCTGGGGTCGATAATATGACCGTACCTGTCGTCTCCTACCTCTAAAAAATTCTCATAGTTACCCGATGTGGCTACGGCGGCGTTTCGCAGGACTATCGTCCCGACGATATTCCTGCTTCCAAGCGGATCGCGTATGCCGATCTTCCAACCTTCCTTCCCCGGAGGGGATCCTATGGCGAGGATGTTCCCTCCAAGATTTATCAGCGCGCTCTCTATTCCGAGTTCCCTCAATACGGCGGCACAACGGTCCACGCTGTAGCCCTTTGCGATGCCGCTGAGGTCAAGTTCCGTTCCGGGCTCCAAAGTGATCTCTCGGGTAAGGCTGTCGACGCGAACCATGTGGCAGCCGGTCTTGCCTGCGGCCTTCTCTATGTCCCCGTCGTCGGGTATAGCTGGTTCGCCTGCACGAAATCCCCATAGCTCGATGAGAGGACCGGTGGTTATATCGAAGGCTCCATCAGTCGAGCCGCAGAAATCGATAGCCTTTTCGACGAGTAGCGACAGCTCCTCGCTGACGCGCAGCGGCTTTCCCATCGATTCGCGGTTGAGCCTTGATAGCTCGCTGTCGCGCTTCCAGACGCTCATCATATTTTCCATCCTGTGCATTTCACCCATGGCATCCGACGCAGCCCTTCCAGCATCGGATTCCCCGAGCCCGTAGATGGTCACCGATGCCTTGGTTCCCATGACGAACGTCTCTTTTACGTAAGGGGAGTCGCCGGAGCAGGATTGAAGAGTGAAAAACGCCGTCAGAACGATCATGACGGGAATCGCCGATAGGTCGATCCTAAAGTTCGCCTTCAGCATGCTATGCATCTTTGACATCGAGGTTCCTCGCCTTGTAAGGTGCCGGCCGTCCGGGGAGCAGGATGTTCCGTCACCGTTTCCCGGGTTTGCCCAGGAGCTTGAACATCCGGGTCTTGTATTCCTCGACGCCGGGTTGGTCGAAGGGATTAACCCCCATCAGTATCGCCGAGACGGCGACCGCGATCTCGAAGAAGACGATGAGCGATCCAACGGCCCCCGGCGCAACGGATGGGATCTCGATTCTTATAACTGGTAGATCACCCGAGGAATGGGCTGATATCGTTCCCTCGAAGGCCATTCGATTCACCTTCGAGAGTGTTTTCCCGGCGATGTAGTTCAGGTTGTCCAGGTCGGCTTCATCGGAGGGGATTGTGATATCGGTGCGCGGCGATGCGGCGACCAGGAACGTTTCCAGGATGTCGCGCGGACCTTCCTGCAGGTACTGGCCCAGTGAATGCAGATCCGTGGTCATTACCGTTGATGCCGGGAACAGGCCCTTCCCGCTCTTGCCCTCCGACTCACCGGCTAGCTGCTTCCACCATTCGCAGAACATGGCGAGTTCGGGATGGAAGGTGGAGAGCACCTCGATCCTGGTGCCTTTGTTCTGAAGCATGTTCCTGAGAAGCGCGTAGCGCAGGGCCTCGTTCCCGCCGTCCGGTGAGCTGTACTCGTCCATTGCGAGACCGGCGGCTTCCATCATCCCGGCTATGGGCACTCCCGCTACGGCACACGGCACTAGCCCGACAGGGGAGAGGACGCTGAATCGGCCTCCTACATCAGGAGGGATTGTAAACGACGTAAATCCGTTCTCGGCCGCCATCCTCCTCAGCGCCCCCGCCTTGGGATCGGTAATCGCGATGATGTGCCTCGCAGCGGTTTCCCTTCCTAGCTTTTCGTAAAGCATAGATCGGAGAAGCCGGAAGGCTATTGCAGGTTCCGTCGTTGTGCCTGATTTCGAGATCACGCACAGGGCGTACCGCTTGCCGTCGAGCGAACCGATCAACCGGTCGTGGTATTCCGGGGATATGTTCTGGCCGGCGAAGATCACCGGGAATGAAGCCTCTCCGGGAAGGGCTTCAATGACGGCCTTCGCCCCGAGATATGAACCGCCTATGCCTATCACGACCATGCAGTCGTTTTCGTCCTGGATCCTCTTGGCCGCATCGCCGATGGTTTCGAGCTCGCGCGCATCCGTCTGCGGCAGGGAAATCCAGCCCGTCATATCTTTCCCGGGGCATCTTCTTTCCAGAAGGGATTCTGCAGCATCACAGGCAAGGTGCATCTTTTTTTCGAACGCACCAGCATCGATGAACCTGAGGGCGCCGGTTATATCTACCGTGAGCATACCGTTTACTCCGTGCTTTGAGGTTTCCGGTTAAAAGGAGCTTTGGAGGCGGGATCACTCCTCCTGCATGATCTTTTCCGACAATCGGACGGTCTCCTCCGTATGTTTGGTGATCTCGTCGCGGATCTTAAGAGCTTTTTCCCGAGTAATAAGCTTGAACTGCTCGTCTTCGATGCCGCTCAGGTTAATCATTACATTCAGGTGAGCCGCGGCCGCCGCCGCGCCGGCGGTAAGTGCAGCGACCCCTGCGTCGCTTATCGAGTTCCTGTTTCCTTTTTCAACTACGCGCCTGGCAAGCTTCGCCGCTTCCGACGCCCGTTCGAGAACGGAAAGCGGCACGAGGGTCGCCTCCTTCGTTGCATTCTCCACGGCCTCTTTCCTAGCAGCCTTGTCTTTGTCCGTTTTCTTGGGAAGGCGCATCGCATCCATCACCCTGTTGAATGCCTCGGTATCCCTGTCGATGTCGGACCTGAAAAGATCCATGAGCCTCTGCGCCCCTGTTCCGACCTCTTCCATATCCCCGGCTGCCTCTTCATATCCGCTCTTACCGTGGGTTAGGGCCGCTACCATGGAGGAGAGCGCGCAGCTGAGAGCCCCGCAGAGTGCGGCCACGCTCCCTCCACCCGGAGCTGGGGAGTCCGTTGAAAGCAGGTTTATGAAGCTATCGATCTTCATGCCGGCGAGCTCCGCCTCATTGCCGAACTGGTACTCGATAACCTTCTTGTCGTTCTCGAACGGGTAGAGGTCGCTCAATCCCATGGATAGCACCGCTATGTGTATCAATTCCTCCTCGGGCACACCCGTCGTTTTACCCTGTTTCCTGAGATAGTGCCTGCCCGCTTCAAGGAGGGCGCTCAACGGTATCAGTCCCACGAGCTCGCTCCCCGTCACCCTAGCTCCGAGCTTCTCTGCCAGTGTGACACACTCGTCGAACACCAGGTGAGGCGGTGTTATCTTATAATTTGTAAGGTTCATCGATATCTGGGCGCGCCCGAAATCCTCCATGTACCATCCAACCGCTTTGCACTCCTTGAAGAGCCCCGCCACCCTCATCGCTTTCCCGTTTTCATCGCGGACCACCTGTCCCTCTTCATCCCTCTTGAGCCGGCCCTTTTCTCTGATGGTGAAGGCTATCTCGCGCGCCACCCTGGTGTCGCGCGTGTTGAGATTGATATTGTAGGCGATCAGAAACTCCCTGGCACCGATAACCGTGGCACCGGACCTGGGATTGAATTTCGCCGGCCCGTAGTCTGGCTTCCATTCGGGATCCTTTAATTTATCGGCAAGGCCTTCGTATTCGCCCGCTCGCACATTGGCCAGGTTTCTTCTCTCCGGACACGAAGCCGCATTCTCGTAGAGGTATACGGGGATTCCGAGCTCATCGCCCACCTTTTTTCCGAGGCTCCGTGCAAGATCTGCGCAGTCCTCCATCGTCACTCCCGAAACCGGGACGAACGGGCATACATCAGTGGCGCCCATCCTTGCATGTGCGCCGGTATGTTTCGACATGTCGATGACCTCGGCGGCCATCGCTATGGCCCTGAAGGCGGCTTCCACGGCGGCCTCTGGCGTTCCGATGAAGGTGACGACGGTTCTATTCGTATCTTTGCCGGGGTCGACGTCCAGGAGCTTGACTCCATCGGTCGAGCTTATCTCACCTGTGATGCGTTCTATTACGGCCATGTCTCGGCCTTCACTGAAATTCGGCACGCATTCTACGAGCTTCACCATCGTTATCACTCCTTGTCTTGTGCTCACATATCTGGCAATATGATGGAAGAATATAAACTGCTGCCCTCTCAGGTCAAGCAAGAGCTCACTCGGAAAGGGATAAAGTTGCATGAAATATTTCCTTAGCACGCCGCTGAAAGGATTCGAGGGGAGGTTGGGACTGGTAGAAAGCATGGGATTTCATCCGGAGGTGCGCATGACGGATGTCGATTATCTTCTGAGCATCCGGTCCGAGGATGTGAGCCGTCTCGCAGGATTGATCGAGGAGAGGGGGATGAAGGTATTCACGCATGGTCCATTCTTCGGGCTCGATGTAGCCAGCCTGGACAGAAAGATATCCGATTATTCCTTCCATTCCATCATCAGGGGGCTGGAGGTTTCCCGGTCCCTCGGAGCGGAGGTAATGGTCATTCATACGGGGTACCTGCCTCAGTATTCGCGTGGGGGTCGAAGGCACTGGTTCCGCAATTTCAGACGCAAGATGACTCAGATCGCAGAGGAGGCAGGCCGAATAGGGATAAAGCTCGCTCTGGAGAACACGTGGGATGACAGACCCGAAGTCATACTTCACATGCTCGAGATGCTTCCTGACAACTCCGCATGGGTGTGCCTCGACACCGGTCACATGAACGCGTTTTCCAGGTATCCGGTGCGTCGGTGGTGGAGCGTATTGGGGAAGAGCGTGATAGCCCTTCATCTTCACGACAATGACGGTCTCTCGGACGATCATCTGGTGCCTGGGTGCGGAACCTTCGATTTCCAGGCCCTGGTTGATGAGGTCGTCGGCTCCGGCTCTGTCCCGCTGCTGGATTTCGAGGTCGATTTCGAAGGAGCATTACAGGCAAGAAGTCATATCGATGGCCTGTTCCGTAAGCACGGATATTGATACGGTGGAGGATCTACCCATTGGCCGATATAAGGATTCTGCATACTGCCGATGTGCATCTGGGAGCCCCGTTTGAGTTTCTTGGGGTCAAGGGTGAAGAGCACCGGGGGACAATACGTGCAACATTCTCCAAGATCACCGACATGGCCCGCAGTGAAGGGTATGACGTCCTAATCATTGCAGGCGATCTATTCGATTCCGCCTATTCCGTGAGGGAGGCGGATTTATCATTCGCTGTCAATTGCATTGCCGAGGCTGCCGCTTCCTGCCCGGTCGTCATATTACCGGGGAGCCACGATTACTGGGCCCCCGGCTCTGTCTACGAGCGAGAGGCGGATCGACTCGAGTCGGTCGGCGGAGTGCACCTGTTCACTCCGAGTTGCGGGACCATAGAGATCCCGGAGATCTCACTGGCATTGCACGCAAAGGCCCTTACATCCCCCCATACGGATGAGGACGCGTTGAGCGGGATCACGGCATCCGGCGATTTCCGTTGGAATCTGGCGGTTGCACACGGCTCGGTCACGGGCGCCTCGGCGGCCGATCCCGGTGAGAACCCAATAGATCTGGACCGGTTGGAAGAGGGATTCGATTACGTTGCATTGGGACACTGGCATTCTTTCAACGAGCTGAAGCGCAGCGGGACGCCTGCCGTGTACTGTGGGTCACCCGAGCTTGTTGCGAGGGACCAACGGGGTGCGGGGCACGTTGTCTCGGTCGCTCTGGGTTCCGAAGGCGTGGTATACGAGAGAATCAGGGTCGGAAAGCGGTCGGTTGAAACCTGCGAAGCCGATTGCACCGGTATAACCACAACCGAGGAACTGGTGAGAGCGATACTTGAAAGGACGGATCCTGGAAGTGACGACGTGCTGGAGCTGATTCTCACAGGGGTGATTGGAGCGGGATCGGCGCTCGATTTGGACCAGGCGGTCGATATGCTGGAACGGAGCTGCTTTTCGGTGCTTCTGGCCGGGAGCGGTCCGTCTCATGAAGTATCGGGAGAGGAGCTGGCGAGGATTCCCCAGCAAACCGTCGCGGGTAGGTTCGTTAGGCTGCTACAGGAGAGGATCCTCGAGGCCGACGGCGATCGAAGGGCCGTGCTCGAGGAAGCCCTGCAGAAAGGATACCAGTTGTTTCTCGGACGTGATCCGTTCTAGAGGGATGGTCCCTTTCGGAGGATACTTGATTTTGAAATGCTGATCAGGAGCATAGACATAAGGAACTTTCTCGCTTTCGGTGGTGCCAGCGTCGAGTTCGAACCCGGGCTGAATGTAGTGCTGTCACCGAACGAAGGGGGGAAGAGCAGCCTCATGAGGGCGATCGTTGCTTCCCTTTTCTGGAATGCCTCGTCCTCGAGCAAAAGCGTCGGCATGCTGCGGAGATGGGGTAGTGAAACATCCTTCCGGCTCGAGATGGAATTCGAGGAGGATGGAAGAAGCTACAGGCTGCTCAGGGATTTCGAGGAGGGCAGGCAGTCGCTTTTCGTTAATGGAGATAGCGATCCGTTGCGAACGGGGAAGCGTATGGATTCCTATATACGTGAGAAACTATTGCCTCTCGATGAGGATCTCTTTCTGAGGGTCTGCGGTGTGATGCATGAAGATCTGGGAGGTGTCAGTGGGGGAAGGGGGGCGCTGGCCGAGAGGATTGAGGAGATCCTGGGGGGCGGTTGGGGCGAGGTGACTCCATCAGGAGTCAAGAAGGCTGTCGAGTCCAGAAGGGGGGCGATCCGCAGGGGGATGGATAGGGCGGTCAAGAAGGAGAACCTGGGGCCCATGAAGCGCCTCGTCGATGAGGTGGATCTTATCGAGAGCGAGCTGGGCGCCGCATCGAGGATGCAGGATAGACGGACCGAACTCCTCAGGGCCGTTTCGGACATTCAGGGAAAGATCGATGATGCGGAGAAATCGTTGGCTCTCTTGGAGACCAAGAGGCAAAAGGCCGATCGATGCCGCGAGCTTGATTCACAGCTGAACGATGCAGCCGATGGAATGAAATCGGCGCAGAGGAGGCGGGAAAGGTTGAGGAGCCTCCTGGATGGCCGCAAGCTATGCAATGACAGGTTGGCCGGTTATCCGTCCGCTCTGCGCGAGAGTGACGGTGAGGCGCTGGACGGTTTCCGGTCCGACCTGGAGAGGGAATCGGTTCTGGCCGCCGGGATACCGTCTGCAGACAGAGGCATCTCGTCACTGCGATCCCTAGGATTCGTCGTGTCCATAATTCTGATCGCAACGGGTCTTCTCGGACTGTTTCTGGACGGCCCGTGGTTTTCTGCGATGGTTGTCCTGGGATTGGTAATCGGCCTTTGGACGGGAATCGGTTTTCTGCGGGGAAGACGTCCCGGTGGGGGCGGGGATACCGGGGATGAGATAGAAACCCTGGTGCGGAGGAGGCGGGGGTGGGCCGGACAGAGGCGTCTCGGCGAGGCTATGGATCTGCTTCGTGGATATGTTGAGGCGAAGAATGAATCCGAGCGCATCGAGGCGAGATTGCAGGAGTTTTCCGAAGGATCGACGTTTGGAACGGATTACGATGCCTTATACGAGGCGCTATACGATGAATTCGTGGCTTCTTCCGGGCGCTGGCATGCTCTGGCCGATGATACCGAGAAGTATGGGATGTACAGGCTGGATGCCGATTCCTCTATCGCCCTCGACTCGGAGATAGACGGAAAGAAAGGAGAGATCGAGAGCCTGCGTGAAGCTTTGCAGTCCTCACAGAGGGATCTCGCCGGAATCCCGGAACAGGATATCGGATCAAAGAAGGAGAAGCTCGCCGCTTTGCGCGATAGTTTGGCCGTGCTCGAGAGAAAAATCCGGGTAATGGATGCTGTTTTAGAGAACCTCGAGGAAGCCAGGAAAGGGATGGTTGGATATCTCTCGGAGAACCTGCCCTCTCTAGCGGGACGGCACCTTGAGCGGATCACCGGCGGACGATACGGGGAGATCGGAATCGATCCCGTAGGGCTTGATTTGACCCTTGCCCCGTGCCCGGATGATATAGTGGATGGGCAGGGCGCGGGAGAGGTGCCGGTGAGCATATCACCGGAGATGTTGAGCAGGGGAACGGCCGACCAGGTTTACCTGTCGGTCAGGCTGGCCCTAGTCGATCTTATCGGCGGCCGGCTTTCCCTTCCAATCTTCCTGGACGATCCATTCGTCCATTTTGATCCCCGGAGGAGATCGGAAGCCCTCGGGATCATCGGGGAGTTCTCGGATGAGCACCAGGTGATCCTGTTCACATGTGATCCGTATTACAGTTCAATAGAGGGAAACATCGTCAGGCTGGATGGGCCTTCCGGCTGAATGGGCCCCAGCTTAGAAGAAAACGGCTCTGTGCCCTCGCCAACCCCCAGGGTCACTAATACCACTTGTTTTACATAGCGTTACGAGCTATACTTACCTTACGAACCCTGACGGAACCGTACCATACACGGTTCGCAGACGGTTCGCAAGACTAAAATAGAAAGTTCGCAAAATGCCTCCACCGACCAAATTGACCAAAGCGTTTATAAAGAGCCTCGTATACAAAGGCAGGCCCATCTTCGTGCGGGACACAGAGGTAAAGGGCCTAATGGTCGTCGTCAACAAGCACTCGACCTCGTTTAAGGTCCAGCGCGACCTCTGGACGGGCGAGAAGGGCCGCCGTCGGAAGGTAAAGACGGTCCGACACACACTGACTACCACCGAGAAAATGAAAATGGACGACGTCCGCACCCTCGCTCGAGAAGTTCTCGACCAGATAAAGAACGGCGTCGACCCCAACGCCCCACCGAACGAGGCAGGCGCGGCCACCTGGACTGTGCAGAGAATGTTCGACGAGTACGGTGCCGACCTCCGCGCCAGGGAATGCTCCGACCGCACGATTACCGACATGTTCGCCCACGTGGACCGCTACCTGGACGACTGGAAAAAGCTCCCGATTTCCGAAG